>Ga0163154_10010352_pt1 | contig 10393 bp, 7 predicted proteins | sample OliLakLV19MP9P1_FD_148649 | JGI IMG/M metagenome (GOLD analysis project Ga0163154, IMG submission 148649) | Freshwater microbial mat bacterial communities from Lake Vanda, McMurdo Dry Valleys, Antarctica - Oligotrophic Lake LV.19.MP9.P1 | ecosystem: Environmental > Aquatic > Freshwater > Lake >...
GATGTCATTACCTTTTCTTCATACAATCTATGATGCCAACTTTGCTGGCTTCGAGAATACTACGGGAGTTGGCGATTTAAAAATGCAGTACATGTTTGTTCCGTTCGAGCAAACAAAGACTTCCGGCTTACAACGCGTTTCTCCCTACATAGAGTTGACAGCTCCAACTGGTAGCGTTCAATTAGGTAGAGGGGCAGGCACCTGGCTATTTAAGCCAGGCATGATATTTACGTTTCGATCCAATCCGTATGTTTCATTTTATCCGGAAGTAAAGTTTCAAATGTCCGCAGGTTTTGCGAATAGCCTAGGTGGAGCGGATGGAGCACCGGATCCAAGCAATCTCGCAAAGGATGGTAAAATTCAAAATCTGAGTTTGTCCTTGCCGGTTGTTGTGCTGGTAAAAGATTGGGATGGGTGGGTCTCTTTGAATGCCATGTACATTCGGTCGTTTTCAGAAAGGGTTGACTTCATTTATCTCCGTACCGACTTTGGCAGAATGATCGGTGATAATACTTCGGCTGCATTAAACATCTCTAAATTTATTGCGGGCCAGCCGAGACTAGATGTTTTGGTGCAGGCAAAGTTTCAATTTTTTATCAGATGAGGTTGCAGGGGATTGAAGTCTGATGTTTTCGTAAAGGGATTGGAGGGTTTTCTACACAGTCCAATTGGCAATCAATCATGTTATTTAACCGTTCAGAAAATAACAAATCGGCAGTAATTCCTTTCCAATAATTTTTGAATAGATTTAGAGTCTACCTAAACCTTCAAAATATCATGAGTAAAAATAGAATCTCGAGGCGCAATGTTATAAAATCTGCGCTTGGCATGGCAGGTGCTATGGTTATTCCATTTTCATCGCAAGCAAAGGCACTTGAACAGCGCGATAAAACTGCCGTTAAGATTACAAAACTTGAAACGTTTCTGGTAAAGCCCCGTTGGGTGTTTCTTAAAATTCATACCGATGCCGGGGTAGTAGGGCTAGGCGAGCCTTTATTAGAAGGAAGGGCCTTAACAATCCAAACAGCCATAAAAGAACTTGAACCATACCTGATAGGCAAAGACCCACGGCATGTGGTTCATCATTGGCAAGCAATTTATCGTCATAGTTTTTATAAAGGCGGCCCCATATTAACCAGTGCACTCAGTGGAGTTGACCAAGCACTTTGGGATATTAAGGGGAAGTTGTTGAACATGCCCGTTTACGAATTGTTGGGTGGCCCAACCCGTGATCGCGTTCGCGTTTACGGACGCGCAAAAGATGCTGAAGAAACAAAGTTGCGGCTGGCAGAAGGTTATACAGTAATAAAGACTTCTGTTGCCAAAGAAAAGGGCGAGCCGGCACGCGTGGTTGAGAACCCGCGATTCATAAAGTATGCAGTCGAAAATTTTGCTGCTATGCGAAAGGCCGGAGGCGATAGTATGGATATTGGCATCGATTTTCATGGAGCTATTCCGCCTCAAACATCAAAGATTTTAATAAAAGAATTAGAGCCGTATCAGCCGATGTTTATTGAAGAGCCTTGTCAACCACAAAATGTAGATGTGTTGGCTGATATTGCGCGCATGACACACTTACCCATTGCAACGGGTGAAAGAATTTTTACCAAGTGGGGCTTCCGCGAAATTCTGGAGAAAGGGGCAGCATCAATTCTTCAGCCCGACTTATGTCATGCCGGAGGCATTACGGAAGGTCGCCTAATTGCCGGCATGGCCGAAGCCTATTATGCGGTTATTGCACCGCACAATCCTATGGGGCCAATTTCACTGGCGGCTGGCTTGCAGCTTGCGGCCAGTATTCCAAATTTTTTGGTTCAAGAGCAAGTCTCCCTGGGTGATGGGTATATAAAGAAGCCTTTTCAATTGGAAAAAGATGGCACCGTACTTATCCCGAAAGGACCGGGCTTGGGAGTTGAGCTTGATGAAAATAAACTTGCCGATAAGATTGGCCATGACTGGAAAAATCCTGAGACCTATGATGCCCTCGATGGATCGGTGGTTGAGTGGTAGTTAACATTATAGTTTTTGAAAATGAAAACCACTTCTAACTTTCGTTGGACTGTTGTTGCCTTACTCTTTTTTGCAACTACAATTAACTATCTCGATCGCCAGATTATTGGCTTGCTGAAACCCATTTTAGAGAAAGAATTTGCATGGACAGAAAGTGATTATGGCCGAATTGTTGCCGCCTTTACTGCTGCCTATGCGCTTGGCCTGCTGAGTTTCGGCCGCCTTATCGACAAGGTGGGAACAAAAGTGGGTTATACAATATCGGTTGCCGTATGGAGTGTAATGGGCATGGCACATGCAGCAGCCAGCGGTGTAATTGGGTTTACTATTGCTCGTGTTGGATTAGGGTTAGGTGAAGCAGGGAATTACCCAGCTGCTGTTAAAGCAGTATCGGAATGGTTTCCAAAAAAGGAACGTGCGCTCGCTACTGGTTTATTCAATGCAGGCACCAGTTTAGGTGTTGTTTTTGCCCTTTTCATTACGCCTTTTATCCTGACGAAATATGGATGGCAAGAAGTTTTTTTAATTACGGGAGCATTAGGTTTTGTTTGGCTTATTTTTTGGTTGTGGTTATATGAAATACCTCAGCGGTCAAAGCGAGTAAGCAAACACGAGCTTGATTATATAAATCAAGGGCAGGATGCAGACGATAATGTTCTTGACGATCAAACAAAATCTATTAAATGGGGTAAACTATTTACATTACCACAAACATGGGCGTATGTGTTTGGAAAATTTTTAATCGATCCCATCTATTGGTTTTTTCTATTTTGGTTGCCCTCTTACTTCGCTTCCACATTTAATCTTGACTTAAAAAAACTAAGTCCTGAGCTAATAATTATTTATGCTGCAACTACAGTAGGAAGTATTGCCGGTGGTTATTTTTCTTCGCTACTTATTAAACGTGGTTCGTCAGCAATTGACGCGCGTAAAACGGTACTCTTGATCTTTGCAATTGTGGAGCTATCCATAATTTCGGCTCAGTATGTAACCGATGTTTGGGTAGCGGTTGCACTTATAAGCGTTGTTGTTGGCGTGCACCAAGCCTGGGCAACTAACATTTTTACAATGGCGTCAGACTTATTTCCTAAACAAGCGGTAAGTTCTGTAGTGGGCATTGGTGGCATGGCGGGTGCAATCGGAGGCATCATATTCCCACTTTTTGTTGGTTATCTCTTAGACGTGTATAAAACCGCCAACAATCTTTCAGGAGGTTATAATATTTTATTTACCGTGTGCGGTGCAACGTATTTTATAACCTGGATAATTATACATTTGTTAACCAGAAATCGAACGCGGGTCTCACTTTCAAGTATTCAAAACTGAAGTCGTGAACAAATTAGAAACGCTGCTATCGCCAAAGTCCATTGCCATGCCGAGGGCCATCGGCTTTGTCCGCATGGGTGTTGGAGCCTTGTTGGCTTATCATGGACAAGAGGTATTTAACCCGGAGTTAATGGAAGAGTATGCTACTTGGGATACCTTCCATGAATCAACTGCCCTGTTTATGGTTTACTTAGGTAAGGGCTCTGAGTTTGTTGCTGGAGTTCTGCTATTGCTCGGCTTGCTTACTCGCGTTGGCGCATTCATTACTATCTGTACGTTTGGCTACATTACCTTTTTTGTCGGCCACGGCAAATTCTGGTATCAAGATCAGCATCCCTTTATGTTTGCACTTTTTGGTTTGTTATTTTTTTTCACCGGACCTGGAGCGTGGAGCCTCGATGCTCTTTTTTTTGAAAAGGATCAAAATAAATAATGGCCAAAGGTTTGAATTAGGCCTGTTCTTATTATATCCTTAAAAAAGATGACAAAAGTCATTAATCAGAGTGATTGCAGTCAATCATGAGGTAAAGTTGGCTGATTAGATTTGATTAAAATTTAATTTTATGAAAAAGATCCTGGTTCCCTGCGATTTTTCAAAGCCCGCTGTTCAGGCATTTCGGTATGCCCTCGATATAGCAGCAAAATCACCTAACGGAATTGTACACGCGCTCTATGTGGTAGAGATTCCTGTGATAAGCGATACCATGTTAATGCCTATCATTCCTTTTGAGAATGGGTTGCTTCAGGAAATCAAGCAAAAGACATTGCTACAGTTTGCCAAATTGAATGACAAGTACAATAAGGAGTCGATCAAAACAGCGATCGAAGTACAATTTGGTCGGCCTTCTGAAATGATCCAAAGTTTTGTTGAAAAGAATGGCATTGATATCATCATCATGGGTTCTCATGGTGCTAAGGGTAGCAAAGAATTGTTTATTGGCTCCAACGCAGAACGAGTTGTAAGGAATTCATCTGTGCCCGTGATTGTGTTGAAGGATTATTTTAAAGGAGCTATAAACAATATTGTCTTTCCGAATACTCTGGAAACGGAAAATCAGGAACCATTGATTCAGCGGGTAAAAATTCTGCAAAACTTCTTTAAGGCTCATCTTCATATTGTTTGGATTAATACACCAATTAATTTTACCCCAGACACCGTCACTCTTGCGCGATTGAATGCCTTTGCAAAACGCTTTCAATTCAGAGATTATTCAACCAGTGTTTTCAATCACCTGAGCCCGGAAGAAGGAATTATTGACTTCGCCAACACGGTAGATGGATCACTCATAGCGATGGGCACTCATGGCAGAAAAGGTCTTGCACATATTATGCATGGTAGTCTCACAGAATCCCTGGTTAATCATACTGAAAAAATAGTATGGTCTTATGTGAATAAGAATAATGACTGAATCTGAAGTTATTGTAGACTTAACTTGCTTTCATTGCGGAGAAGTCTGCGATGAAGCAAATTGGTTTGAAGATAAGTCTTTCTGTTGCCAGGGATGTCAGACAGTTTACGAAATTCTGAATACCAATAACCTGTGCGAGTACTATAGTTTCAATCAAACACCAGGTACTCAATTAAAAGATATCTCTGATGAAACGTTTTCATTCTTAAACGAAGAAGAAATCAAAAAGAGAATGTTGGCATTTGAGTCCGATGCTTTTGCCAAGATAAACTTTTCGATACCCAATATTCACTGTGTATCTTGTATTTGGTTGTTGGAAAATCTTCAAAAATTAGGTAAGGGTATTCTGCATTCGGAAGTAAATTTTGCCAAGAAGAATATCACAGTAGACTTTAATCCTACTCAAATAAAACTCGGGGCGGTGGCTCAGTTACTTGCTTCAATTGGATATTCGCCTAAAATAACCTTAGCGCAACATGAAGTTCCAAAGCCTAAGCTCGACAAGTCTCTTTTACTAAAACTTGCCATTACTGGATTTTGCTTTGGCAATGTTATGTTGTTTAGTTTCCCGGAGTACCTGGGTATTGATCGTAGCGAGAAAGGATTGATAGAACTTTTCTCCTGGCTAAATTTAGTATTAGCCGTTCCTGCTTTTTTGTACGGGGGATTTGATTACTTAAAATCAGCAGTTAAGAGCTTTTCGCAACGACAAATCAATATTGATGTGCCGATTGCTGCCGGATTGGTGGCACTATTTTTTAGAAGTGCCTATGATATCATTTCGTCAACAGGACCCGGCTATCTCGATTCACTTACCGGATTAGTTTTCTTTTTGTTAATCGGTCGCTGGTTTCAAAGTAAAACATACGAGAGTCTTTCATTCGATCGGGATTATACAGCTTACTTTCCGCTTGCAGTAAATAGACTGGTAAATAAGGAGTGGAAATCTGTAATAATCTATAACCTTAACAAGGGCGATCAAATCCGAATTAGAAACATGGAGATCATTCCTGCTGACAGTACCTTGTTGGAAAACTTAGCATTTATAGACTATAGTTTTGTTACTGGAGAAGCGCGTCCTGTTAAAGTTAAACAGGGTGACACAGTTTTTGCCGGTGGGCGATTGGTAGGAGCTCCAATAGTGTTAGTAGTCAACAAGAAAATTTCGCAAAGCCATTTAACAAGCTTATGGAATAATGAAGCATTTCGCAAAGGCAATGAAGCTATCTATAAGAAAACGATCGACCATGTTGCTAAATTGTTTACTTGGGTGGTACTAGCCATAGCATGTATCACCGCCATATACTGGTATTTTAATGATCCCACCTCTATGTGGTTAATTATTACTTCGGTATTGATGGTGGCTTGCCCATGTGCGTTAGCCTTGTCGGCTCCTTTTACTTTTGGAAGCGTGGTGCGGGTATTTGGTAAACACCAGTTGTATTTGAAAAATGTAGATGTTGTTGAACGCATGGCTGCAATTGATGCAATTGTGTTTGATAAAACGGGCACAGTAACACACGGAGCAAATCCACAAATTGATTTTGTCGGTAAATTATGTGCTGACGAATTAGCGATCATCAAATTGCTGACAAGCTATTCAACACATCCGTTAAGCAGGCTTATTAATAAATATATTAAGAAGGAAAGTCACGAGGTCGTTGATCATTTTAGTGAAATTCCGGGTAGGGGTATAGAGGCAATGGTGCATGGACAGATGTTTAAGATAGGCTCGGCTGAATTTGTTGAGTTTCATAATGGAGTAGACTCATCTACTACTGCTGTTTTTGTGAAGATTGACAATGAGGTTCGTGGTTACTTTACTATCAGCACGATGGTGCGAAATAGCATCCGAACAATGATTCAGAAATTGGGTGCCAAGTGCAAAGCCCTAATTTCTGGGGATAGTGCAATTGAACACAATAAGATGACTGATTTATTTGGGCCTGGCGTCCAACTGCTTTTTAATCAAAGCCCCCACGAAAAACTTAACTACATAAAAGAATTGCAAAGTCACGGAAGCAAGGTGATGATGATTGGAGATGGGTTAAATGATGCCGGGGCTCTGAAGCAAAGCGATGTAGGTATCTCCATTACAGATGATATTTCAGTTTTTACTCCAGCCAGTGATGGTATCATGCATGGAAGTCAATTAGCAAATCTTGATAAGATGTTGCAAGTAGCAAAATCTTCAACCACAATTCTTAAAGTAAGTTTTGCCATTTCATTCTTATATAATGCTATTGCATTAAGCTTTGCAGTTACGGGGCATCTAACTCCGCTGATTGCTGCTATCTTAATGCCTTTAAGTAGTATTAGTGTAGTAACTTTTTCCACAGTATCAGTTAATATTATTGCAAACAAAAAACTTAGTAATAAATCTATATGGAAACTTTAGCAAACGATGCATTAAAAGTTATCAAACCCGGTGATCGTGTTTTTATTCATGGGGGCGCAGCCACGCCACATTATTTAGTAAAGAAAATGGTGGAGCGTTCTGAAGAACTATGGAACGTAGAACTTACCAGCATTAGCCAACAGGGTGAAGCCTATTTCAATGATCCAAAATACAAGAATAGTTTTTATCTCAATTCGCTTTTTGTTTCTGCGAATGTACGTGAGATGGTGAATGATGGCCGTGGCGACTACATCCCGGTTTTTCTAAGCGAAATTCCAAATCTTTTCAAACGAAACATTTTACCGCTTGATGTAGCCTTGGTGCAAGTATCACCACCCGATAAGCATGGGTACTGTTCGTTAGGTGTTTCTGTGGATATCACTTCAGCAGCTATTAAAGCGGCCAAAATAGTAATTGCTCAAATCAACTCACGTATGCCTCGCACACATGGCGATGGGATGGTTCATATTAGTGTTTTTGACCATGTTATTTATCACGAACAAGAGTTACCGGAAGTCGTGTCACCTGATTCGCATCCCGAAATTTCAAAACGTATAGGAGTGCATTGCGCAGAACTTATTGACGATGGAAGCACCTTACAAATGGGCATTGGCTGCATTCCTGATGCAGTGCTGGCCAGTTTAACAAACCACAAAGGACTTGGCGTACACACCGAAATGTTTTCTGACGGCATTATCCCATTAGTCGAAAGCGGAGTGATTACCAATGAGCACAAGAAAAAGCATCGCGGCAAGATTGTATCCTCCTTTATGCTCGGTAGCAGAAAACTCTATGACTTTGTAGATGACAATCCCTTGATAGCAATGTTGGGTATTGATTATACGAACGATACAGCCGTTATACGAAAGAATCCTAAGGTAATGGCAATCAATAGCGCTATTGAAATTGATGTAACCGGTCAGGTTTGTTCCGATTCAATCGGAACCTATCATTATTCAGGTGTTGGCGGGCAGATGGATTTTGTTCGTGGCGCATCTTTATCGGAGGGTGGCAAACCGATTATTGCTATTCCATCAACAACTTCAAAAGGTATCTCAAGAATTGTATCTATGCTTAAGCCAGGTGCCGGAGTTGTAACCACTCGTGCTCATGCTCATTACATTGTTACAGAATATGGTATTGCCTATCTATATGGTAAAAACATGAAGCAGCGCGCGAAGGCTCTTATCGATATTGCGCACCCGAACCATCGCGAAGAACTTGAGCGAGCAGCTTTTGAGCGTTTTCATTCTTATCAATTCGAACGAACAATCTATTAGTATGGGGATCATCGTATTATTAATTCTGATTAGTATTTCTATTGCTGTCATTTTCCTGATCATCTTCATATGGTCAATGAAAAGTGGTCAATATGATGATACCTACACACCTTCCGTGCGCATGCTCTTCGAGGATAAGCCGTCAAAAAAGAACGCTGAAATTCCTTTAGTGAATAAAAAATCTATTGAAAATGATTAATGGGCATTTCTAAAAACTCCGCTTACCCTTCTCTTTTGGAGAAGGGGCAGCGGTTGAGGTAATGAAAGCAAGGGTTTTTAGAGATGCCCTAATGATAAAAATCATGTTTTCAAATAATCAATATCAGTCGTGATGTTTTGCAGCCGTTTTACTTTTATGAATTGAAAATTAATGCTAACCCCAAAGCCTGTGTATGGAAATTGAAAAATTTAGTTACGACAATAAGATTGTAAAAGCCTTTATGATTGCCACCGTTACCTTTGGGCTGGTGGGGATGTTAGTTGGGCTCACGGCAGCACTCCAATTAGTATACCCAATTTTTAATTTTGACTTGCAGTACACGACCTTCGGGCGAATTCGTCCTTTACACACCAATGCTATCATTTTTGCTTTTGTGGGTAATGCAATGTTTGCCGGAGTTTATTACTCCACACAGCGGTTGCTAAAAGCAAGAATGTTCAATGACATGCTTAGCTGGATTCACTTTTGGGGTTGGCAACTAATTATTCTTGCCGCAGCCATTACGCTTCCATTGGGTCTAACCACGTCAAAGGAGTATGCGGAACTTGAATGGCCTATCGACATCGCTATTGCCATTATTTGGGTAGTGTTTGGTTGGAACTTGATTGGTACAATGGTAAAGCGCAGGGAGCGGCATTTGTATGTGGCTATCTGGTTTTACATTGCTACGTTTGTTACCGTGGCGGTGCTGCATATAGTAAACTCGGTTGCTATTCCGGTAACCCTTTTTAAAAGTTACTCCTGGTATGCGGGTGTTCAAGATGCCTTGGTGCAATGGTGGTATGGCCACAACGCGGTTGCATTCTTCTTAACAACTCCGTTTTTAGGAATTATGTATTACTACTTACCCAAGGCCGCCAACCGACCCGTATATTCCTATCGACTTTCCATTATTCACTTCTGGTCACTGATTTTTATCTATATCTGGGCGGGTCCACACCATTTGCTCTATTCATCGCTACCTGATTGGGCGCAGTCTTTAGGGGTCGTCTTTTCAATCATGCTCATAGCGCCATCATGGGGCGGTATGCTAAACGGATTAATGACTTTGCGCGGTGCCTGGGATCGTGTGCGGGAAGACGTTGTTCTTAAGTTCATGGTTGTAGCTGTTACTGCCTATGGTATGGTCACACTGGAAGGGCCATTGCTTTCGTTGAAAAACGTAAACGCTATCGCACACTTTACAGATTGGATTGTTGCACACGTGCACGTAGGTGGTTTAGGCTGGAATGGCTTTTTGATCTTCGCTATTTTGTATTGGATGACACCAAGAATGTGGAATACAAAATTGTATTCACCTAAACTGGCAAACCTTCACTTCTGGTTAGGAACGTTAGGAATAATTTTCTACGCGTTGCCCATGTATGTTTCGGGTGTAGTGCAAAGCCTGATGTGGAAGGAATTCAATGCCGAAGGATTTTTGGTCTATAAAAATTTTTTAGAGACCACTGTTCAAATTCTTCCGTTGCATGCCCTGCGCGCAGTGGGAGGTACTCTCTATCTGACGGGTGCAATCCTCATGACCTATAATTTAATTAAGACTGCCTACTCAGGAAGTTTTATTGCCAACGAAGCTGCCGAAGCTGCACCACTGGCAAAAAAATATGTAGCTAACTCGGGGGGCTGGCACTACAGATTATTGGAGAGCAAACCAATATTGTTTACTACCCTTGCTTTGATTGCCATATTAATTGGGGGTGCTATTGAAATGATTCCAACATTTTTAATAAAATCTAATGTACCTACTCTT
>Ga0163154_10010357_pt1 | contig 10386 bp, 9 predicted proteins | sample OliLakLV19MP9P1_FD_148649 | JGI IMG/M metagenome (GOLD analysis project Ga0163154, IMG submission 148649) | Freshwater microbial mat bacterial communities from Lake Vanda, McMurdo Dry Valleys, Antarctica - Oligotrophic Lake LV.19.MP9.P1 | ecosystem: Environmental > Aquatic > Freshwater > Lake >...
TACGAGATGGCGCGTCTCATAAAAACGGGAAAGTTCGATGTTCTTCTCACTGCTTTTAATTATAGCCTTCTTTGGCGTGAGGCGGAATTGGAGGTATTGCCTGCTGCGAAAGCTCAAGGCATGGGGATCGTCATCGGCTCACCTCTCCAACAAGGGGCTCTGGCTGTTCGTTATGATGACCTTATTAAAAACGGCGCTCCTTGGTTGAGCAGTCCTCGGCGCAATCAATATAAGGCTTTGTATGCATTCCTCGATGAAATTAATATGCCCATTGCGGAATGCGCTATTAGGTTTGTGGCTTCCAACTCCGATGTCTCGTGTGTTTTAATGGGCGCCAAATCTGAATCTGAAGTGGACTCAAACTACGCTTCTTTAGAAAAGGGGCCTCTCGCGCCGGATTTAATTAAGCGCCTCAACGAGATTGCGGCTATGGTTCCCTTCCGTCCCTATGAAGAACCTTTTGGTCTTCCATTTACCCGCCCTGCTAAAGGTCCAAGAACAGCTTGGACTTGGTAATTCCAATAATTTTTAAATAAGAAAGTGATTTATTAATGAAAGCCGCTGTCGTCGAAGCCCTCAATCAATTAGTCGTTCGTGATATCCCTGAGCCGGTTGCCGGTCCTTACGATGCTCATGTCGATATTCTTTTCGGAACCATTTGTGCCGGCACAGATTCACATCTCATTGATGGGTCACTCCCGTTCCTTTCTCCTGTTCCAACTGTCCTCGGACACGAAAGTATCGGGCGCGTCACACAGGTCGGCCCAAAAGTCCGCTCCTTCAAAGTGGGCGATCTGATCACCCGCGTGGGAACAATGCCCGGCAACGGTTTCACGACTTCATGGGGCGGGTTCGCAGAAAAAGGAATCGCTCGTGATCATAAAGCGATGAGTGCCGATGGAATTGATGCCGCCCAATGGTGCGGGCACAAACCTACGCAAGTTATTCCCCCCGATTTTGATCCCGCAGCGGCGTGTATGATTATTACTTGGCGGGAAACGTTCAGTTTTATTTCACGCGCGGGGGTTAAACCAGGCCAATCGGTGATGGTTATCGGATCGGGCGGCAACGGCTTGGCTTTTTTGTCACATGCCAAAAATAAGGGCGCGAAAGACATTTTAATGATTGGTTCCCCGGATCGTCGGGAAGTCTCCCTGCGTACCGGGGCTACGGACTTTGTGGATTACAAAAATGCGTTGGCTATTGAGGAAGCTAAAGGTAAATACACAGCGGGATTCGATCTTGCCATCGATGCCGTAGGGAAAACGGGGCAGGCGAATGTCGCTTTATCATTCCTTAAACCCGGCGGCACACTGGCCGTTTATGGTCTGGACGATATTGGTAAACTTTCAGTTAATTTGAGCGATGCACGGGGAACTTTTACTTATTTTAACGGGGGTTATGACGAGGAAGAAGCCCATGATGCCATCGTTGAGTTTATTAAGAATGGAAAACTTGATGCCTCTATCCTGATTGATTTACACAACCCATATCCCCTTGAGAAAATTAATGAGGCATTCGATGCGATCAAGGCGCGCACAGTCATCAAGCCCCTGATTAAAATTAAAGGGTCCTGAGTCACAAAGGGGTGATCCGCTAAATGGCAGCTCCTGTAACGAATCTTTTTCGCCGCTACACAACGAACCCGCCGGTGGCCTGCGAGGTCATTTTGCTTTCATTATTGGCTGAGACACGGGTGCCCCGCTCATCTTTGCATACATCCATTTAACGAACTTGTATCCGGTCCAGCCCATACAAAACAGAACGACGATTAGTAGGAACACAAGGACCAAGCCGAGCACTGGAAAAGCAACGCTAATAATTCCAATGATCACGGATCCAAGCAACTCAATCGTTGCGATTATAAAATTTCCAAATCCACCGGTGGCTGCCGTTGAGGCGAGCCGAACTTTGGCGGTCGCTAGTTGTGTCACTGTTGCCATCCCTCCCCCTGCAATCAAGGCGAGACTCCATTTCATCCAAGGATCCATCTGGATAAACGAAGCGGCGATCAACGTGCCCGCTATGGTTGAAGTCGGGGTGGTCAGAACATCTAACGCGTTGTCGACCACAGGAAAATAATAAGCCACCACTTCAATCACGGTTGCTACAGAAAATAGAACGAGTGCAGTCGTGGTTCCCATCCATGCCATTCCGTCAGATAAACTGACAATTCCAAGTCGTGACGCGAGATTCACCACTAGGAAAGGCACAAAAATGCGCAACCCGCACGTCGCACTTAAGGCAATACCCAAAACCGCGGCTAATACCGTCTCAGGAGTTATTTGCATGCGTAAATGATGCGACAGGTGTTGCTGGGTTGCAAGTGAGATTGAATCGGAACCCCGTTGGGGTTGATTCCGTTTTTGCGACCGTTACCCAAGGATAGGCAAAATGCGTTTCAGTGCTGGCGGCATGTTGTCGAAACGAATGGCGGTGGTGCTTGGATGTTGGTTTTCTACGAATACTTCGGGTTCCACGTTTTTAACACGAACGGCCCAGAATTGGATCGGATGGAATCTTGAGAGCCGTAGTTTTCATGACAACCTTTTGTTGCATATGCCACAAAAGGTTGTCATTGGTCCTAACCGGTTGAACGCGCTCAGTGTCGCTGCTCTCAACCCTGGGCTGGAGTACGCAGCCCCGTTGTAGCTTGTGAACAAGCCACAGCGTAAGCGAGGTCGAGTAACCCCGCCTGTTCGAAATGCCCCAAAGGGGCATCGGATGGAATCTTGAGGGCGGTTGCTTGTGTTGACCGAATTCATGTTGCATATGCAACAAAAGGTTGTCATTGGTTGATTCTGTTTTGCGACCTTGGTGGCGAAAATTTGATGATAATTGAGGCTTGTGTATGTCGATGGCATAAACGGAAAGGGCTGGCACCCCGGCTGGGGTGCGATTCATTTTGAATTTGTGGTCCGGTGGTGTGGCTCGTACCTCACTCAACCACCGGACCACAACCCCCATGACGAACGCATCCCGGAGGGATGCAAGCAACATTATACCGCCGGCATGGGATTCACCTTTGGCGGCACTGTCGTCGATGGGGTCTCCTTTGCAAGCGAGTGGAAACTGGACCGACTCAAAGACGACTCAAAAGGAAGGTAAGCGAGAACCGCAAGAATTAAGAGCAATGGTAAAGTCCACCCGGGCAATTGAATGTAGTTAGGGTCTTGTTGACGCATGTAATCACGATTATATATGCCCATAATGTGCGAAGGATTTGTAACGAAAACCCTTTAAAGTTAACGTTCGAATTATAACAACCGGGGCTGATCGTCCACACCAACAAGTTCACCGCCAGGCCGGTTTTTCCGGTTTTCTATGACAAACTTATCAAGAGCAGGATCAAATGCCACAGGGTATTCCCCCGTAAAGCAAGCAAGGCAAAATTCGGTTCCCTTGAGTCCGGTGGCTTTAACCATGCTATGGACGTCAAGATACCCGATGCTATCTGCTTCCAGATATTTAGCGATTTCCTGCAATGTCATCTGATTCGCAATAAGCTGTTTTTTATTGGGAAAATCTATCCCGTAATAACAAGGGAACCGGTGGGGCGGACAACTCACCCGAATATGAACTTCGGTAGCCCCCGCTTCGCGTAGATTGACAACACGCGCTCGCGCCGTCGTCCCGCGCACGATTGAATCATCCACTACGATCACTCGCTTACCTTTGACCGCTGATTTAATTAAGTTGAGTTTCACCCGCACACCGAAGTCACGGATGAGTTGAGTCGGCTGGAGGAAAGTTCGTCCGATGTAGTGGTTACGAACAAAGGCCAATTCGTAGGGAATACCAGATTGTTCCGAATATCCGAGCGCCGCGTAATTCCCGCTGTCGGGGACAGGGATAACCACATCGGCTTCGACCGGATGCAGTTTGGCCAGCTCCATGCCCATGCGAGTACGGGCCATACTGACATTAACGTTGTTAATATTGGAATCGGGCCGCGCGAAGTACACGTACTCGAACATACAAAAGGCCGGATTTTCGGGCTGCGTGAAAGGTTTTACCGAGCGTATTCCTTTTTCATTAATAATCACCACCTCGCCCGGCTCGACATCACGGATGAACTCAGCGTGGACAAGGTCAAAAGCGCACGTTTCAGATGACAGAATATAAGCACCATCAAGCTTTCCTATTGAAAGGGGACGAAACCCAAATGGATCGCGGACACCGATAATTTCCTTCTCGGACATGATTACCAGCGAATAAGCCCCTTGGATGCGCCGAAGCGTGTGGTAGAGGGTACTTTCGTAATCGGGGTGGGTAGGCTGGGCGAGAAGGTGAACGATGATTTCGCTATCAATGGTTGTTTGAAAAATTGAACCCGTGGCCTCAAGTTCGTCGCGAAGAATGTTAGCATTTACGAGATTCCCGTTGTGACCGATGGCGATTTGACCCCTGCCGCAATTGACAACAAGCGGTTGCGCGTTGTTAATATTGCTTGAACCCGTGGTAGAGTAGCGGACGTGCCCGATGGCGCGTTCACCTGTTAGGTTTGCTAAAACTTCCTCATTAAAAACTTGAGGGACAAGACCCATACTTTTGTGCACTTTAAAGGGTCCCCCTTTACCGTCGCTACTGACAATCCCGGCGCTTTCTTGGCCGCGATGTTGTAATGCGTAGAGTCCGTAATAAGTCAGGACAGCTGCGTCCTTGTGGCCAAATACGGCAAAAATACCGCATTCGTGTTTAGGATAATATTCGGGGTCGTGATCCATACCTTTTAAGCATTCATCAGGCGGGCAATGGAATTGTACCAAGTGTCATATAGTTTTGACACCGGCCACTCAAACTGACGGGAACCTACCGTAACTTCCAGTTTGTCAGACGACACCGTACCAAGGCGGGTGGCTGAAACTCCCTTATACTTCAACATCATTACCAACGCACTGGCATTTTCAGGTCTGCACGTCACAATAATACGAGATTGGCTTTCATTATAAAAAAGAGTATCCGGCCGGCCCTGCCAGGAAGGGAATTCAATCCGCGCTCCAAACAAGCCTTTGGGATTGTAACACATCTCTGCCAATGCCACAAGTAATCCACCCTCAGAACAGTCGTGCGCCGCATTAATCATGCTGGACCGGATCATCCCTAGCACCGCATCTTGCACTGCCTTTTCCTGCGCCATGTTAAGTCGAGGCGGAACCCCCGTTTTTTTGCCGTGAATACGCTTTAAATAATGCGATCCGCCCATTTCATCGCCGATGTCGCCCACTAAAATAACCGCGTCTCCTGGGTTCTTAAAATGCTGGGTGGTGATATGTTTTTCATTTTCTATCAATCCCACCACTGCCATTGTGGGGGTCGGGTCGATGGATCCGGCTGGGGATTCGTTATAGAGACTCACGTTTCCACCGGTGACAGGGACATTAAAGAACCTGCACGCGTCGGCTAGTCCATCAACAGCCTTTTGTAACTGCCAAAAAATTTCCGGCTTATGTGGGTTACCAAAGTTCATGTTGTCCGTGGAAGCCAATGGGAGTCCACCGGAACACACCACATTACGACAAGCTTCAGCGACTGCTATTTTCCCGCCTTCATAGGGGTCTAAATACACATACCCCCCATTACAATCCACGCTTAAAGCAATGATTTTGTTAGCTTCATTAATTTTAAAAACTGCAGCATCCGACCCTGGTAATACCATTGCCCCGTTGCGTACCATGTGATCGTACTGCCGATAAACCCAGTTCTTACTGGACACCGACGGACTACTGAGAAGCTGATAAAGTGTTTCTTGGTAATCGCTCGGTTCAGGTACGTTGACGGGTTTCCGGGTTTCCTTGAGGTACTCAGGCTCTTTCGCTTCACGATGATAAATGGGCGCGTCCTCCGCAAGTTGTCGGGCCGGGATTTCAGCGACTGTGACGCCATTATTTTTAACCCGCATAAATCCGTCGCTCGTGACCATCCCGATTTCAGCGTGAGGGAGATCCCACTTAACAAATACTTTTTTCAAGTCCTCTTCGCGTCCCTTATTAACAATAATGAGCATCCGTTCCTGAGACTCGGAAAGCATGGTCTCATAAGGTGTCATTCCAACTTCGCGCTGGGGTACCTTTACGAGATCAATCTCAACGCCCGTGCCGGCACGACTGGCGGTTTCACAGGTGGAACAGGTTAACCCCGCTGCGCCCATATCCTGGATCCCTGCCACCACGCCCGGTATGGCAAGGAGCTCTAGGCACGCTTCAAGTAATAATTTTTGTTTAAATGGATCTCCTACCTGAACGGCTGGTCTGTCCTCTTTCGATTTGTCGGTCAGTTCACGCGATGCAAATGCCGCCCCTGCAAGTCCGTCTCGCCCGGTTTCAGCACCCACATAAAACACCGGATTCCCAACGCCCTTGGCCGCTCCTTTGGCAATCTGTTCATGGCGCAAAACACCTAGACAAAATGCGTTGACGAGGGGATTGCCTTCGTATGTTTCATCAAAATAAACTTCGCCACCCACGGTAGGCACGCCAATACAATTGCCGTAATGTGCAATTCCTTCAACCACGCCCTTAAAAAGACGCCGATTGTTTTTCACGTTAACCGTGTCCCCTTCAATCGGCCCAAACCTCAGCGAGTTTAACAAACAAACGGGCCGCGAACCCATGGTGAAAATGTCGCGGATGATCCCACCTACCCCGGTCGCTGCTCCTTGAAAGGGTTCAACGGCACTTGGATGGTTATGTGATTCAATTTTAAAAGCGATCGCCCATCCGTCGCCAATATCGACAACACCTGCGTTTTCTTCCCCAGCTTTAACGAGGATGTGCGGCGCTGCGGTCGGAAATTTTTTTAATTCAGGTTTGGAGTTCTTGTAAGAACAATGCTCGCTCCACATCACGGAAAAAATACCTAGTTCGGTAAAATTAGGGTCTCGCCCTAGGATTTTCTTAATGCGTTCAAATTCGTCAGGGGTGATGCCGTGCTTGGCAATCAGCTCGGGGGTCAGCTTTGGTTCGCTCATGCGAGTGCGGAGTGTAAAAGCTTTTTTAAGCTCAGCAACGCTTTTCTGAAGCAATAAAAAAAGAGTTCATTTTCCCTTTCAAGCCCATGCCCCCTCCGCGCGCGTCTTTCACTTCTTTTTCCCAAGGACAAATTCTAAAAGCTTTCTAGCGCCCCGGTGATTCGGGTTCTCCTTGAGAATGATGCGTGCCTGCTCAGCCGCCTCTTCCTTGCGCCCTAACTGGACGTAGCATACCGCTAGATTGTATCGAAATTCCTGTGCGCGAGGTTGGATCTGGATAGCTTTTTCTAAATAGCCCTTGGCTTCGGAAAATTTTTCTTCGCGCATTTCTAGAATAGCAAGGTTGGCCCATGTAATACCATCCTGAGGATTGATCTCCAATGCGCGCTTATAATGCACCCGAGCGAGATCAGGTTTGCCGGTTTGGGAAAAACACAGAGCCAATTTGGCGTGGAGTAGTCCGTCCTTGGGGTATTCGACGAGTATCGCTTTTAGGTACGGTTGGGCTTCTTTGAACAGATCGAGGCGAATCAGACAATCAATAATCCCTTTTCGTGCGGACACATCTTTGGGTTTCAACTCTAAATAAGCCGCGTACAATGCTGCCGCCCGATCGAACTTCCCAGCGCGCGCGAGCGCATGAATGGCTTCCAGGTTCAGAATCTCCTCTTCCGAAGTGGGGTCTTCTAAGGATTTCATCGCCGTTTGGATCGCAGGTCGAAATTTTTCCTGGTACATGAGTGGTTGTTTTTCCAATTTAAGGAGCGCGGTTTGATACGAATCAAGTGCCTCGGATTTCCGACTCATGAGCAAGGCGGCGTCCCCAGACTTCATATGTGTGACGAACGAATCTGGATACACTTGTGTCGCGCTTCTCCACAGGGTGATTTCATTCTGCCAATCCGCCGTTCTTAAAAACGTTTGCCCTGATAGCATCAATACCCATATCCCTAATAAGCCGACCACTTTCATCGACGCATTTAAAGTTTTAAGAATCCATGCCACGCTCAGGGCAAGTCCGATGAGACACACATACAGAAAACGTTCGGCCATCACAGAGCCAATCGGGAAAACCAAGTTCGACACGGGGAGCAGCGCAATCCAGAACCATCCGGCAGCGAGCCAAAATCCCTTTTGTTTTCGCCCGAGAATGACGCAGAGGACCGTGATCCCAACAACCAATATCGAAGCAATCAGGCTCGGCCAGAAGTTGACTTGAACATCGTGGAAAATGGATAACCCCGTCGGGAACAAAAGCATCAGGATGTACTGAAGCATCACTTTCCCTGCGACGATAACCCGCCCGAAGGAGGTCGTGATCCCCGTATAGGCTTGTATGTCTGGTCCTAAGCGACCGGTGAGACTTATGCGGACGATCATGTAAATGGCCGCGAGAACACAGGCTATTCCAAAGAACAGGTAAAATCTGCGCCGATCTATTTTTGAGAAATAAACAAGTTCAAAGATCACGATTAATCCGGGGAGGACGATGCTGCTTTCCTTACTTAAGAGCGCCAGTACGAATGCTATTAAAAAGGCTGCGCTATATAATAGAGGGCGAGATCCTGAGACGCGGAAATAAATGAACACGTTCAAACATACGAGAAGAAAAAGACCTGCAAAGAGTTCCGCCCTCCCAGACACCCAGCAAACGGATTCCGTGGCTAAAGGATGAAAGGCAAACAATCCGGCGCAGATCAAAAGGGGTAGGGTCGCGAGTTCCGGATACAGCCGTCGCAACAAGAGCACAAGGAGAAGTACAACGATTGCATGAACGATAATATTGGTAGTGTGAAAAAAGGTGGCCGTGAGGTGCGGTTGAGCCGGAAGACCAAACAGGGCTGCATCAATTTTGTAGGACAACGTGATTAACGGCCTATACAAACCTTGATCGGGATGATGCGCAGGATAATGCTCCGTGAAGATTTGGGTGAAGGATGATTGAGTGACGCCGGGATTTCTCATGACGAACTCGTGATCATCATAAACAAAGGTGCTGCGTAGTCCAAACCACCCGAAAATCAAAAGAACGAGGGCTATAAGGAGAGCCGTTCCCCATCGTAGTTGAATTAGATCCCGATTTGCCATGAGCGGTGAAAAGTGGCCCATTCATTGGTAAGATCAATAGAAAACGTGAAAAAACAGTTGCACGCAACCGATCACTCTGTAAATATCGCGCGCCTCAACCTTTTACAGATTTTATATGGCTACAGTCGCAAACAAATACAAAGATAACGTCAACGGCAAATATTACGTAGATGATCAGTGCATCGACTGCGACCTTTGCCGGGAAACAGCTCCTAACAATTTTACCCGCAACGATGATGGCGGACATTCCTTTGTCTTCAACCAACCTTTGACCCCTGAAGAAGAAGCGTTATGCAAAGAAGCCATGGAAGGCTGCCCCGTAGAAGCCATCGGCAACGACGCCGCTTAATTTCCTCACCCTTTTCAAAGCCTCACGAATTTTAAAACTCGTGGGGCTTTTTTATTTCCCCCTGCTCCTTTCAGGGGAAAAAGAATTCCATTTATCTCACGTCCGCACCGAGACTACTGATGGGTCTTTGAGACTCGCCCTTTAAAGACACATGGGCGCGCACCTCGTTGCGGTTGTGTCAAATGGAACCGGACAAACAATCTGTAATTTAGCCATTTTCTACGTTCTCGTATTTGAACGAATAGTTTGTCTGTCCCTTCGGACTCCCTTCGGACTACGTTCTCGTATTTACAGGATCAGACGGCCGGAAATGAGGTGATTTTCACAAGAACTATTTGTCCATCCCTTGCCCTTATGCAACCTTTTGCCCTTGTGACATGTCCGTCCCCTTTGACAACCTTTTGTTGCATATGCAACAAAAGGTTGTATGCCGCTTTAGGGGCAGACATATAGGATTGCAATCATCCAAGCCGGAGGCTTTTCAGCTTGTAGCCGGTGGTTGAGCGAGGTGCGAGCGACACCACCGGACACCGGACCCCACGACGAGCGCATCCCGGAGGGATACCAGCAATATCCTTCCTTCCAAATATCCGAAGGGAAGGACAAATTATGCGATGAGTTCCGAGAACTTGCCAGAAGCCCGCACATTTAAATTACAGGATCAGACGGCCGGAAATGAGGTGATTTTCGCGTTCGGTGGCGAAAGTTGGGTTAGAGCATTAAAAATTACTCTTGACATTATATGAGCGAAATGATCTAATACGCTCATGTTCGCTCAAGAGAGGCTTCAGGCCATAACGGATCTTCTGGCGCGGAAACAGAAGTTATCTGTGAGTGAACTCCAGAAGTCATTGAAAGTCTCACCTGCAACGTTGAGGCGGGACCTCGCTGAGCTTGAAGAGACGGGTAAAGTAGTGCGGATTCACGGCGGTGTAATGCATCCAAGCTACTTTAACGGGGAGCCCAGTTACGATCAGAA
>Ga0163154_10010358_pt1 | contig 10385 bp, 5 predicted proteins | sample OliLakLV19MP9P1_FD_148649 | JGI IMG/M metagenome (GOLD analysis project Ga0163154, IMG submission 148649) | Freshwater microbial mat bacterial communities from Lake Vanda, McMurdo Dry Valleys, Antarctica - Oligotrophic Lake LV.19.MP9.P1 | ecosystem: Environmental > Aquatic > Freshwater > Lake >...
GTACCGGCTAATCCGTTTTCAATCGCGTATTGTTCAGCGGCTGATTCAATCATGCGCACGTCGTTAACCATTGTTGTTGCTTGGGAGCGGACACGGGCACGAAGGAAGTTCGGTACCGCAATAGCAGCCAATAACGCAATGATCGCAACCACGATCATGATTTCTACCAGGGTAAACCCTGCTTTATTTTGTGTTTTCATATGTTTTATTTTATTTTTTATTAGTTCAAATATAGGCAGTAATGCAGCTATACCAAATAAGATTATGGCATAGTTTTTTTCATGAGGTCAAGACAATATCTGTCAGAATAAAAGCAAAATTCTTCGCAACGTATTGGCGTAATTCCTATTCAATCTCAGATTATCTCAGATTATCTCTGATGCGCCTTCATCTGATTTCGCCTGCGCCTCCTTAGGGGCGGTCGCTGATACCTCTTGAGGTGGTCGTAATTTGGCAAGTTCCACTCTCTGATCGGGATATTGTAACAGGTAACCTTCTTGGGCGAGCCAACGAATATGACCCAGAAGTTCCTTTTCGTGTGCTCCCACTGGTACTGACGGAGTGAAATAAGCCGAGGCCGATTCCTTTAATTTGGCATTAATCTCGTAAGTCACACTCCCTGTTGGGGCGACCGGAGCAAGTTCAGCCAATAACTTTTTCAAGGGTACCCCAGGATTATCCCGAGCAAAATGCAGAATCTTTACAATCTCGGGAGATACAGACGACTCTTCCAAGGCAAAGAACTTAGGCTTCACGGCACTAATAAGAATGACATGCTTTTTGCTTTTAAAAATATGCAACGCGTGTGCGTGAAGGCTCGGACGCAAGGTGTTCACGAAATTAACCGGAAACTTGAATTCCTTGTCCCATCCGTCCCGAACTGCTTGGCGCAACGGGGCTTCGGGCATTTGTCGAATCACCGGTCCTGGAACAACAAAGGATGTCGCGGATTTTATCACTGTGTTCGCATGATGCTCGCGAAAATGAGCTTTAATTTCCTCACCTTCTTTTAAGAAAATCGGAGTTTCGCCCGAATCTTTGACCTTAAATTGGCTCGTCCACGAAGTTTCTTCCTGCCATTTTTGAATGAGCTCTGGATCTCTGACGGTTTCAATCATTCCTTTAAAACGCTCGAAACTCATCTTTTGCCTAAATTTTTCCTCGAATAAAGCAATAATTTTGCGTTGGTAACTGTGGTGATTAGGCGGAGCAATAAGTTCTCCTGTCCTTAACCGAGCCACAGACTGAAAGTTCCCCTTAGGAGCCTCGTTTTGAACACGGCTCATTTCGTAAAATTTATCAAAATGCTCCTTAAAAACATGTGCTTCCACCTCTTCAGAAGTCTGAAAAATCAATGCGTCGATCGAACACTGATAAAGCGAGTGGCCCGGCAGGGCCGCTAATTGAACCAGATGGCGATCTGGTTTATCGAGAAATATCCGAGCAATCTGAAACAGCGGGTAAGCTTTTCCTGAAGTTTTAACCTGCTGAATGATGCTCGCCAAACCTTGTTCAACGGGGAGAAACGTGACCTCTACCGAAGCGGCTTTGAAAACGGGTGCTTCCTGGGGCACGAATCGTTCTTCATTGCGTGGGTCTCTAGTTGGACCTCTCCGATCTCGGTCTCGATTTGCGGACGACCTTTCGCGTCCACCGTCTCGAGAATTCCCACCATTGCTCGGGCGCGGCCCTCTTTCACGGCGTTCGCCTCCGCCTCTCCGATCTGGGAAACCGCCGTCCCCACTAGGCCTCGACCGACGTGGAGTGGAAGAATCGTCCGATGGCAGAATACGAACCTCGCCACCTAGGGGTTCCTTTGCCCAATCCGGAGCTATATGTAAATCCAACGCAAAATCTTTCAAATCATCTGTCATATCATTACCAAGTGAGAATTGGTCTGTTTAACGTTTCGTTGGTCAAAAGCAACGTTTTACTTTTTTTATCCGTATCACCACGTATCCACAGCGCCCTTGGGAACTGGGATTCCCTGAGACTGACCAGCATTTTCAATACCCTGGACGTCCTCGGCAAACACGGACCCCGGTATGATTTGCGAATATTGTAGTTTGACCTCACCTCGTTCATCTAAAAATGGGCTTCGCCAGGTGCGATAGGCTTCAAGTAACTCGTGGTATTCCTGTCGTGTATTTAATAAAACAACCCGCTTATTGAAAAAATTTGAGGGTCCAAATTTCCGTGAATACCAAGGGCCTACCTTGCGAAACATCCGCACTCCTAACTCCTCACCATACACCTCTATCATCCGTTCAAAATGCCGACTCATCACGACGAGGCGCTCATCAAACGTCGGGTCGGGCAGCAATTCTCCAGTGCGAAGAAAATGGTCTGTATGCAAAAAGATCCAAGGATTATAAAACGCTCCCCGGCCTATGCTCACTCCAGCACACCCCGTATCGTTTATCATTCTCTGCGCGGCTTGTGGTGTAGTCACGTCGCCATTGCCAATCACCGGAATCTTCACGGCGTCAACCACCATTTGAATTCCTTTAAGCTTAACAAACCCGGAGAATCCTTGCTCCCGAGTTCTTCCATGAACAAACAGGGCTTTAACCCCACAATCCTCCAGTGCTTTCGATAAATCCGGTGCCGTCAGGTTGTTATCATCCCAACCCAATCGCATTTTGCAGGTCAACGGGATTTTAATGGCATCGACCATCATTTTCACCAACTTCTGCGTTGTGCCCACCTCTTTCATCATGGCAGACCCTCCGCCAACAGCGCAGACCTTCTTTACAGGGCATCCCATGTTAATATCAATGGCTTGCACCCCATTTTCCTCAAGGAATACCGCTGCGTCACGCATCTCTTCGGGAACTGATCCAAACAGCTGAACAGCCAAGGGACGATCTTCTGGTCGCGACTCAATCAGCTTTAAGGCTTTTCGATTCTTTTCAATAAGACTCCGCGCGTTGACTAAATCCGTTGTGGCAAGTCCTAACCCGCCCTGTTCGCGCAAGGTCAATCGCATGGGCAGATTGGTGTATCCTGCCAAAGGAGACAGGAACAGGTTTGTCTCAAGGTTCAATGATCCGAGTTTAAACATTTGAGATACTGTAGCGGAGGTTTAGATGTGGTTCACCTGATAAATAACTTTTTCTACTTACATTATTGACCAGCGTTTCCTGAATGTTACTTTCCGTGGTCTCTTGAAAAAGTCCATAAAAGTCTTGTTTGTCTGTACAGGAAACATTTGCCGTAGTCCAATGGCGGAGGGTCTCTTTCGCGACCTTTTGTCCCGTGAAGGCATAAATGACATCCAAGTAGCATCCTGCGGCATTGGGGCTATGAACCGTCAACCTCCAAGCACTAATTCTGTTCTCGCCTGTCGCCAATTCAAAGTTGACATATCCTCGCTGAGGAGTCAATCCATCACCCCTGAGCTTGTGACGCAGTCGGATTACATCTTTTGCATGACCTTCTCGCACATGCGATCCATTCGCCAGATGTACCCCTCTGCAGCTGAGAAAACTTTTCTTGTTCGGGAGTTTGATGATCGTTTGGAAGATTTTGAGCGCGAAATCATTGATCCCATCAGCATGCCTCTGGAAACATACTTAGCCTGTTGCCAAGAAATCCGCGATTCCCTTGCAAGCATTCATAATTTTATAAAAGAATCCCGCCCGAATGAAGACACGACTTCTTTAAAAGGGGACTCTAAGGCCTCTATTGTCATTGGGGCTGATCATGGTGGATTTGATCTGAAGGAATCTATTAAAAAAGCGCTTTCCGAAAAGGCGCAACTTTTTGAGGATATAGGTGCCTTTTCAAAAGAAGCCGTGGATTATCCGGACATCGCCCATTCTGTGGCCACAAAAGTGGCCAGTGGCCAACGCGAGTTTGGAATCCTAATCTGCACAACGGGTATTGGTGTATCCATTACAGCCAACAAGGTTCCGGGCATCCGTGCTGCATTAGTCCATGACGAAGAAACGGCACGCCTGTGTCGTCAACACAACAATGTCAACGTCCTCTGTCTTGCCGGCTCTACCACTTCGCCCGATAAAGCCTGCGCGATCATTAACGCTTGGCTGAACGCTAGTTTTGAAGGCGGCCGTCATGAACGCCGCGTTCTTAAAATCGAAACCCCCTCTGCACTCCCTATGAACGACACAAGTCTTGCACACATCGATAACGAGATCTTTAAAGCTGTTGAAAATGAAAAGCGGCGACAACAAGAAAATATCGAATTAATCGCCAGCGAAAACTTTACCAGTCCTGCGGTCATGGAAGCCCAAGGCTCGGTTCTCACGAACAAATATGCTGAAGGTTTTCCCGGTCGCCGTTGGTATGGTGGGTGCGAATATGTAGATGTGGTCGAACAATTGGCCATTGACCGCTTGAAACAACTTTTTGGTGCTGAACACGCCAATGTTCAACCTCACTCAGGGAGCAGCGCAAACATGGCTGTTTATTTCGCATTCCTCCAACCTGGCGACACTATCCTCACGATGGACTTAGCCCATGGCGGCCACCTAACTCACGGTTTTAAAACCAATTTTTCAGGTCGCTTCTATAAGGTGGTGCATTACGGAGTAAACAAGGAATCAGAGCGCATTGATTATGATCAACTTGAGAAACTGGCCAAAGAACACAAACCTAAAATGATTACGGCGGGTGCCTCTGCATACCCGCGCACGATCGATTTTGAGCGGATGGGGAAAATTGCCAAAGAAGTGGGGGCTCTGCTCATGGTTGATATGGCGCATATCGCTGGCCTTGTAGCCGCAGGAATCCATCCATCGCCTATTCCGCATTCTGATTTTGTCACGTCAACCACTCACAAAACGCTGCGTGGACCGCGCGGTGGGATTATCCTTTGTAAAGCCCAATACGCCAAAGAAATCGACGCTCAGGTGTTTCCTGGAATTCAAGGGGGCCCCTTGGAACATGTGATTGCCGCTAAAGCAGTCTGTTTTCTTGAAGCTTTGCAACCCTCCTTTAAATCCTATCAGGAACAAGTTGTTCTCAATGCCAGAGCGCTGGCAGAGCAAATGACCAGAAATGGGTTTCGTATCGTGTCTGGGGGTACTGACAATCATTTACTCTTGGTGGACGTCTCGGTCAAAGGTTTGACGGGTAAGGATTCTTCCACAATCCTCGATAAAGCAGGGATAACCGTAAACAAAAACGCCATTCCCTTTGATACCAAAAGCCCATTCGTTGCGAGCGGCATCCGACTTGGATCCCCTGCCTGCACGACGCGGGGATTTAAAGAGGCCGAGTTTCGGTTGGTGGCGGACTATATTACCGAAGCGCTCGCGGCAAACGATGATTCCTCGAAATTAAATGAGGTTTTGAAAAAAGTGCGTGCATTAACTGCAAAGTTCCCGCTACCGTATTAAGCCCATTTATTCTAACCCTATTAAGGACATATGATAGTAACGACAAAACAACTCTTTGACGTCGCCTACGGTAAATTTGCCGTTGGTGCTTATAACATTAACAATATTGAACAAACCATGGGTTTATTCCGTGGCTGCGTGGATTCCAAAGCCCCTTTCATTATTCAGCTCTCCAAAGGAGCTCGCGCTTACAGCGACAAACGGATGCTTGAAGCGGTGATCCGCACGGCGGACGCAATTTTCCCTGAAGCCATTTACGCTGTACACCTTGACCATGGCGACGAAGCGACTTGTTACGATTGTATTAACTCCGGCTTTTATAGTTCGGTCATGATCGACGCTTCACACGAAACATTTGAAAAGAATGTTGAAATAACTAAGCGCGTTGTGGAAGCGGCCCACGCCAAGGGTATCAGTGTTGAAGCAGAACTCGGGATGTTGGGTGGCGTTGAAGAGGACATCGTTGTCGAAGACGGTCACGCTTGTCTGACGAACCACGAAGAAGCTCAGGAGTTTTTTGCGCAAACAGGTTGCGACTCCCTAGCTGCTGCCATAGGCACTAGCCACGGAGCTTACAAATTCAAGGGCCGCCAGAGCCTCCACTTTGATATCATCGAAAACATCCAAAAGTTGTGCCCAGGCAAACCTATTGTCATGCACGGTTCTTCGAGCGTTCCTAAGGAAGAGGTCGCACGCATCAACGCAGCGGGTGGAACACTCGACCCTAGCGCTTGTGGCGTCGATGAAGAAGAGTATTTACCAGCCGCAAGACTTGGCGTGACCAAAGTCAATATCGACACTGATGGTCGTCTTGTCTGGACTCGTGTTCACCGCGAATTCTTCCGCGATAAACCTTCTGAATTTGATTTTCGTCCTCCAGGCAAAATATTCATGACTGAATACGCTAATTTCATCGCTCACAAAAATCAAAAGCTCGGGTCTGCGGGCACCGTTGATGAAATTCGCGCAAGTATCAAAAAGGTGTAATCGCCTTTCTCCTTTCTCCTTTCTCAACAAAAAGGTGGGTTTTTATAACCCACCTTTTTTATTGTACACCAACGAGCGTTAACCAACCTCGGATAGGTTTATTCTTCGTACTCACTCATCGCGCTGCTGGTACGCGGCTTTTTGCTCCATTTACTCTTAGGAGTATTCACTGGTATCTCGCTTTTAAACAAAAGTTGCTCGGGTCCAAAAATATCTTCTAAAGCCTTCCTCGCGTCAGAACCCAGGTTCACTTTAAACCGCTCATGGGTATCAAGTATGACAATGAGTCCGTCTGGCATGGATAACTCAATTTTTAGGCTTCCTGATCCAGGGGTTTTCAAACACCAGTCACGGAGCTTGGGGAGCACTGCTTCGAGGTTGTCATAAGATGCTTTTATAATAACTTCCTTCGTGAACCGATCCAAAACATGGTCGATCGGTATAACTTCGATGATACGCAATCTCGGCGGTTCCTCGTCGCGTACTTCCACGGTCCCGGTAATCACTAATACGGCATCAACCACACAATATTGACTAAACTTTTCGAAATTTTCTGTGAAAAGCATTAACTCCATGCTCCCAGCCATGTCTTCAATGGTAAAACTCAGGAATGGATGGTTTGAAGCCTTAGCAAATCGCTTTTCAGCTTGGTTGATAATTCCAACGATCCTCACCTTGTCGCCGTTTTTTTTCTCAACTAAATCGAGAATCGATTCATTCTCAAGGCCATTGATGATGTGAGTATACTCATCCAACGGATGCCCTGTGATATAAAAACCCAAGAGTTCTTTTTCAAATCTTAACACCTCACGAATAGGAAACTCTTCCACCATTCCTTTTGCATTATCCTGTGCCGAATATTTTTTGGCAGGTTGTGGTTCATCCATTAAACCAAAAAGAGAATCTTGTCCTGCGGCTTTATCACGCTGTACAGAAGTCGCCCGGGCGAGACAGGAGTCGATGGTGAGGAAGAGAGCTTTTCGTGATTCAGCTCCGCGAATAGAATCAAAGGCCCCCGCCTTGACGAGGCTTTCGGGGACCTTCTTGCTTATCCTCGTCATATCAACTCTTTCACAAAACTCTTGCAAGGTCGAATAAGACCCTTTTTCGGCGCGACCTTGAATGATAGCCTCAACGGCCCCTTCACCAACATTTTTTATGCCCGCCATTCCGTAGCGGATTTTCCCGTTTTCGACACTAAACTTAACCACGCTGGTGTTCACGTCAGGTGGTAAAATTTCTAATCCAAGCTTTTTGCACTCGTTTACATAAAAGGAAATTTTTTCAGTATTATTAATTTCATTGGAAAGCGTTGCCGCCATAAACTCCACCGTATAATTGGCCTTGAGCCAGGCGGTCTGATACGTCACTAACCCATAAGCAGCAGAGTGAGATTTATTAAATCCATATCCCGCAAATTTTTCGATCACATCAAATAGATCTGAAGCGACCTTATGGGCGATTTGATTAGTAGCGAAACAACCTTTAACAAACTTTTCGCGTTCCTCCGCCATTTTCTTTTCATCTTTTTTCCCCATCGCCCGGCGAAGCAGATCCGCGCCTCCCATAGTGTATCCGGCCAAAACTGAGGCGGCCTTCATGACTTGTTCTTGGTAAATCATAATCCCGCAAGTGTCCGAGCATACCTGCTCGAGCAAGGGATGTGCATATTGCACAGGTTCAACGCCTTTTTTGTATTTCACGTACTGCGGAATTAAATCCATGGGACCAGGCCGGTATAAGGCCAACATCGCAATAATATCGTCGACCGTTTTTACATCAAACTGCTGACACAGCTTTACAAAACCAGCGGATTCCATTTGAAACACTCCAGCTGTATGTCCTTTAGCCAACATGACAAACGTTTTCGGGTCGTCGAGTGGGACTTCCAAGATATTGATGCTGTTCCCAGTAGTTTCCTTTATGATTTCCAGCGCGTCATGGATCACGGTTAATGTCTTAAGTCCCAAAAAGTCCATCTTCAACATTCCCAAATCGCTCAGGGGTGCCATGGAATACTGAGTGACGACCGCTTCCCCGCTTGCGTCCTTAGCCAATGGAACATATTCATCCAAAGGTCGATCCCCAATTACCACTCCCGCTGCATGGACGCCAGCGTTTCGTGACAATCCTTCAAGCAACGTTGATAACTCCCAAACTTGTTTGGTTTCCGGATTCTCTTGGACGGCTTTTTTTAAATCAGGATTTTTATCGATGGCACCTCCGACAAACTTTCCATCCTTTTCGAACCCTTCTAAAGTAATCCCTAATTCGTTTGGAATCATCTTGGCAATCCTATCCCCATCCGAGTAGGGCAATCCCAACACCCGACTCACGTCCCTCACGACTGACTTCGCGCCCATTGTTCCAAAAGTAATGATGTTTGAGACGTTGCGAGTACCATACTTTTGGCGGACATACTCAATAACCCGGGCTCGGCCATTGTAGCAAAAGTCCACGTCGATATCAGGGGGACTGACACGTTCCGGGTTCAAAAACCGCTCAAAAAGAAGTTCAAACCGAATCGGGTCACAATCCGTAATTTCCATCACATACGCCACCATCGACCCCGCAGCAGATCCCCGCCCCGGACCAACTGGGATTCCATTTGATTTTGCCCAACTAATGAAGTCCCACACGATGAGAAAGTAGGAAAGATACTGCATTTTACCCATGATCTCGATTTCGTACTCGAGCCGCTTCATAAGCTCTTCGCGTGTGCTTTGTTCGCCCCTTGCGTTTTTTGGGAGTCGAAGTTCTGAGGGAAGTTGGACATCTAGTTTGGTATCAATACCGTATCTTTTCTTCAACCCTTCGTAACAAATCTCACGAATATATTGCTCCTCGGTCTGGTCCTTTGGTGGAAGGTAGACGGGGTATTTACTTTTTTTATCGAGTTTAAATTCACACTTGTCCGCTATTTCCAAGGTCGTTTTGAGGGCCTCGGGGTCATCTGGAAATAACAGGGCCATTTCCTCTGCAGACTTAAAATAAAGCTCTGGAGAATATTTCATCCGGGACTCGTCATTCACGAACTTACCTGTCCCAATGCATATCAAAGCGTCGTGCGCGTCGAAGTGGCTTTTTTCAAGAAAATGAACGTCATTTGTCGCCACCAACTTGATGTTAAATTCGACGGCCAATTCTCGGAGCCCCTTATTAATAATAAGATTCTGCTCCATGTGATGGTTATGCATCTCCAAATAGAAGTCCCCAGGCTCAAAGGTCTCCTTAAAGAACCCCACCAATTCTTTTGCACGCTTAGTTTGCCCATTCAGAATCGCTTGCGATATCTCGCTTTTCATACAACCACTGAGCGCGATAAGGCCCGCGGAATGTTTTTCCAAAATTTCGTGGTCAATGCGTGGTTTGTAATAAAACCCTTCCAACCATGCTGAACTGACGAGCTTGACTAGGTTCTTGTAACCCTCTTCGTTTTTTACCAACAACGTGAAATGAAACGCCGCCTCCCGTGCACTGCTGGCTTTTTTATCGGTTCGTTTCCCGGGAGCCACATACACTTCGCACCCAATGATGGGTTTGATATTCGCCTTTGAAGCGGCCTGATGAAACTCGATCGCCCCATACATGTTCCCATGGTCAGTCATGGCGACAGCAGGCATCCCATACTCCTTAGCCTTTTTCATGAGGTCCGCAATGCGAACGGCTCCGTCCAAAAGGCTATACTCGGTATGCAAATGAAGATGGGCAAAAGACATATGGGATCAGTTTAAATTAATGGAGCCTCAAAACTTCGCAATAAGGAATTGGGATTGAAATGCTCCCCATTTTCCCGGCCAGTTTTTGTGAAAATAAGCTAGTTTTTTAACGGCCCCTACTTCGAGAAACCGGTCAGAGCTCGGCTTGCTCTACCCACTAGCTTGAATTCCGAATCCCGCTAATTCTGTTAAAGCGGAGTGAGATCCATCAAGTCCTGAATGTAAGACCTAAAAAAAAGTCTATTTCAACCCTTCAACACCTGCCCAGGAGCCAGCCGGGGGGAAACGGGTTGAACTAATTTACATCGTTTTTCAC
>Ga0163154_10010359_pt1 | contig 10383 bp, 8 predicted proteins | sample OliLakLV19MP9P1_FD_148649 | JGI IMG/M metagenome (GOLD analysis project Ga0163154, IMG submission 148649) | Freshwater microbial mat bacterial communities from Lake Vanda, McMurdo Dry Valleys, Antarctica - Oligotrophic Lake LV.19.MP9.P1 | ecosystem: Environmental > Aquatic > Freshwater > Lake >...
ATATATAATAAATTAATGACCACTTGAGGTTCACAATTTATAAAAGTGGTTAAGCGAGAAGCAGTACAGCAACATATAAATCAATCAAAACATGCCGGACAATACAATTGTCGTGCGGGCGCTCCTGTGTAGCAGTATATTCACTCAACGATTATTCTTCTCAAAATACCTGACAGGAGGTGTTGTACTCAATACGCTCCCCTGCGTGAAAGCACAACCGGGATAGTTCGAAGGATGATCATGATATCGAGCCAGAGCGAATAATGGGCAATATAGTACATATCATGCGATAAATCCTGCTGAAGTGGACGATCAGCGCGCCCATGTGTCTGCCACCACCCTGTGATTCCCTGCGGTACTTCGAGCCGCTTACGCTGCCACCAGACATATTGGGCGACAACAGTTGCTACCTCCGGACGGGGTCCGACCACACTCATATCACCGCGCAGCACATTCCAAAACTGGGGTAGTTCATCCATGCTGGTCTGTCGCAGCAGCCGTCCGACGCGCGTAATGCGCGGATCGAGTACGGATTTATCGAGAGGTACATAGTCAGGCATAGTGTAGGCACCAGAGTCCATCGTCCGAAATTTGTACATCGTGAAGCGCTTGCCATATTGCCCCACCCGTTCCTGTCGATAAATGACCGGTCCGCGGCTGTCCAACCGGATCGCCAGCGCGATGAGCAGCATGAGCGGTAACGCGCCAATCAACGCGATCAGCGCAAATACGATGTCGAGCGCCCGCTTGGAGTAGCGTTCGATCGGGCTAAGGATTGACTCGCGCAGACTGACCAATGTCACGCTACCCATATCCTCCACTTGCGCACGAAAATAAGCAAACTGAGCATAATCGCAGGCAAAACGGATGGACGCTTTAGTTTCTATCAGCGCGTGATTGACGCGATCGACGGTGCTGGAGCTTGCTTGGTCAAACCAACGATTGGCGATGATTACATCATCGATCTGATGCTGGCGTACGGCACCGGTCAGGGTATCAAGGGTGGCAACCAAAGGCAACGTCAGGTGCGAGTCATCCGCATCAATCGCCACATAGCCGATCAGCTTCACACCCGCTCCCGCGTAAGATTGCATATGATGTCCAATGTGGCGTGCAAACGAATCAGTTCCGACGATTAGCACGCGGCGAACGCGATTGACTTGCCAATTGAAGATTTTTTGCCCAAAAAGCAGGAAACAGCGTGCAATGAGGAGTCCGATAAAGAGCAACCCGACATATAACCCAGATTGTAAGCGTGAAAAATCGCGCCAGCCGATATATAGCACACCCAAAAACATCAAACAGGCGACAGCATGATCGCGCATTAGGCGACTGAGTGCAGTGACCACTTGAGGACGGTTGAATGCCCCTGTGCGATTTTTTCTGTCCAGACATAGCCACCAGATCAGCCCCGCAGCCGGATACAACGCGAGCGGCGGCTCAAACGCGCTATCAGGACCGGGAACGCCGATTGGAAGATAGATGCGCAGCAAATACGACAGATATAACGCTAAGGCAACCAACAACATATCCAGCAGTATGATGATCGCCTGATAACCAAGGTTATAGCGCATCATCGCATTTCATCTCCCTGTGACCGAAATTGCCCAGTAAACCATCCAACGATGACCAGTACGATGAAACGAGTGTTATATATAATGTAGCGCCGCGCCAGACGTCGGGGTTCCTGTATGAAGCGAAACAACCACTCCAAACCACGCTCCTGCATCCAGACGGGAGCCTGTCGTTTGGCACCGGATAGAAAATCGAATGCCGCGCCCACGCCGATCAGAAGGAAAGGCAGCATCGGGCTGTGCAACGCCATCCAGCGTTCCTGCTTGGGCGATCCCAGACCAACCCAGACAATATCGGGCTGTGCCGCGCGAATTCGCGCGATAGTGTCGAGATCAGGCATAGTTGTGCGGGGCTGGACAATCGGTGCGGCGATACCCACAACCTCGATTCTCGGAAACCTGTCCTGAAGCGACTCGACAAGCCGCTCTGCGACTCCTGCTGCGCCGCCGAGGAAATAATGGCGTAGCGGCACAGCGCTATGCTGACTGCAAACCGCTATGAGCAGATCGGGTCCATAGACGCGCTCGGCGTGGTGATGCCCCATCATATGCTGCATCCAAACGATCGGCATTCCGTCAGCAGTACGCATCGCCGCAGTATGAAGTTGCTGGTGCAGTGTGTCATCATCCCGACACTGGATGATAGTGGAGACAGGGCATAGGCAAATAAAACGCGGCGCTGCCTCATTCGCCCAAGCAGTCACCTGATCGACCGCCTCGCTGAAACGCTGCGCATGGATGCGCACGCCAAACACATCAGTTTCGTTGATCGGATCAGACTGAGCCGGTAATCCCATGTGTGCTACTCCATGCGTCCCTGCACCTGACAATGCCATATATTAGACGATCACAATCGTGATATATAATGCACACGGGATCAAGGTCTAGAGACCATTTCCCATCTTTTCCACTTATCAAGGAGAACGATTTTGGTGATCAATCGCTTCGTAAAGTCCGTGCTGGCAGCAATGATCGGGCTTACTACCGCAACGGCAGTTGCACAGATTCAGGACAACGAACCCGATGTTTTGTACATCGCCCGTCAGGACATCAATCTCGACGGGGTTGTTAACGAACTGGATAACTATCGATTATATGGTGTTAGCCCAATTGGGTCAATCAATCTGAGCATGAGCGATGCAGCGGTGATGAACTTTTCGGTATCGCCAGACGGCGCATCGATCGCCTACATCGGCACAACCGGCGACGGAAACCAAGTGCTGGATATCATCTCGTCTATAGGTACACTTCCGCTCCGCGCGCCGATTAGCGGCATAATGGCAACCAGAGTAGTCGTATTCAATGACTACACTTGGCTGATCGGGGTGGATGCGCAAGGTATCCCAGTGCTGCAAGGGTATTTTACCGCCACCGCCGCTCCAGTGGGCGAGCATCGATTTCGCCGTCCTGCTACACCTGTCGAAATCGACCCGACGGGGCGTTATGCCCTTGCCTATAACTTGGAAAGTGGAGGAATTACGGTGTTGAGACTGCCTACTTTTCAACTCGTCGATTTTGCGCTCGAAGGTTTTATGGTCGAGCCGCCGGTCTGGTCACCCACTGGATCGCAGTTCGTACTTGGCATTGTCGCCGCACCAGATGCCGCATCGATCGATGTGACGCTGGTTGATCTGGACGCCAGCGCGACCCGCATCCTATACGCAGTGCCTGATCGATCGGAAATCGGACTAGAATGGAGCAGAATGGGGCACTATCTGGTCGCAACAGAAGCAACCCGCCAAACGATTATCCAGACAGACCAGCCGCGTGCAGTCAGTTTTCAAGAAGCGGATACGCTGGTAAATATCGCTGGATGGTCATTTGACGATACCTTCGCCCTGTCCACGCTTCAGAATGCAGCGGGTGAGCTTGAAGTTCGCCTGATCGATGCCGTATCGGGGACAGGGGCGATCCTCCCCGGACTATCCGCATTGACGGTCAGCAGTATGCAGTGGAGCAATATTGAGAACTTTTTGGTGGTATCCGGGCAGGATCGTGCTTCTGGTGCGTTTCAACTCGTATTGTATGACCCCATCGCAGACACTATGCGCATACTTTATGCGGGCACTGATCCCTCGATTGTAACCAGCACCATTATCTGGAGTCGGGATGGTAGCAGAATCCTGTTCACAGCCGCATCAAGCGAGGCGCTTTTCACCAGCTTGGGTGCACCGCTTGGATTGTACGAGATCGATTTGGCAGACAACGCAAACCTGCGCCGGGTGAGCTCGGAGGGAACGGCGGTCGATCCGCTGATTGTGCGTTACCGCTGAATGAAAACAGCCCCTGCGATTCATCATGCAGGGGCCGTTCTTTCCTCAGAGCGATTGCAGATCGGTTATGCGCCGCCGCGAATAATCGGCGGGAGGGAAGCCACTTGCGCCGACTCGATCGTATAGATGGCGTAGTGACCCGTTCCTTCCGTCACCAGCGTTAGAGCATCGCCTGCACAGCTACGTCCCGGAATGTTCCAAAGCCCCTGCTGACCGTGATTATCCACCTTGTAGATGATGATTTCACTGCCGCATGACGCATTGAACAGCTCGGTCGTGTTGCCAACCAGATTGCGGTTGAAGCCAGTACAAATATAAACCGCACGCAAGGCAGCAGTCAGGGGACTTCCACCAACGCGAAAAATGTACGCAGGTGCATCCGAGATAGCCAGAGCAGTGCAGTTACGAACAGAAGGTGCCGGGTCAAGCGGCACAGTCTGGGCAAATGCAGCTGAAGCGGAGACGAGAGTCAGAACGATCACGACAACGACAAACAAGGAACGATATGTCACTTGCAAACCTCCATTCAATATGTCACACTATAATAGTGCCGCTAGACTAAAATAAGCCCAAGGATACTCTCACCCCAACCCCTCTCCATTTGCATGGAAAGCGGAGAAAACAAATACAGGTGAATTTCGACCCTAGTATACCAGTATAACCTTTCCTGCCTATTTGTCAATTTACTGAGAGCATATAGAGTGCATTTCAAGTTAGTGCAACTTCTCTCGGAATTTCCGAGTTGAGTTCAAAACTCGAACATGATTGCACCAAAGTGAAATGCACCTGAGCATATAAAGACAGCGGTCTACTCTTAAATGTTCACTTAATATCCTTAAAGGAAAACATGTGTGCGACGATCTGTAATAATCACTGGGATTTCGCTTATCCTTTTAATACTTTATCAGTTTACTGCACCGGAAGGCATCACCTGGGAGCATGGAGGACAAGATGGCGCAGAACTGGTAGTGACAGCATCGCGGTTCGGGATTGCCCACCCCCCCGGCTATGTGCTGTATAACGCGCTCGGTTGGCTGTCGATGCGATTGCCAATTGGCACACTGGCGGATCGGTTGCTGGTTACATCTCATCTATACGCCATCAGCGCTGCGCTGTTGTTGAGTGCAATTGCTGCCCGCCTGCTGCCGGATTATGGACGTGGGATGGCATTGCCCGCCGCCGTCATGTTGGCGCTCGGGTGGACACTTTGGTCACAAGCGATTATCGTCGAAGTGTATGCGCTGTTGATGCTGCTGTTCTGCGCCGCATGGCTTGTCTGTCTGCCCGTTAGTGATCGATCTGCACATCCAGCGCGCCCGTTTTGGGCAGGGTTGATCCTTGGGCTTGCGATCACTCATCACCTGTCAGCACTGCTATGGATTCCGGGGCTGATCGTAATTTATGGTCGCTGGACACGCGCAGACTGCGCTCGCCTCGTCGGTGGCGCGGTGATTGGGCTGATACCCATCGGGGTGCTGATGCTGCGCGCCGGGGTCCATCCCGAAGCGAACTGGGGTGGGCTGGAAACCGGGCTACACGCCCTAATCGACCACCTTACAGGGCGCATCTATCAGGGATATCTAGTCGCCGCCGCCCCAAACGGGTTTGCCGAAGCGATACGGGACTGGGTGATCGGTGTGCCGAAAGAAATCTCGATCGTCGGTGTGCCCCTCGTACTGGTTGGGCTGATAGCGATGGTGTGGCGGCGTGAATTTCGACTTCTGATGGGAATGGCATTATGGACGCTACTGCTGATTACCTTGACCGCGCTGTATCGCGCTGAAGACACGCGCGAAGTTTATCGCCTACCGCTATCGGCAGTGCTAGTGCTGTGCGTGGTGTACGGGATAGCCGCGCTGATGACGTGGCGGCGATGGGCAGGCTGGCTGTTCGCAACCGGGATCATCGTGGCGCTGGTCATGACCAACCTGCCCGCTGTCACACTGCGTGGCGAACGCGCCGCTTACGCCTATCTCGATGAACTGCACAGCATCGCGCCTGCCGGGTCAATCATCGTGACCGGCAGCACCCGCCCAACATTCACCATCTGGTATGCTGTGTATGCCGACTCGATTGGTCACAGCGGAACATGGATTCCCATCGATCGCACGCTATGGCGCTTCGACTGGTATCGCCGCAATCTTGATCGTCTGTATCCTTATTTGGCTCCATTCGATGGCACTCTCGAAAGGTGGTTGCGTAGTCCGAGAGTCGGAAGTCGGATCATCGTCTCGGATCAGAGCCTCTTGCCACCAGATGGACGCACTGTAGTGCGTCAAGGTGAGTGGTCAGTTATGGAGGACCGTGAATAATGCGCGTCCTGATTGAAGCCAGTGAAGCCTATCGTAACGTTACAGGGATCGGCAAGTTCAGCCGCTCTTTGATCGCGGCGCTAGGTACTCACCTCGACCCGATCTTTAGCCCAACTGATTATATCCAACGCCATCACGATCACCGTCCGCGCACACCACTTTCACGTGTATTGCACTGGTCACAGCATGTCTGGTTGACTCAGGCACAGGTGGTATGGACAGCGGCACGAACGCGCCCGAATCTGGTGCATTCCCTTAGTTTTTTCGCACCGGCGCTCGTGCGTATACCTCAAACGATCACGCTTTTTGATCTCGCCTATTTCGATCTCCCGCACGCTACCGACCGCTATTGGGGTGCTTATGCCCGGCGGATGATGCCGCTGTTTGCCCAGCGTGCCACCGCGATCTTTACCACTTCCGACGTGATGCGCCGCCAAATCAGCGATCGTTTTGCCATCCCGACAGCGCGTGTTCATGTGGTGTATGGCGGGGTTGATGCGCGCTTTCGCACGACGGTCGATGGGGATGCCCAAGTGTTACGGCACTTGCGCAGGCGCTATATGCTGCCGGAACACTATCTGCTGTATGTTGGCGCATGGGGCGCACACAAAAATCTCGACATCCTGCTGGAGAGCGCGCGATTGCTCAATATGCCGCTGGTGATCACCGGACGACCGTTCTCGGCACTGGAAACCTCACTTCCAGATCGGGCGCGAAAATGGGGTGTAGATGCTCATTTCATCGGCTATGTAGACGACCACGAACTGCCGCAAATCTATCACGGTGCGATTGCGGTCGTACTGCCTTCTCGCTATGAGGGTTTCGGAATGCCTGTCATCGAGGCGATGGCGTGTGGCGTCCCAATCGTTATTGCGGATATTCCGGTACTGCGCGAGATCGCAGGGGATGCCGCTCCTGCTTTTTCGCCGGATGATCCTATAGCCTTGGCAACCATACTGCGCCAGATCGCCACCGACCCGTTGATCCGCGCTGAATGGCGTGCACGCGGCTTGGCACGAGCTGCACAGTTCACATGGGAAGGTGCCGCCGAACGAATTGTGACTGTTTGGAGAACCCTAGTATGACCATTTTATACACCATCACTTCCTACCCTCCCGCAATCGGCGGCGCACAGCTTCACCTGCATGAATTCGCACGCCGAGTGGCGCAAACTCGCCGGGTGGGAGTCGCTTATCACTGGGACACTCATCGTACCGACTGGCTTCTGGGAACAACGCTGCATGCTCCCGTTGCGGGGGACGCGCCGGTCATGCGTGATGGCGTGCCAACGTTGCGTATTGCCTTGACCGATGCAGAGCGGCGGCAACTGGCAGTGTGGGTGCGGGGGTATTGGTTGATGCAGGGAGCAGCGCTTGATCGACTGTCGGCGGCGTTTACGGCGCATCTGGAACGTGCCGCGCATCAGCTATCTGAAGAACCGCTGCGTATCGTCCACAACTCACGGATCGGACGGGAAGCGCTGACGATGGCGTCGCTACATTATGCCCATGCGCGGCGGTTGCCCTTTGTGTTTACCCCGAATCATCATGATCACTGGCACGGATGGCGGTATCGGCACTATCTGAATGTGTATCGCCGCGCCGATTTGGTCATTACTCATACGGAATACGAACGCGAGATGCTGATCGCGCTTGGTGTGCATCCTGATCGCATATCCGTACTCGGCGTTGGCGCGATCCTCGCCGATCATGCTTATCCGGAACAAATGCGTGCTCGGCTGAAACTTGCACCGGATGTGCCGATCATTCTGTTTCTCGGTCAGAAACTCGCCTACAAGCGCTGGGATGCTCTGCTTGAGGCGATGCCTATGGTGTGGCAGCGGCACCCGCGCGCCGTCTGCCTGTGTATCGGTCCGCGTACCCCCCATTCGACAGCGGTTTTTGCGCGCCTTAATGACCCGCGCATCATCGAATGGGATGAGGTCGATCTTCAAACCAAAACGAACGCGCTAGCCGCCGCTCATGTGCTGTGTGTGCCGTCGCAGCGCGAAAGTTTTGGCGGGGTGTATCTTGAGGCATGGGCGTTTGGCAAACCCGTGATCGCGGGCAGCGCTCCCGCGGTGCGCGAAATCGTCGTGCCGGGCGAAAACGGCTGGCGAATTGATGCAGATAAGCGCGCTAGCATCCCTGCTCAAATCGCAGATGCGCTTTCGACGGCGCTCTCTGATCCCGCTCAGGCACAGGCGCTCGGTGCAGCGGGGCATATGATCTTTCAGCGTTACGGCTGGGATGCCCTGACCACGCGACTAGGTGCGCTTTACGACCGGCTGCTCTGACAGGCAGCCAACGCTCGCGCTGTGAACTGGTCACGCCAAGCGGATAAGGTGAACATACCGCTGGCACGTGCAAACGCATTCTGCCCCATGCTGTGCGCTCGATCGGGATCATCGAGAATACTCAGCATAGCGTCCGCAAGCTGGCGCGGAACAGTCATATCCACCAGAACGCCCGTTTCGTGATCAGTGATCAGATCAGCGGGTCCGCCCCGACGATCCGCGATGACTGCTCTTGCCATAAGTGCCGCTTCAATACAGGGAAGTCCTAGGGGTTCGGCAAGCGCGGGGTAGATCACGCAAAGACAGCGAGCATACCAGTCGTTGCGCGCATCCGTGGGGATGTGTCCAGTGAACAGGACGCGATTGGTAATACCGAGGTTGCTCGCCAGTGCGCGTAAGCTGTCCAGTTCGCTGCCATCCCCGACGACGACGAGACGGATTTGCGCCAGTCGATTGCCTAATAGCGCAGCGGCGTGCAGCACGGTCGCAGCATTCTTGATGGGTTCTAGACGGGTGGTGACCAGAAAGATCGCCTCTTGATCGACGCGCATGACCGGATCGGGCATCGACACACCAACCCAGACGATCTCTGCTTGCCTGCCTCGATATATATGCGCGATCTTGCTTGCCATGTACGGGCTGATCGTCCAGATCGCGGCGGTGCGCGCCACTGCGCGCTGATCTAGCAACCGTTGACCGAAAGCACGCACTGGATAAGGCAGCAGAACATGCGGATCGTGACGGATAAGGCGGATTATGCCAGCAAGACCGCTATAGTTGTGCGTCGTGCGATAGGCGTGTGCGCCAAAACCGGGCGCTTCCTCATACAGGATCGCCGGATACAGATTGCGTTTGGGTTCCATACACCACCACACCACTGGCACGCCGTGATCGCCGAGCGTCGCCCATAGATGCGCTGGAAAACTGCTGGCGATCACGAGATCAAACCCGCGCAAAAGGCGTGATAGCAACCGTACCTGACGGATGGTGCCCCCGATTCCTTCCATAAAGCCGTACCCACCCATCTCGACCAGATGCACTCTCGGCATGGTGATCGGCGGATAGCGCGTTGTATCGTAGGCTGACGTGAACAGAGTGACTTCATGTCCCGCTTCGGACAGAGCACGAATGCCATTTAGAACAGCCTGTTCTGCACCGCCCCACTGCGTGAACGAGGGATAAATTAGGGCAAAACGACGTACCTGCATCAAGGGTTGTGATCTCCCCCGCGTGACGCTAGAATGAAATTTTGGGTAGTATTACGGATAGCTTATGCGAATTATACAACGAGGCATTCTGTGGCGGTGGATACTGATCATCGGCGTCAGTTTACTGTGCCTAAAGTTGCTGACGACAGTGACGATGGCATATCAAGCATACAACCGCCTTCAAGAATTGCGCACGGTGATTGGGCGGGATGCCGCCTCTGATCCAGAACAGCCCACCGCTGCTGTGCGAGCGGCAATGCAGTCTATCGGCGGGCTGGCAGCGGAATTGCGTCCGCTCATGGGGTTATCAGCGTTGTTTGGTGGCAATGGTTGTGTGGCAGCGGCGGGAGTCGAGTTTGCCTATAAGCTTGCCCCGTATGGCGAACGCGCCGCGCCTCTGGTAAAAGCGTTGTTAGAAATGAGCCAGACCATCACGCCCAGCGCAATCGGGGTGCGCAATTTACGGGAACATTGGGTGCCGCTCACTTCTCAGGAAGCAGATTCCCTGTCGGCACTGCGCGCGCACCCGCCGTGCGAAGGTCTAAGCGGGCAGATCGATGATATCTATCGCGCCTTCTCAGGGACGGTGATCGTCCTAGATGAAGTGCTGCGTCTTCCGGTAAACATCCTGCTTGCCGATGAAGCGGTCTGGCTAATTGCACTCAACAACACCGATGAAGTGCGCGGCACAGGTGGATTTACGACCGCAGTGATCGTCCT
>Ga0163154_10010363_pt1 | contig 10380 bp, 7 predicted proteins | sample OliLakLV19MP9P1_FD_148649 | JGI IMG/M metagenome (GOLD analysis project Ga0163154, IMG submission 148649) | Freshwater microbial mat bacterial communities from Lake Vanda, McMurdo Dry Valleys, Antarctica - Oligotrophic Lake LV.19.MP9.P1 | ecosystem: Environmental > Aquatic > Freshwater > Lake >...
CGCATACGCCAAGTCCCATGAATTTTCTTACTTCGTTATTAAACCGCCCTGAAAACGAACGACCCTTCTTATTAATTCCTGTTGGATACCCGCACACTGAAACATATGTTCCACAATTGGAGCGGAGGGGAATTGAAGAGGTGATGGTAAAGTATTGAGGAATCTTGAGTCCTTAGTCTTGAGTAGATAGTAATGAGATGTTCAATATGAGACGCTGGATTCCAGTTGCTAGATTCTAACTTCGAGCATCCAGCATCGGTTTTTCAGTTCCTGACAAACTGATTTTCCCGATAAGGGCTTAATTTTATGTATGTGAGTTTGTAGGTTATTTCAGATTGCCCTTTCATTTCGGTGCGGATCCCTTCAAGCAATTCGCGGGTGCGGTCGTAGGTAAATGTATAGGTTATTCTTTCGTCACGCGACTCAAAGTGTGTGTAAACTAAAATATTAGCTTCCGTCATTCCGGTAAACTCACCGCGTATTGAATATGACGGTTGTTTTTCCTTATCAAGTGAAATTTGGATGTACTCGCGACCCGAACCAGCCCTTTCTTTCAAAATAGCAACTTTAGAATAGTTCTCCTTTCGCACTAAAACGCGTTCACGATCTTCTGAACTCAAAAGTTTTTTTCCTTTTTTAATGATTACTGCTGACACGGAATAAACTCCTTCGATGCTTTCAGCACTCACGGCATCTTTATTCATATATCGCTGCATCAATTGATGGAAATCAACTTGTTCAAACGGTGCTGTTTTTCGCACCTGAGACATCTGTACCAAGCTGTTCATGGAACATGAGGTCAACACAATAAAAAGCAGAAAAAACAAACTCATTTTCATATCGATTCAATTTATGAAATACTGACTCTAATTCCAGCAATTAAAAAACTATATCTTGATACACCCCCTCCTTACAACTACGGCAAGATAACCTGCCCTTAAGGGCTGTTGGCTTAAACAATGATTTTCCCATCAACATCCGCACACATTCCTGAATTCCTTCAGTGATACTTGGATGCGGGTGAACACATTCAGCCAGTTCTTCAATCCCTTTATCCATCGAAATAAGCACGGCAACAGCTTGAATCGCGCTGCTTGCATGGTTGCCCACAACCTTCATCCCTAAAATCTTCATTTGGTCATCGCAAGTGACCAACAATTTAATAAACCCCTGAGTATTGCGTTTGGCAATGGCTCTTGAAATTGTACTGTACTCTAGCGTAACTACCTTATAATCAATCCCTTTCTCTTTTGCCTGAGTTTCATTCATGCCAACTCCTGCCACCTCCGGACTTAAGAACATAATCGTACTAATATTCTCGTAAACCAATTTCCGATCGGGTTTACTGAATATTCTCTCAACTGCATAGCGCCCTTCAAGTTCACCGACATTTACTAACGAGATATCGGCTGTAAGGTCTCCTACTGCGTAGATGTTTCCCACATTGGTTTGGGTATCATCATTATGAATACCACGCTTTGTCATTTCTATCCCTACTTTTTCACTCCAAAGATTTTCGATATTAGCGACTCGACCAACAGAAACAAGTGCCTTTTCAACATTAAATGTTTCCATGCTGCCATCGGTATATTCCAATGCATACTCAACACGACCATTTATTACTTTCATGCTAATCAACTTAGAATTTCGATGAATCAACACGCCATTGTTTTCCATGTTACGCTCTACAATCTTCACTACATCTTCATCTTCGAAAGGAAGAATGCGATCACCTTTGTCAATTAAGTGTACTTTGGTTCGTCCGAACCCGCTGAAGATAGTCGCATACTCGCAGCCAATAACACCCGCTCCCACAATCACCATACTCTCTGGGAAATCATCAATATCTTCAATACCCTCGCTGGTGAGTACAATCTTTTCATCAATAGGAAGTTCTGGTAATAAACGTGGGCGACTGCCGGTTGCTAAAATGATATTGTTCGTATAAACTACTTCACTTTTTCCATCCAGCACGATTTCTATTTCATTCTTAGATATCAGTTTGGCTAAGCCTTTCTTATAAGTCAATAAATTAGCGTACGATGACAAGTTAAGTTGCTCCATGTGTTCTTCAAGCAAACTCTTACGCTCGTGAACTGCCTTTCGCACTTCCAGTTGTATTTGTTTAAAACTGATTGAAGGTTCTTTTATATTATAGCGCTTCAAACTTTTGCGAAACGCTGAGGCTTCGCGCGAAAGTTCCCACCAGGTTTTTGATGACAGGGCTCCGTTGGTAACGCCAGCTCCACCGATCTGATTTTTCTCAATTAATAGAGTCTTCTTCTTAAAATCAATGGCACGCATGGCCGCTGCGTAGCCAGAAGGGCCCGCGCCAATTATAATGAGGTCAAATTTCTCCATAAACAATTAAAGCCTAAAACCGTTTTACAAGATACAATTTACAGGTTAGGATTCAAGGTCAAACAACGGTGGAAAGCATTAAATTTGAGCCTTGAAAAAATTGCTATGCTCAAAGAACTTATAGAATGGGACAAGGAACTGTTGATTTTTTTGAACAGTTTCCATACACCGTGGCTCGATCCGGTAATGATAGTAATCACGAAGACTTTCTTTTGGATTCCGTTATACGCGTTCCTGATTTACTTGATGTTTCGAAACTTTAAGAAAGAGGCTTGGTTCATTTTAATTGGCGCAACAATAACAATCATTTTGGCCGATCAGATTACATCCACTTTCATGAAACCATTCTTTGCCCGTTTGAGACCCTCACAAGACCCTACCATGGCGGGCTTGCTTTATCATGTAGATGGGTATAAAGGTGGCATCTATGGCTTTTCATCGGGCCATGCCGCTAATACGTTTGGAGTAGCTTTATTTGTTTGGCTTACCCTGAAGCCTATCTATAAATGGATTGGTTGGATTTTTTTATGGGCGGCTTTAATGACTTATACCCGAATCTATCTCGGGGTGCATTTTCCCGGTGATATTCTTGTTGGCGCAACTATTGGATTGGGGTGCGGCTGGATCGGACATCAATTTTCGTGCTATTTAAGAAGGAGGTACAAATTAAATCAGGATCAGAAAGCCTGATCCTGATTTATCAGCCTATTTCTTGCCAAAGAATTTTCCAGCGAGACCACCAAGAGCGCCCAAGGGGTTTGATTTAGAATTTCCCCCAGAAACCTCTCCTAACAAACTGCCTAAATCTAAATTGCTATTGCCGCTCATTGATTTCATCATGTCTCCAAGATCGAAGGAGTTATCTTTAGGATCGTTGGTCTTATTAATGAATTGATTCATTACCGTAGGCACCAGCCCTGAAACAATACTTTGTGCCTGAGTTTGTGAAACTCCAAACCTCGATGCAAAAGTTGATGCCACCGAAGATATAATTTGACCAACCATAGGATTGTTGGTGAGGCTGCTTGCAGGTGATTTTCCCTGAAACATAGAGGCTACTTGTTTCAAATTTCCTTGCGCCATTTGTCCCTTCATGGAATTAAAAATGGAACCGGCTACTTCCTGAATGGCAGCATTGTTGTACTGATTAGGGATAGCCTGATTTTTTACGATTGCATCACCTGCATTTTGCTCTACGAGCTTAACTAATTGATCTAACATGCTTTAGGTATTTGGTTTGTGAATAAAATTATTAATGCCTTCGCGTAATAAAAAGTGCAATCATCGATTTAATAATCTCTTCACATACTTCCCAATAATATCGAATTCAAGGTTAACTAAGTCTCCAACTTTTAGGGTTTTAAAGTTTGTCCACTCGTAGGTGTATGGAATTATAGCAACCGTAAATCTTGATTCCAAACTATTAAAGCATGTGAGGCTAACACCATTAATGCATATCGAGCCCTTCTCTACCGTCACATTTCCATGCGATGGATCATACTCAAATTCAAATAACCAACTCCCCTGCTCGTCCTTAACAGAGACACATTTTCCTGTTTGATCAACATGTCCTTGTACAACATGCCCATCAAAGCGGCCATTAGCTATCATGCAGCGTTCAAGATTTACATAGTCACCAAGCTTAAGCAATTGCAGATTAGATCTTTTTAATGTTTCGTCAATCGCAGTAACCCAATGAGAATCGCGACCAAGATCTGTAACGGTGAGGCAAACGCCATTGTGCGAAATACTTTGATCTATCGTCAACTCAGGACTGATAGCACTTTCGAAACGGAAATTTTTATTGGAGTTATCTTGACGTATCTCCAGCAGAGTACCGCGCGCTTCTATTATTCCTGTAAACATTATTTTTCCTTTTTGTCTTCTAATTTTTGGAGTCCTTCTTCTTTTGGATATGATCTAACTATCAAATAAACTATTAATAACTGACCAAATAGGCACTGGAGTTTATAGCATTTGTCTCAATTCAGGTAAACCTCATTATTGTTTGTATTCCGCTGTTCATACCATGACGGTTAGATTGGACATTTCCAATGTTAGGCTTTAACCATATTGATTGAATCCATATTACATAAGCGGACAAGTTATTTTAAATGGTTTTCAATTGAAAAAATTATATCGTAGTAAACTAAAAGTGCCTCAGTTTGTAGAGGCACCTTTAGGCAAATAAGTTCTCAAACCACCTTTGCTAATTCAGGATCCCAGTTAACAATCGCCTTGTCAAAATAACTCTTATTGGTTGCAAGTGCCGGGCCCGCAGCACGCATGCTAAATATTGCATCCTCTTTAATCACTGCTTTTTCACGGATGCCTTTATAGAAATTTACATGGTGATCCAGGTTTGCGCTATATCCTTTTGGTGCTTTAAACTCAATATCTGAAGCACTTATTTTAGTGGCTACTTTCGGGTACTTTGCTTTATACCATTTTTCATAATCTTTTTGCTGGCTTGCGGTAAAGGTTTCAAATGAATCCCAACCACCATAACCCGGGTCGTTGCTGATTTTATGATGAACTACTTTCACAGCATCCCACCCCATATCAATGTATCCGTCAGTACCGATCAATCTTAATCCTTCCCCGCGCTCACTTCCATCTACAAAATTCACGCGCATCTGTAAATTGAAAGCCGGATGTTTATCTGTTTCGGGGTAATCATAAAGTCCCATAATAACATCCGGTACATCGCGGCCGTCTTTCCAATAGCGTAAACCACCCACAGATAAAATTCGATTAGGTCCATGAGAACTTGTTACCGTATGAAGTGCAGAAAATAAGTGAACAAAAAGATCGCCCGCTACCCCCGTGCCATAATCCTGATAATTTCTCCATCTGAAAAAGCGAACCGGATCATAGGCATGTTTAGGTGCATCACCAATAAAACTATCCCAATCAACAGTACTTGGACTAGCGTCTGTAGGAATTGAATATTGCCAGGCACCATTGGCACTATGGCGATCCATCCAGGTTTCTACCATCACTAAGTCGCCAATTGTTTTTGACTCGAATAGCTCTTTTGTTTTCTCAGTAACAATTGAACTCACTCGCTGGCTGCCTACCTGAAAAACTTTTCCTGTTTTCTTTTGGGTTTCAATTACCGCTGCGCCTTCATCCAACTTATGCACCATAGGCTTTTCGCAATACACATGCTTGCCTTTGTTCATGGCTTCAATTGAAATTCGATCGTGCCAATGATCCGAAGTAGCTATGATTACAGCGTCAACATCTTTACGATCAAGTATCTCTTTATAATTTTTGGTAACAAATAAATCCTTGCCGTATACTTCCTTAGCACGATCCAAGCGACCGGTATAAAGATCACAAACTCCTACCAATTTAACACCTGGCACTTGGGTTGTCCATAGCGCATTATTAAATCCCATAATTCCCATGCCGATTATCGCAACATTTACCTGATCATTAGGTGCAGAAGATTTCTTGTCCAGTGTTGGGGACTCAAGATAAATTGGTTCGCGAGAACCAGCGTTTAAAGCAGAAGGGATCAACGAAGTTGTAAAGGCAGTTCCGGCCACTTTTTTAATAAAACCCCTGCGCGATGATTTTAAATTTGTCATGTTGATTTGAAGGTTTAATTGGTAAGTTTGAGATCGTTAAGTTGTGGCTAAATATATCAAAATTTATTGTTTAAGGTATATTCTTCAGGCAAATTTTACTTTCCATTATATGAGTTTGACTAAATTATTTGTAATAACAACCCTTATAATTTCTCTAGGCTCTTGCGAAACTGAACATGAGAAAGGAAAGCGCCTGGCAGAGCAGTATTGTGGGAGCTGTCACGCGTTTCCTAATCCCAATCTGTTACCAAAAACAATTTGGGCTCAAAATGTGCTTCCCAATATGGCCTTTCGGATGGGGCTTACTGATTTAATGGAGCTTCCTAGGTATGTTCCGGGAAATGATATTTTAATTGTAGCCGCAACCTTGCCAAGTGAACCCATGGTAAGCCCGAGCGAATGGCAAGCTATTGTTGATTATTTTTTGGATTCTGCACCTGATTCGCTTTCCAATAGATCAAAAAAAGAAATGAGCCAGGCGAATCTTTTTGTGCCAATAAAATACAAACAGCCTGACGGAGACGGATCGTTGCCGCTTGTCACACAACTTTACTTCGATTCGCCAACAAAACGAATAATAGTCGGCACTCGTACTGGCGAGTTATTTCAAGTAGACAATCAATTCCAAAGAATTTCAATGCTAAATTTTACGAGTACAAGCTCCCATGTATTGCGAACAAAAAATCATCACTTAGTCTCGCTCATGGGCATTATGGATCCAAATGACCAGCCCAAGGGCGAATTGATTAGAATTGATTCAGCAAACAGAGTTGAATCAATTATTGACTCACTGAAGCGTCCTGTATATTTTGAGCTAGCCGATTTGAATAACGATCAGCAGGAAGACATCATCATCTGCGAGTTTGGAAATTATACAGGTTCACTATCGGCTTATGAAAAAGTAGGTAAAAAATATAAAAGACATCTAATCTCAGTCTTGCCGGGTTCTAGACGAACTGTAATTAAAGATTTTAACGGTGACGGACTAAATGACATCCTATGCATGTTTACTCAGGGTGACGAACAAATAACTCTCTTAGTCAATGAAGGTAATTTTAAATTCTACCGAAAGAATATTTTAAGATTCCCACCTGTATATGGATCTACTTATTTTGATATAGCGGATTTTAACAATGATGGAAGATTTGATATTATTTATACTAATGGCGACAATTCAGATTACTCACAAATCTTAAAACCCTATCACGGGATCAGAATATTTCTTCAAAATGAAAATGAAGAATTTGAAGAGTCATGGTTTTATCCAATACATGGAATCTCAAAGGCAATTCCAATAGATTTTGACCTCGATGGCGATTTAGATATTGCGACCATTTCGTTTTTTCCGGATTTCAAAAACAATCCTGAGGCCAGCTTTGTCTATTTCAACAATCAGGATGGAAAATTTGCTGCACAACAAATACCGCAAAGCGTTAGTGGGCGATGGATTGTTATGGAGGCGGCTGATATTGGGGGTGATGGAGATGTTGATCTCTTTCTTGGAGCCTTAGATTTTCAATCAAAGGTTCCTGATTATTTATTTCAGCAGTGGAAAGGTGATAAAACCTGTGTGCTTATTTTACAAAATCAAACGCACTAATTTGACTTTTTAAATTCAAAAACTTGAATTGGTTTTCGATTTATTCCACCAATGATAAACGAGGTATCACCTTCAAGAAGTAACAAAGAAGAAACCTGCCCGTTGAGCAGAAGACCGCTTTTTGAAGGTGGTAAAACAGAGAAGGTTTTATCTGCGCTCCCTAATAAAATTGTACCCTTGTTGGCATCATAATAGCCGGTCGATACATCATACGAATGGTCATTACCACCAAGCAAAACATCCATTATTTGGTCATTGTTAAAATCGTAAACAACCATTTTTTTGATTGGCGCTAGCTGGGCCGGCATAGGTAACTCCTGAAGTGTAAATGCACCCTGGTTATTCCAGATAACATAACTAGCAGTTGTGTTAACAAAATAAATACTTTGATTTCCAACGGAGTCAGCACCCATAATTTGATTGGCCGTGCTGTAACTAAAATCCGTATAGTTTGTAAACGTCTTTCTAAAAAAAGGAGATTGTGACGCTAGTTCATCAAGATAGTTAATTGGATACTCCTGCATTTTACCTTGCTTATCCCTCCAATAGGCTGTTGAAACCGGATCAATGTATCCGTTCTTATCCAAGTCAATCGAATACACCCGCATAGGAAATTTATCACTGATTGTGAATCGGTTGTTTAACCCGAGATTCCCAGCTATGTAATCATCATCCCCATCGTTATCGAAATCGCCAACTGCCAAACTCGACCATAATCCATGTTTAGCTTCCAGTTTATCATCAACAACTTGGGTGAATATTTTGCCAGCTTGATTCTTCAATATTGCTATTGAATTCCATTCACGCGAAATCAGAAGATCACTCCAACCATCACCATCATAATCAGACCAAACAGCATCGGTGGTCATACCAAGATCAAAACTGAATTCATCTTTTTGAAGGAAATTACCCTTTTCATTAATTAAAATATAGGAACGCAAGGCAGTTGGAAATCCCCGTTTCTTAACACGGCAACCAATAAATAGATCAAGATCACCGTCTTTGTCAAAATCGAAAAGGCGCGCTACCGAAGCTGGGAACGGGGGCAACGAGAGTTGTTCCTTACTGAAAATCCCTGCTTCATTGCGGTATAAATAATGTAGATATTGCGTTTCATCCTCTAATATGTAACCTCCTGTGACGGCAAGTACATCGTTATCGCCATCCCCATCTATATCAACAATTTGCAAATCAGATTCCTGACCAACTTTAGGTCCTGTTAAACCAGCAATTTCAGATTGAATAAACTGGCCGTTCTTTTTCAAAAAGGCCAAGGTAGGTTGATCGGCCGCGGCTCCGATCAAAATATCTTTTTCACCATCGTTATTAAAGTCTCCTGCCGCCATACAAGGGCCGATCTGCGAAAATTTATGCGGTATGATACTTTGGCCCTGAAAAAAATCAATGTAGTCCTTTTCCTGATGGCTGTAAGATATTAAATCTTCTACCTGTGTGAATTGCGAGTTCGATGTCGAAACCATTCTTTCTTTCAAAGGCTTTGAATCTTCTTCGTTCAGAGTCAATTTTTGATTGCCTTTAATATTTTTAAGAATTGTAGTTTTTTTACCGGTAGGCCATGTAATTCGAATAGAGTCTATTAAAACTAAGTTTCCCAATCCAAAGTGCATAATCGGGTCAACAGAAGATATGTAACCTCTTGTCACGAACTTTTCCTGATATTGATAATTTCCGCCACTCCATATCTGAACCTTTGAACCAATTGCATCAAGATTAGGACTTACACCAACCAACTTGAACTGAATATGGTTGGCACTCTTAGCATTTTTTGAAAATGTATTATTTCGATACACAAAAGCGGGATCGTTGATGTTGTTCACCACATAGTCTAAGTCACCATCGTTGTCAAGGTCTACAAAGGCGGCACCATTCGAGAATGAGGGAATGTTCATACCCCATTTTTTTGTTTGATCTTCAAACCGCAAATCACCAATATTTTCATACGCATAGTTAGAAACTTTTACAACTGGAATCCTTTGCAACATATGTGCATCACTTGCCAACGAACCATAAACCTGAGCCTTGTAGTTCGTGAAATCTTTGTCAGTTAAATCTTTCGGAAAACCATTCGTGACAAACAAATCTTTATCTCCATCATTGTCAAAATCCGCAAATAACGGTGACCAACTCCATTCAGTTTGATACACCCCTGCAAATTGGCCTACTTCGCTAAACGGCAGCATGGTAGTGTCCTGAAATCCATTGTGAACTTGTAGCATGTTGCGCACAAATTGAGGTTCATAACCATACTTTTCGTTGTTCACGTACACGTAGTAACTATTCCCGTTAATCGTCTGTTTTTTTCTAAAATATTGTTCCGGCATCATGTCCATGGTAATGATGTCGAGGTTTCCATCATTGTTAATATCAGAAATATCATTACCCATAGAAAATCGCGATTGATAGGAAAGATATTTTTTTGATTTGTTTTTGAATGTTCCGTCTCCCTGATTTATGTATAATAAATCGTTGGAGACATAATCATTTGACACATAAATATCCGGATAACCATCTTTGTTAATATCTGAAATAGCTAACCCCAATCCATATCCTTCAAAGGTGATACCGGCTTTGCGGGTAACGTCAACAAACCGGTTACTACCAAGGTTCTCATACAAGTGGTCATTATTAGCAGAGGTACCATCAATTATTTTTGTATGATAGTTAGTCGGGACTTCTTTTGTGATCACATTATTTAAAACATATAAATCAAGATCTCCATCCAAATCGTAGTCGAAGAAGGTTGCATTCATAGAATAACCTGTATCTGCTATTCCATATATTGCTGCCTGCTCAGCAAATGTA
>Ga0163154_10010364_pt1 | contig 10380 bp, 5 predicted proteins | sample OliLakLV19MP9P1_FD_148649 | JGI IMG/M metagenome (GOLD analysis project Ga0163154, IMG submission 148649) | Freshwater microbial mat bacterial communities from Lake Vanda, McMurdo Dry Valleys, Antarctica - Oligotrophic Lake LV.19.MP9.P1 | ecosystem: Environmental > Aquatic > Freshwater > Lake >...
GTCAACAACAACCAGGCATTTGCTACGCTACTTGGATGGGCGATGTGGAATGCACCCGCCACCGGATTCGGTACACAACAGGGCGCGGCATTTACATTTGCCAATACCCCAGTGGACACTTCGGCCTTGTTCCTGAAAGCAAGCAGTGGTTCGGCTAATACACCACAAAACTACCTCCGTGTCCAATATCGGACCAGCGGTGGCGGTCAGGTGGTCGTTGGAACGACAACGAATACTGGAGTTTCCTTCACTACGATTGGCACGTTTGCAGCAACCTTTGCTGCGACTGATAGGCTGACAGCCAGGGCGAATGCTGATGGTTCCGTGGATGTGTGGAAGACAACATCTGCCAACGTAACTACATATCTCGGCCATTCATCTACTTCATCCTTTACCGGTTCTGGCCGCATCGGCATCTATCTCTCGACTAACGCACGCGTCGATGACTTCAGAGGCGGTACGTTGCCCTAATCAATCAGAAAACGGTAGGAGGCTGATGGTTCGTCAGCCCCCTGCCGAAACCTGAACAGGAGAAATCTATGCCTATCTCACGAAGAAATTTCCTCAAGCTTGCGGGTGGCACGGCTGTTACCGTGACCGGAGCAAGCCTGATGCCACAATTCCTGCGCAAAACCTTAATGCCCGAGCAGGTGGTTGGTGCTGCTACGCCATACGATCTGTACTTCGCTGGCACCGATGGATGGTTCAGCCTTCCAGCGGGTGCCTCGGTCAGTAGTATTTATCATCCCGACCCATTAGCGCCTGCGCCGTTCAACACCTATATCTTCGGCTTCCGCAATGTGACCCACCTTGATGATACTCAACGTCAGAACCAGCGCAATAAGGCCCAACACAACGCACCCTTCTTCTGGGCGGATGAGGGAGCCGATTTCAGGGTTCAGCTCACCAACCTGGGCTTGGCATTGCGCCCCGATCTGACGGATGCCCATACCCTGCACTGGCATGGCTTCCGTAATGTCATCCCCTACTATGATGGCGAGCCGACCGGTTCTATCTCGGTGTTGGTCAATACAACCTTTACCTATGTGTACAAGCCCCATGATCCAGGCACCTACATGTATCACTGCCACGTAGAAGATATCGAACATGTCACCATGGGTATGACTGGCATCGTCTTCGTTCGGGCTGCACAGAATAAGACTGGTAATGGCGCTGGTGCACCGATCGCCCGCCAGGGTGGAATTGCTGGAATTGCCTCTCCTGTGCTAGGCTATGCCTATAACGATGGCGTCGCAATCAGTGATCCACGCTCAACCGCTTTTGACCGCGAATTTCCCATGTTCCTGAGTGAGATCTGGCTGGAAGGCCACTGGAACGATGCTCATATCCAAGAGTCACAGTGGTACAACTTCAAAGCCGATTTCAGCCTGCTGAATGGTCGCGTCTATCCAGATACCCTGGCTCCCAACGCGCCGATTGATCTGGCAAACTCAAAATATGCGTACCCCAACCCTGGCAAAGCATTAACCATTCAAACCGATGCCAATGGCGATTTGCTTGCACCAGCTGGCCGCCCCGATTTACAGTATCAGCCCCATTCCGCGCTAGTCACCTGTAATGCCGGTGAACGGGTACTGCTGCGCTTTGCCAACCTGGGCTTCCGCGAGGCGTCCATGACGCTGGCTGGCATCCCGATGAAGGTAGTTGGGCGTGATGCAACCCCGATGAAGGGCCGCGATGGCACCGACACTAGCTATGTCACCGATACGCTGCTCATGGGTGCCGGCGAAAGCTATGATGTCATCTTCACAGCCCCGGCCTTTAGCGGTGGCAGTGGCAGCAGTGGCGGAGGCTATGATGTCTATGTGCTGTATAACCGGCGCTATACCCAGGATGATGACACTGCCGACGGTACTCAGGGCCAGCGCACAGAAGTACGTGTATATCCTGGAACATTGAGTGCTCAGCAGTATGTCAACGACGCGGCATCCTAAACCGGTCACATAGGAGTATAAAATGAACCCTTCAAATATCAAATGGATCCGGTTGACATTGGGTGTGCTGATTGCTGTGATGGCACTTAGTTCCATGACCAATGCTCAACCCGTAAAGGCTGCTAGCCCGGCAACAGGCATCGCCTGTACAAGCGGCTCCAGCCCGAACCCAACGTTTTCGCTCACCGCGCAAGAGGGTTACATCCAAATGCCGGACATGAACACCATGTATATGTGGAGTTATGGCAGTGCAGCATTTCAGCATCCAGGGCCTGTGTTATGCGTCAATCAGGGCGATACGGTCACAATCACGCTGAACAACTCATTGCCCTATGGCCTGCGAACATCGCTCGTCTTCCCTGGGCAGGAGAATGTTCTAGCCAACGCGGCACCAGCCCAGCCAGATTTTGCGAATAACTCGCTTACCACGAGTGCAGCAAATGGCGGCAGTGTCACCTATAGTTTTGTGGCAAACAAACCTGGTACATTCATCTATGAGAGCGGCACCGACCCAAAGACACAGGTGACGATGGGCTTGTTCGGCGCGTTGATCGTCCGCCCAACAATGGGCGCAAACTATGTATACAACCGTGCGGACAGCCGGTTCACGCCATCCGAAGAATTCATTGCGTTGCTTTCAGAAGTTGATCCCTACCAGCATCAGGCATGGTCGCTCGGGCTATCCTCTGGCGATAACTTCGATATGAGCAAGTATCGGGCGCGCTATTGGCTGATCAATGGCCGCGGCTTCCCCGATAGCATTGCCGATAACAATGCCACCTGGCTACCAACCCAGCCCTATGGCGCACTGGCGCGGATCTATCCGTATAGCGCAGCAACACATCCGTATCCGGGTGTGGAGCGCTTCATCAATGTGGGCACGGAAGAATACCCCTTCCATCCGCACGGTCAAAACGGCTTGGTGATCGGCCGCGATGGCAATCCTCTGGCTGGCTCAGGCGGACAGGATCTCTCAATGGAGAAATTCGCCGTCAATATTGGGCCAGGGCAGACGTGGGATGTAACCTTCAAATGGTACGACGCAGAGAACTATAGCCCATCCAACCCTGTACCAGTTGCAGCTCCCGATCTCGTGAACCTGAGGTTGGGCATGTTCTTCGGTGGAAGCCCGTATCTGGGGGTCAAGGAAACGCTGCCTCCGGGAGTGAGCACGCTCAATCAGTGCGGTGAGTATTACATCATCTCACATAACCATGCCCTGTTCCAGTTGGATGCCTTCGGCCAGACCATGTCGGGGCCGATCACCTACCTACGGGTCGATCCGCCGACGCCCAACAACTGTCCATAACGGGCCAAGGAGCATACCATGCATACTAAAAAGATATATTCATCTCTGGCTAGAACGGGCACACGGCTGGCAATTCTTGCCGCCATGCTGATTGCGTTCATTGGCAACGTAGCGGGTGTATCGGCTGCGCCACCACGTAATATACAGACTGTAACCGTGGGAGCGCAATCTGGCACCCTCACATATGGAACAACCGGCGACGTCACCTTTCTTGTATCGGTTCGAAGAGGCACGCCTAATAACTTTGTTCCTAGTAACTTTTCTCTGAGTGTTACCGGGCTACCTGTGGGTGCCACAGCAGTAATACCTGCACCAAATTCGTTTGCTTTTTCACCAAATCCACGAATTGTGACATTGACCATCCATTCCAATGGCAATGTAGCAGTTGGCTCGACTAGTTTTACTGTGCAAGCAAATGGAAACCCCTCTAATCCAGGTCCTAGCCAGATCGGTTCAGGAACCCTGACAATTGCTCAAGCAAGCCAGACGATCACCTTTGCCGCATTGCCGAGCAAAACCTTCGGCGATGCAGACTTTAGTGTGAGCGCTACTGGTGGTGCATCTGGCAACCCAGCCACATTCACAGCATCAGGCAACTGTAGTGTAATTGGAACGCTTGTCCATCTCACAGCTGTTGGGTCCTGCACGATCACCGCCCATCAGGCAGGGAATACCAATTACAGCGCTGCACCCGATGTAGCACGGACATTCGCCATCAATGCACCAGCCGGCCCGACTGTGGCGTTGGATCTCTATGCAGTCACCGGATCAACCACATTACCTGGTGGTTTGTCCGTACCGGTTTGGGGCTACAACACCACCAACACCCCCGTCACCAAACCAGGCGGCCCGGTCCTGATTGTCAACCAGAACGATAATGTCGTCATAACTCTCCACAATCAACTGACCGGGAACAGCGCACTCTTGTTCCAGGGACAATCCATGATCCCTGATACATCCGGAGCGGGCGCAGGTTTAACCAAGAACTACTCCTTTATTGCCAGCAAACCCGGTACCTTCCTGTATGAAGCTGGTTTAATACCAGGTAGCCAGCACCAGACAGCAATGGGCTTGTATGGCGCGCTGATCGTGCGCCCCGCTGCGCCAGGGCAAGCCTATGACACTGCTGTATCGGCCTTCGATAGCGAGCAGGTGTTGGTACTCAGCGAACTAGATACGGTGCTGAACAGCAGCGCGAACCCAGCTGCCTTCGACATGCGCACCTATAATCCCAGGTACTTCCTGATCAATGGCAAAGCCTATCCAAGTACCGATCCTATTAGTGTAGGCGCCGGCAAAAAGGTGCTACTACGCTATGTGGATGCAGGCTTGCAGGCGCATTCCATGAGCACACTTGGTGTTTCGCAAACCATCATCGCGCAGGATGGCAATGCGTATGCACTTGGTCGTTCTGCTATCGCTGAAACTATCGCCCCAGGGCAAACCCTGGATACGATCGTTTCTATTCCCAGCTCTGCTGTGGTGGGCAACCAGTTTGCGCTCTATGATGCCAGCCTGTACTTGCGCAACAATACCGGCAAGGGCGTCTATGCAGGCATGGGTGGAATGCTGACCACGCTAACAGTAGGGACAGGCGGCACGACGCCTCCAGGCGATACCACTGGACCAGTTGCCAGTTCATTGAGCCTATCGCCCAACCCAACCAATGGCGCTGGAAATGTTACCGTCAGTGCAACCATCAGCGATGTAACGACTGGTAATGCTAATATTGATCAGGCCGAGTTCTATATCGATAGCACGGCCAGTTTGCCAACTGCTATGACTGGAACATTTGGTTCGCCATCTGTTGCAGTAACAGGCACGATCCCAGTAGCAACACTCGCCGGTCTGTCATCAGGCAACCACACCATCTATATACGCGGCCACGATGCAGCCCTCCCATCTGGGAATTGGGGTGCATTCCTGGCGATCACCCTGAACCTGGATAAGAGTGGGCCAAGCACATCTGGTTTGACTCTTTCACCGAACCCAAATAGTGGCGCTGTGAACGTCGTTCTCTCTGCCACCGGCGATGATAGCGCCTCCGGCAATAGCAACATTACCGCTGCCGAATATACGGTCGATGGCGTCGGTCCAGCCATTCCGATGGCAATCGTAGCCGGAGCTGCTGCGCCGATCAGGAACTTTACTGCCACTATTCCAGCTGGTTTGGCACAGGGCACGCATGTTGTGTCTGTTCGCAGCCAGGATTCATTTGGCAATTGGGGTACACCATCGACGATTGATCTGGTTGTGAGTGATCTCGTGCCTCCAACCACCGTTAGTGTAAGTGCCTCGCCCAATCCGAACAATGGATCGACGCCATTCAATACCAGCGTACTAGCCATACGTGTATTTGCCAGCTTCAGTGACGCACTTTCCGGCAATTCCAACCTCGCCAATGCGGAAGGCTTCCTGGAGGTTGCTGGGACAACTGGCACAGGCTTTGTGTTCATCGCCAACGATGGCAACTTCGACAGTCCGGCTGAAAGTGGCTATGCCGACATTCCGTTGCCAGTCGTTGCAACACTCAGCCAAGGCACACACCCAATCTGTGTCCATGCGAAGGATGCGGCTGGCAATTGGGGCACTGTTGATTGCAGCTATAACCTAGTAATTGACACGCTTCCGCCAACTGTTAGCGCAGCAACATTGACTCCGTCTGTCACGAACAACGCGGCTGTGCTTGTTAGCGCAACCGCAAACGACACGGCTTCCGGTAACAGCAACATCGGCGGCGGTGAATATTTCATCGACACCCTGGGTGTGGCTGGAACTGGTACAGTTATGACTCCTGCCGCAGCGTCGCCGAACACGACGATCAACGCAACAATCCCAGGTGCTACGATTGGTGCGCTCAGTAATGGTAATCACACGGTGTATGTTCGTGCCAAGGATGCCGCTGGTAACTGGAGCACAACAACAGCCAACGCAACGCTACTAGTTGATCACACAGCGCCAACGTTTAGCAGCATTACGCTCACCCCGAGTTCAATCGCGGTGGGAACTGCTACCGTAGGCCTAACGGTAAATGGTGCCAGCGATGGTACCGGCAGCGGCGTAGCTGGCGGTGAATATTGGATTTGCCCTCTAATATGCACAAATCCGGCTACTGGTAGCGGTACTTCCTTCACTGGTCTAAGTGTAAGCATTCCTACCAACTTGCTTGCAGGTGGCCAGCAATACACAGTTCGTGCCCGCATCCGCGATGTTGCAGGCAACTGGAGCACTGGAGGCAATGGTATCCGCAGTGCGGTGCTGACAGTGACCACAGCCAATAACATCTTCACCGATGGCTTTGAGTCGGGAACCTTGCCAGGCAGCTGGACGAGTCGATCAACAACCACCGCCACCCGCCTGAATGCAACAACAGGATCCACCTTGTTCGGAGCATTTGGCCTCCAGGCACAGGGCGGAACAGGCAATACAGACTATGTTCAGTATAACCTCGGCACCGCAGCTGCGACCTATGATGCGCGCTTCTACTTCAACCCCAACAACGATGCATCGGCTGGTCACGACATCTTTGCAGGCGCAGATTCGTCTGCATTCACTACTCAACTATTCCATGTGCGCTATCGCCGAAATGGGGCACAACCGCAGGTGCAGATCCAGGTTGGTGCCACGGCCAACGCTTCGTGGGTCAACATCACCAACAACACCAGAAACACCATCGAAGTAGTGTGGCAGTCGAATGGCACGCTGGCACTCTACGTAAATGGTGCAATAACCGCGTCTCAATCCCTGTCTACGGGAGTCGGCTCGGTGGGTGCAGTTCGGCTGGGTGCGGTAACAAGTAGCAACAACACGATAAACCAGTTCTTTGACGCCTTTGCCTCCAAGAGCACTGCGTCACCGCTGATCGGCCCATAGTCATTCGCAACGTCTGGAGGCTCAGGCCTGTTGAGCCTCCAGGCAGATCAAGCATGATGCTGGGAGGCCCTTTGAACAGAAGGGCTTCTCATAACATCTTTATGAGGAACTCTATGCAAGCGACAACATCGGATGGCACAGTGGTACCTAAGCGATCAACCAGGAAATTTATTCTGGGTGCTCTTATGCTGGTTATCCTGCTGGTCGAAGCGCTGTATATAAATAATGCCTACAAAGCATTGCAGCCTACATCACTGCCGCAGAGTACAGTCACGATCTCACAGAGCGTGTTAGAGCAAAAATATGGATTACGCGTCAGCTTGGTTGCTGTCACCGCTGTTGGCGGCATGGTCGATCTGCGCCTAAAAATCATCGATGCTGAAAAAGCAAAACTCTTGTTGGCAGATGCGAAAAACTTCCCAGCTTTATTCTCCAAAAATGGCGTCACTCTGAATACAGACCCAGATACCAAATCACAGAAGATCGAATTCGTCTCCAATAGCAATCTTTTTATCATGTTTCCGAACTCGGGCAATGCGATTACGCAAGGTAGCCCTGTCACAGTTCTATTTGGCGATACCGCCCTGGAACCGATCAACGCGAAATAAGTAGTTCCCCGACATTTGCGCCGGTGTATCTTTTGCGCCAGCCTGTTGAAAGCGAGGATATGGCAATGAAATCAAATATGCTGCGATGGTTTGCGATTGTGCTCATCCTGGAAATCGGCCTGATTCATATCCTGGCTGCTCAGGGAGCCTATGAAGAATCCGCCTATCTTGGCTATCTCTTTGTGGCGAATTTCTTCGGCGCGCTGATCGCTGCGTTTGGAATCTATCATCGGCAGGTTTGGGGCTGGATGTTGGGCCTGCTGATCGCAACTGGTTCTATTGCAGGGTATCTGTGGAGCCGAACGCTCGGCATGCCGGGGATGTATGTCGAGGAATGGTTTTCCCCGTATGGAATTGTATCCCTAACGGCAGAAGGAGCGTTTATGCTCCTAGCCGTTTTTCGCCCCTGGAACATCCCCACAACTGCCTTCTTACCACAGGGCAATCCCAGGCTGCGTTACGCACCGCTGGCGGCTGGATTGCTCATGGTTTCCCTCGTGGGGGTCGCAACGTATCAATGGGATCGGGCCACACAATGGGATGTTACCCTGGCGCAGGCGGATTATCAGTTTATTTGTACGCTGGACCAGGCAAAAGTCACGCCTCCAACAACAGTAGCCGAACTAGAAGAGAAATACGGTGTTCGAATATCGCTGGTTGCCATCTCAATGATGAACAGTATCGTGGATGTGCGCATCAAGATCATCGATCCGGCGAAAGCCAATGAGCTTCTTCATCACCAAGCGGCTCTGCTCGTCGATCAGCAGGCAATGGTATTGGCACCGGATATGCATTCGCACCACACTTCTAAATTGAAGGTCGATAAAATCATCGGCCTGTATTTCCCAACCCAGCAAATCGTTCGTACAGGATCACACGTAAACCTCGTATTTGGCGCTATCGTTACCGAACCCTTCGTGGTCAGGTAATCATTTCGGAACCGCTTATTGTTCTTACCACGAAAGGAGTAACGTCATGCGACGACAACTCACCCTTTTGCTCCTGTTGATCTTGAGCATCTGCGCATTCATACCCAATGCCTCTGCATCGGCTGCATATGCACCAACAATCGCGCCAGCATTGTCCGCCCAGTTGGCTGTAGCAGCGGCCAACCAGCAGATTAGCGTGATCGTGATCTATAAAGAGCAGGTCGATCCACATGCAATCTCTGGCAATACGCGTGTCGAGCGGCAGCGCAATCTGATCAATGCACTACATCAGAACGCCCAATTGCGTCAACTCGGCATCTTGGCATTCCTGGCCAAGAGCTATCGTGCGGGTTCTGCCACTGCTATCAAACCACTATGGATTATCAATGCAATTGCGGTGACGGCAACGAGCAGCGTGATTACCGAGCTTTCACAGCGGCCAGAGGTAGGTCAGGTTGCACCCGATTTCATGGTTCAAGCGCCAGTTGGCGCAGCAACATCCGAACCATCCGGGCCAGTCAACACCAATATCAGCAAGATTAATGCCCCCGCACTATGGGCACTTGGCTACCAGGGCCAGGGTATCGTGATCGGTAGCATGGACACAGGCGTCGATGCTACACATCCAGATCTCGCGGCTCAATGGCGGGGTGGCACCAATTCCTGGTACGATCCCTATGGCCAACATCCAACAACCCCAGCCGATATCAGCGGACATGGAACATGGACGATGGGAGTTATCGTTGGGCGTTCTGGAAGTGGCTCAGCGATTGGGGTCGCACCTCAGGCACAGTGGATCGCCGCCAAAATATTCCGCGATAATGGGACAGCCCTGGCCAGTGGCATCCATCAGGCCTATCAATGGATGCTCGATCCCGATGGCAACCCGAATACGGCAGATGCGCCAGATATTGTGAATAATTCATGGGATTACAGCAATATCAATGGCTGTGATCTCACATTTGAACCAGATTTGCAAAGCCTGGTGGCTGCCGGAATTGTGCCGGTTTTTGCCGCTGGCAACTATGGATCAGGCGGCTCAAGTAGTGTCAGCCCGGCCAATAATCCATCGGCATTTGCCGTTGGTGCGACGAATAACAACGATCTCATATACTCCTTGAGCAGCCGTGGCCCCACCACCTGTGGCCAAACCGGATCAGTAACCTTCCCAGCCGTCGTTGCACCAGGTGTAGCAATTGGCACAAGCGATCTCTATGGTAGTTACTATACGACAAGCGGCACATCGCTCGCAGCACCGCATGTATCCGGAGTGTTGGCACTGCTGATGCAGGCCCATCCCGAATTAAGCGTTGCCCAACTTGAAGCTGTCCTGACGACATCGGCAGTCGATCTTGGTGCATCTGGCACGGATAACAACTTTGGTGCTGGCCGGATCGATGCACAGGCCGCCCTTAATCTGCTGAATGGAACAACTTCCGGAAATCCAACGGCCACGCCAACCAGTACGCCAACCGCAACCAGTACGCCACTTGCCACCGCAACGGCAACACCAACCAGCACAACACTTGCAACCAATACACCTACTGCAACTGCAACCAATACACCGCTCGCAACCGCCACACCGACCGCAACCAATACACCAATTCCGCCAACCGCCACCAATACGGCACTTCCGGCCACAGCAACCAACACGCCAGTTCCGCCAACCGCCACACCGACCGCAACTAATACACCAATTCCGCCTA
>Ga0163154_10010365_pt1 | contig 10379 bp, 9 predicted proteins | sample OliLakLV19MP9P1_FD_148649 | JGI IMG/M metagenome (GOLD analysis project Ga0163154, IMG submission 148649) | Freshwater microbial mat bacterial communities from Lake Vanda, McMurdo Dry Valleys, Antarctica - Oligotrophic Lake LV.19.MP9.P1 | ecosystem: Environmental > Aquatic > Freshwater > Lake >...
CTAAAGAAGGGTGAAGCCAGTAGAGCTGAACCCGCAAGTCCGATTTTTTTAAGAAAGGGCCTTCTGTTCATAGTTAATATTTTGGAGATGGGTTTTTGAAAATAAATTTGAAGATGACAGGTCAAAATAAGGCTTGATTCTCACAATAGGAAATAAAACGGCCGCGTGAGCAGCCTTCTTTTAGTATGTGCTAACAAAATCCGCTGAAGCTGCCTGGTAACACGGGCCGTATGCGAATCCGTGGAACTGGATGATGCGATGCACTATGTTTTGCATCAGCCATTGTTGGTGTTGGGCGAAGGAACGTGGGCTGATTCACCAACAAGTGTGTTAGAATCTATCTTTCACGATTTCAAGTTCACTAGCAACTGACTTAAAAGATGCTGGGTACTGCTCCAGCAGATCTCTTTCTTTTACGGCTAAGGCTTTGTGATAACGCATGGCTTTTTAATTTGAAAATGTATTTAAAACTAATAAGAATGGGAAAACACTGTAGCTCCATAAACTCTCTGCTACCATTTTGGGCAGATGAATCTTCTTATCATTATTTCTTAGCAGAGGCTGGTTGATCGACTGGATTGCCTATAAAATCTAAAAACGATAACCCTATAGAAGTTAATGAGGGTGTTGATGCTACCTGACTCAATGCGTTTGAGTTTGATGATTTCCATTCTGTTTTAATCAATCTTGTCGTTTGGAGATCGTCAAGGATTAGATCCAATAAAACTTCTCTGCCCCACCCTAAGTCGTCTGGATAATATATTCTAATTGCGTCTTCAGTAGCACTACGACCATGACCAAATGAATTAATACCCGCGTTTGCCAACCAATTTGTGTCATAAAAATCCTTAAAACCTTCAGATGCCATTCAGTAAAACGATCAACTAAATGCAGGAAATGAACCTGTAGTGATTCCGAATAGGAAGGGTTTGGAATAGAGTTTACTACGGCATTCTGAAGCGCTTTTAGTTTGTCCTTCTGGTGGGTGCGACCAGCAATTTGAGTTGCATGGATAAAATTAGTGATAAACCTTTGGTTGTTTTTAAGCAAATCAATCTCGGAGGTATTTTCATTTAGTAAGATTGAGACTGCTTCCATCCATTCCTTAAATCGTTCATTTATCTGTGGTTTAACAATCTGATCTATCAAATAGGCCACAAGCGATCCTGCTGGCAGCATTCCAACAAAGGCTTTAGTACCCACTAGAAACTTATCTGCTGCATTTTCCTTGGGAGACGTAATTTTTTCCATTGGCCAAAATTAAAATAACGAAAACAAGTAGCCCTAACATGAGTAGTTTTAATTTCCTTACGCTGGCACATCTGTCACAAATGCTCTCTTAACAATGCTAACAAAATGTTATTTTATCAAACCATTATGCAATAGAAAAGATTAAAAACCTTTTCTTATTTTTTTAGGCAACGTCAATTTTTTTATTGGAAAGAATTCTTTGTCTAAATGATCGAAGTCGCCATCGGCCGTAAGGAGTGTTGAATTTGTCACCCTGGCAGTTGCTGCTATCCACAAATCGTTCTTACCCATGTTTCTTGCAGAAAGACCAGATGATTTACTTGAATGAATGCCTTGACTATACGAATCAATTTCTACATATGCTGCAACTATCTGTTGTGAATCAATGGGTACGATTAAGAATTAATCTAATAGAGTCTGTAATTGCTCAATCTTGTTTGATCCCCACTTCACTTTAATGGCCAGTGATTCAATTTCAGCCTTGGTGACAATGGAGATGATTCTTAGGTTAGTAGGATCTTGTGCGATTTCCTTTTCAATTTTTTCTATTGAAGGAACTCGTTTTATGATGAACACCAAAATGTTTGTATCGTAGAGATAGTTCATCAGGCGACAATTACTTTAGTGCAGCTAACAGCTCTTCTAAAGATTCCTCCACCTGCAACTGCCCTACAATTTTCTTTACCTTATCTGTACCATAGCCCTTATAGTTTTGAGTTTTGACTATCCGTTTTAAATCTGTTTCTTTAAAAAGAGGTTTTGGCAATTGATTAAAGAAGTGATCTTTTTTATTGACCGGTTTATATCCCGTGATTTCAAATGAAATTATCTGACCCGATGGATTATAGTTTGCAGTACCAGAAACCGTTACTTCTTTACCGAAGAAAGGAGTAAGCTCGCTGATTGCAATTTGTTCATTAAGCAATGCTCGAATACGTTTTGTTTCATCTACAATTAATTCGAGTTGATTGATACTATGTTTCAACACATCGAGAACACCCGTTACTTTTGTTTTAATACTGGCAGGCGTTTTATCTTCAATGGTTTTAATTTTTTCAATCACTTCTTTTTTTAACCGTATTACCTTCGATTTCTTTCCTGAGCTTACTTCGATGCTCGAACCTTTTTTATTTAAGAATTTTCCAAAGTGCCTCATCTCTTTTAAAAGATGCTTATCGAGAATGGGTGAATTCATATCGCCCTTTATAGCTTGTTCGAAGGCATAAAGGCCCAAGCCTAAGGCGGAAGTTTTGCTGACATCATCAATGGGTTGATCTCCAAACAAGGGCACTTGCATATTTCCCATCGTGTCCTTCAGTATCGGTGCATCTACCTCTAAGATGGTAGAGCCTGATTTTAGGCCGGAAAGGTTAAAATCAAGGGACTTAGTAAGCCAATCTGCTTGCTTACCTCGTTTTAAGGTGCTGTTGCCATTCACAAAGGATCGCAAAGTACTTTCTGACAGCCGTAATAAATGCTCATTGAGCTTCGCCAGCAAGGAAAATGATATTTTCCCATTCTCTAGGTCGAAACCCTGTAGCCGAATGATGTGCCGTATTGTTTTAACTGTTTTTGCAGGCATATAAGTCTAAGCGATTGCCAAATTAACAATTCTATTCATCTTTAGATTCACAAAGTTTGCTTCACTTTTTAGGTTGAGACAATTTTTCATTGTAATCACTATGGAAATTTACGAAAAGCCTAGCCTTACTCCGCTTCTTATGATGAGGAGTTTACTTTTGTTTTCCCTATACACTCGCCTATGTAGTATTCTTCGTCAACACGCATGCAAATAAGTCAGTTGTGGAAGAAAACCAGCGAAGACAAGGGAGCGAGAACCAACTTAGCTATCAGCAGCCACCTTTACAAAGACCCTCTTGATAATTCCGTTTTGCTCAACCGCTTTCACAGTCAATTTAAATGAGCCAGTGCCTTGCTTATGAAATACTCTGCTGTGTATTTTCTTTATATACCCAACTGGAGTAACACCTTTAAAAACTTTTACTGCATGCTTGTCATGCGCGTTAGTTTTTTCTATTTGATAAGTAAGTAAGTCTCCTTTTTGGATGCTTCCTGCTGGTAATTTCAATACACTTAAGCTTGCTAAATCTGTTAAAAAGCAAAGTGATTTGATTCGATTGTAGTCTGCAAGAAATTCAAAATTATCAGTCGGGCTTAATCCCTGAGTATGCGCGAGCAGGTAAACCTTTTCGTCTTTGTATTTGGGATCTATTTCCCAGAAATCTAAAAAGTCTTTTATATCCGACCGCTCCGACTTAGTAATACGCTGACCAAATATTTCAACTACATTATCTGAATATTTTTTGGTTAGCTCGGGAAATTCCGGGTATGGAGCAAATCCTTCTTTCTTGGCAGACTCAACTCCTTCTTTCAAATACTCAAAACGAACCCCCTCGGTGGCGTTTTTTTTCAAAACACCAACAATATGTCTTCGCTCACCTTGGCCGCTGCGCCAACTTAAATATATATGGCCTATCTCTTTCACTTTACTTTCTGCTCAACAAGTGCTTTTAATAAATTAAATCTGGAAAGCACCAAATTACAAATCAGTTCTTTCCTTTCCGAAGGTATTTTAATGTATTGACACTCCGATGGCAAGTCAACGTCAACTTTCCAAATAAGTTCAACGACCTTCTTTTGGTCAAATCGTTCTAGTACTTTTTTTATTGGGTTTTGAACCATCGTTTTGAAATCTTCTTCTTTCAAAAGATTGTCGAGCAAAACAAAATGGCTTACTTTTTTGCCATACCAGTGGATTTCGCTCTCTCCCTTGCTCACGTATTTATCTACCTGCTTGGGGTCTTTTAGCATTTCCGCAACTTTAGTCTCAAGTAATTCGCGGCCAAAACTGCAGCCGTTGTCATAAATAGGTGAAAAGTGCACGTCTTTTGGTAACGAAAGTCTGGTTCGTCTAAATTCTGCTCTCAGTTTACCGTTTCTCGTATAAAGTTTTTTAAGTAACCCTTTTAACCAAGACGGCAACTCCTTAAGATGTTTCTCATGCGTCAAAATAAATTCGATTCCTGCTAAAGATTTAGATATGCCAGAGTGGGCATTAACAAATGCCCAATTTTCCTGATGGCGATCGCTGTTACCTATAAGGGCATCAAATACAAGCATCTCAATAAAATCGCGATAGTATTTTTGAAGACCGATTAAAGCCAGTGAAGCAGTAATCAGCTCAAATGAATATTGAAACCGTAGGGCGCGATCTTCTGGATTAAATGTGTTGTCAAAAGCCTGAATATACCTGCCGCCTTCTACCAATTCTTCTTTATCCGGGTTGATCATTGATTTTGATATGCAACCAACCTCATTGCCGCGGATGGCGATGTGATATGGCAGCACGTTGAAACCGCACATCAGGCCGATTTTATAGGCAATAATCTCAGACCAAAACTCGTACTTGTAATCTTTCTTCTCCTTCTTAAGTGATTGCTTAAAATAGTAGAGCTCATTGTCTGTTGGATTAAGATAGATTTTTTTATTCCGTGTTCCTCCTGTATTTAGCCACGGCTGTTCATTCCAATCAGTGATATTATACAGTTTAGGCATTAATCAATTTTCTTTTGATAGTTATATTCTTTCTATACAGCTATATTCAATTTCTACTCAGCATCGCCTTACCCGGCTGTTATCAAGTCTACTTCACTTTTTTCGCTTTAACGCTTTTAACTAAGTTGCTGCTTTTTCCTTGTAAATATTTTCTTCAATGAATTTTGAAAAGCTCAAGAAAATTTCGCCCTGACATTGTTCGTTAAGCAGTTTCAACATTGCTGAAAGATGATCCTTTTTTAGCGATAATTTTTTGATTGCGATTGCGTAAAGAAATTCAAGAAGTGCCTCACCTTGTTCCTCTTCATAATATCTAATGATCGTTTCAAGTATCCCATACATTTCAGCAGACAAATCCGGATCCATAGAATAAATCAACTCTTCTGGCCTTGCTGCTCTTAAAATTGATGCCTGAATAATTCCATCGTTAAAACGATTAAAATTTCCCGGATCAAGTAGGTTCCTTACATAGACTGTCTGTTTTAGGTTCCTCTCAGGTTTATCAGTATTTCGGAGACCATTGATAATGTTTGAAAGGGTAAAGTAGATGTCAGATTGAGTAACATCGTGAACGTAGTTATCAAAATCAAAAAAAGCAAAGTTCTTCCGGATTTCAAGTGGCTCATATTTGCCCGTGATAACTCTAGGGTAGAAAAGTTCTTGTGATAAACCTCTACTCTTGTTTCCAGCACCATTTTCTAAGAATGCCTTACGTTGCTTTAAATACCGTATAGTTTCCTTTGAGTCTTGAGGGTGATGATCAGCTAGAAACTCAATAAAGTCTTTGATGAATTCAATTTCTCTGAGCCAAGATGACTTTTTAGAATTGTTCTCGCAGAAAATAGATTCAACCTCAATAAATGTGCTCGACTCTGGACCGTAACTTCCCTGCTTGAGGTTCTTTTTTAGGCTATCTAGATACTCTTTATTCTTTGTGCGAGTAATGCCTATAAAGTAAACTATTCTAAAGCTATCATGATTTCGAAGTGCGCGGCTTATGTAAAGCAGATTTTTCCCATTTGAAATACAAGAGCCGACTACCAGTACAGAACCTTCTGATTCCTTTTTAATTTCACTTAAATTATCTTGAGAAATTTTAATTGGCTTTTTCTTCGAAAGATAATTGTCGCCAATTTTTTCAATGATGAAGTCGGCCAATTCTTCAGAAGCTTTATCTTCCAAGTGCACAATGTATTTGGTATTACTCGGCACATACTGGCTTATGTATGCATTTAACTTGTTCTTGTAGTCAACATACCTTGCCTTCTTTAGCCCAGCAAGTAATTCATAGTAATCAATGTAAACCTCATATTTGTTAGTGTTCTTCTCCTTATAATGAGTCTTTAGAACTGTATTCTTTTTCTTCTTGGACTTAAACTGCTCGACAAATTCTGACAGGTATTTTTCCGGATCCTTTACGGTCAACAATATTCGATTTATTTTAGGTTGTTCCAGCAAAAAGGAATCCCCTTTTACTTCCACTGCAAAAGATCCTTTGTCACATAAATCGCAGGCATCAGACTTATACGTTTGGTAATATTTAATACCTCCAGGGTTGTTCTTTGATTGAGTTAAGTTGCAGATTACCGTATCTTTTATATCTCGGTAGTCTTTATCATCTCCTAAGAAATACAGAACCAAGATATTTTCAAGTTCTATTTCACTATGATTCTCCCTAATTTTCTCAATGATATTACCCGAAGTGGAAGCGGAAATCAGCAATAAAGTATTGTTCTTATAGCTTATTTCATTTTTATACAATCCCTCATAACTACTAAAGCTTTCGATGGGTACTTGCTTTCTGCCGGGCTCCTCTTGAAATCTATTAATGAGATCGGAAAGTGCAAAAGCAATACTATTGATAGAGGAAGTATCACAATAGATTTGAGTGTGCCTTCCGTATTCAAAATGCTTAAGTAACGCAAAGGCAATAAAATAAATCTCAGAGCTAATAAGTAGTATATTTCCGGTTCTTAGAAATTTATCGCAGTGCTTACCGGAAGGAAAAACATAATGGTGGGAACTTCCGGAAGAAGAAACCAAACCACCTCTTTTTATAAAAATATTTTGGAGGCCTTCATTTAAATAATTCTTAAGAAACCCTGAAGGTATTATTTTGGAGTTAGAATGTACACGACTTAACCCTCCCTGCTGATCAAACACCAATAGGTATAAGTTATCTAATAGATGTGTCTCTTGGCGCTTAGGTATTCCCTTAAATGTTTTGTTAATATTATCGATGAAGATTTCCTTGAGTTCTGTCTCTAGTGCATTTCTGGCGATCACGAAAACACTGTCAGTCTGCGAATTTTGTTCATAAAATGCTTTGATTGCACCTGAGAGTGTGATCGGGTTGATCTCCTCTCGATCACAAAATATTACGGTTGATGAAATGACATTCTCTATATCCTTTTCCTTTTCGGTATAACTGAACTTGTAGATATAGTAGTTATTCATATCCTATTCTGATTGAGTAGACAATGGATAAAGGATTGTAATAACAGCGCCAGCTGCTGATGGAAAGGCGGTATATTTTGAATTGCTCTCTTTATTCCAATCGAATAGTTCCATCTTAGAGACATCTCCCTTTTCAAGTTCTAAATAATTGCTAGAAATCAAATCTCTGTATAAACAAACCGTGCCTGTTTTAATTGTTAAGAAGCCTTTTCTATTAAGCGTATTCAATACTCTATCCAATCCAATTCCTTTGTCATCCTTTTCCAGCCCTGTGGCTAAGGTATTGTGCTTAATCATGCATGTTTTTACAATGTCAACATCGCTTAATTTGGATAAAGGATTTAAAGATTTATACTTTTCGATGAAGCCGATACCACTATCAAAAACGGATAGCTCTAAAAAATACAATTCACCTATGGCATTCTCTTTCAGGGTAGTGCTATTTAAGTAGTTTACTACTCCAGGATGATTCTTGAAATCATCCACTAGAGTTTTTCTTCGAACCTTATAAAATTTGAATAAAACCCCCCTTATGTTTGGATCGAGGGAAACATTGTCTTCATCGGTTCTGCCCCATTCGAATGTGTTTTTCATTAATTCAAACGAGATCTTTTTCAAATCGTCAAGCACACTAAAATGCTCAATCTTAAGGCTCAAAATGAAATTTAATATCTCATTAATGGCTGGCCTTAGACTCTCTTTAATCTCTTCTTCATTCTTAAAATCATTGCTTGCTTCGAAAATTGGAAGGCCTGCACCTGAGATGTGATCAGATACGATTAGGGGTAGTTTATTATTTTTAAAGGCTTTAACACTTTTCATTTTGCTAACAACCTCCCGATTCTTATCTCTCAGAAGGGTGCGCAAATTTGTAGTCCCTGTTTTGTCGTACACCTCATTCTTGTTCCATACAAGTGCAATGAGTGGATATAAAAGTTCATTTTCATATAGCTCATCAATTTCCTCCTTACTTGAAGTAGAGGAAATTGTTAGTAAGAGTTTGCCGGAATTTTTATAACGCACCCAAGTACACACTAACTGAACAAGTGCTGGCACCAAACCTAGGTAATGCTTTTTTAATTCTTCTGGTATGCTTACATGTACAGTAGCATTCTGTTTAATGTATCTATATAGCTCAGCATAATATAAATCAACGTCTTCGAGGGTTGAAGTCTTTTTGATAGATATTACGTTTTGTAACATGTAGATTAACTTTTACGTGTGTTTTCATTTATACATTACCTCTGACTACGCAGCGCTAGCCAACTATAGCTCAATATCACACACCTTTAACTGCCCATTCATAAATAAAAGAGGTTAATTCAATCGTTCAATTTTTTCTTTAAGCTGTGTAAACTTTCTCCACTCCTCCACATTTTTATCTTCAAGTGCGCTTAGGCTAAGCGCCACTGTCTTTGCAATAATAGGTTTTGAATCTCCAAGTGAAGAGCTAACCTCGTGTTCAATTCTTTGATAATCGGCAAAAGATCTTCGCATAGTTGTTTCGAAGTCTTTACCAAACACGCAAAAATTATCTTTAACCGTCCAATCTTCTGCAATTAATAAAGGCTGAATCGCTTCAGTAGATATACCCAAAGCTTTCAGCGCATCAGTTCTTTTAGTCCCTGCGCCATCATCCCCTTTGTCGTTGTCAAAGCAGATAAACGTTGGAATTTTATAAGCAGTAAATAATCTCCACCACTTTGCCAAATTTCCTTTACCACCAACGCTAATTATTGCTATACCTTCTTTTAATGTATCAAGGCCAATCGCTTCTAAATAAATGGGTAACGAGAGCTCTTCTGTTGGTCCTTCAACCAGAATGATTTTGTTCGCAAAAAAACCGCTAAGTATCTGAGGGGTGCTATGTGCGCTATAAAATGGAATGATCGTGTCCTGATGTGCTCTGTTGGCTCCGGTGTCTCTGCAATATTGAGCTAATGAAGATTTAGTAACATTTCTTACCTCGGTAGTCTCACTTTTCTTAACCAAGTGAATGGCATCTAAGAAATCGAGATTTATAAAAAATGGGCTGTGAGTTGTTATTACTATTTGCAAACCATCTTCGGCCATTTTGAACATCTGTTTTGCCAACCATTTTTGCGCAAGGGGATGCAGGTGAGATTCTGGCTCATCAAGTACAAAAATTAGACCTTGGCCGAGAAAGGATTTAGCGTATGCGTGTGCGAATGAAAGGGCTAAAATCTGTTGCTGCCCTGTCCCCAATTCTTCAATTGCCCTGACACCACCGTTTTCTGATGGCTGCACTCTTAGTGTTTTGAAATAATTACTTGGATCATATGCAGAAAAATCAAATTGAAGTGCATGCGTCATATTGGATAACATCTCGCTTGAAATATGTGACATGTTTTGAGTGAATGCACTAAATTCTTGCACGCTAAGAAATATATCCTTTGTCAATTTAAATAGTTCTTTAAGGTTGCTTACTTTTTCGTCATCCTCAATAAGTTTATCATGAAACTTCTTAGTTACTCTCGATAGAAGTGTGTATTTGGATGAGTAACTAAGTTGATATGAAAGGTTCTGCTCAGAATTAACGACAACACAAAGCAATTCATCACGCAAATCTCCACTGACATATTTGTTTTCAAAACCATCTTCGAGTTGAACAGCATTAAAGACTGTTTCATGATTCTTAACGTAAGAGAATTTGAATCCACCGCACGTAAACTCGCGGTTAATGCCCAATCGATTTTTAAACCCTCTAACTTCCGCTTTAATGGAAATCCTGTTCAACGGATTTCTACCATAATGATCAAAGTCGTCCAACTTCTTATACTTTGGATGAAACTCTCCAAAAATCAATTCTATTGCACGAACTATGTTAGACTTACCTGAATTGTTTTCGCCAATTAGTACCAAGGGCATATTTTCAGGAAACGCCATCTCCACTGGGATTTCACCGATTGATCGGAAATTCTCTATCGATATACTCTTTAAGCGAGGCATTTAGCAAATCATTTTTTTGTTCTTTTATATACACCTTCCGGCTCCGCAGCCATGGCCAACTCCCGCTCTGCATCACCCACCTTCACCTGCCCATTCATAAGCATCGGTAAGAGCCAATCTCGGAG
>Ga0163154_10010367_pt1 | contig 10376 bp, 8 predicted proteins | sample OliLakLV19MP9P1_FD_148649 | JGI IMG/M metagenome (GOLD analysis project Ga0163154, IMG submission 148649) | Freshwater microbial mat bacterial communities from Lake Vanda, McMurdo Dry Valleys, Antarctica - Oligotrophic Lake LV.19.MP9.P1 | ecosystem: Environmental > Aquatic > Freshwater > Lake >...
GCCGCAACCCCGGCAGCGCCTCCCGCCGCAACCCCTGCCGCAATGTGGACCTTCGCGGCAGGCTCCCGCACCCCGGACTCCGAGAACTTCGCCGTCGAGGCGAAGATCGCCACCTCGCCGCTTCCGTCGCGAATCGATGCCGCCAACGCAGGATGGCTGCCGATGATCGCCAGGGCCCGATCGGGGCCGAGCACGCACGCCGCGGTCGCCAGCGCATCCGCAGTGGTCGCATCGGAGGCGATGACCGCGGCGCTGACACCGTTGGTCAGGCCGAGGCCGGTGCGCGGATCGACGATGTGCGAGTAGCGGATGGTGTCGATGGTGATGAACTGCTCGTCCGCACCGCTCACTGCAACCGCAGCATTTCGCAGTTCGATCGGCTCGAACCCGGGCATCGAGATCCGCCACGCCTCCCGATCGGGCGGTGCTGCTCCCGCCGCAATTGCGCTTCCGAAGTCGACCAGCACCGCCGCGTGACCGCGCGACATCAGAAGTTCGCGGATCTCGTCGACCGCGATTCCCTTGCCGATTCCTCCCAGATCGAGGCGCATGCCCTCGCGGGCAAGTCGCGCCGTCGATGCGGGTCGATCGACCGTCAGCCCGCGGTGACCAGCCAGCGCAGTCGCGGCCCGAAGCCCATCGGCGTCAGGCAACTGGCCGCTCTTCTTCGCCTCGCGCCACTGCGTAACCGCCGGCCCGATCGTCGGGTCGAAGGCGCCATCGGTCAGGCCCGCCAACTCGAGCGATCGCTCCAGCGCCTGCAGCAGGTCCGGTCCGATCTGGACCGCACTCCGGCCCGCCGCGCGATTCACGTCGTTCAGCTCGCTCCCTGGAATCCAGTCGGAGAGCGCCAGAGTGAGCGCCTGGAGTCGAATGAAGGCAGCCTTGGCGCTCTCGGCCGCAGCCGCCTCGTCGTCGGCGACGATGACCACCCGCAGCTTCGAACCCATCGCCAGCGAGCTGTACTCGAAGGCTTCCGCGGAACTGGCGCTCGCAGAGACGCCGAGGGCGCCGGCGAGCACGGCCGAGAACATTGCGGAGGAACGGGTCGGCTTTGACCACGACGCACGGAGAGATCGACGCATGGAGCGAAGCGTAGATGGCCCCCCTGCGTGTTCCGAGGCGGACGCCGCGCCGGACGAACGACTCGACCCCAGCCGGCGTAGTCAGGGCCGTCGGCGAATTCCGCCGACGGCGACTCGACGCCGCGTCGCCTCCCTGCACAATGGCCACCATGATCGAACTGCTCGCCACGTTCGGATCGCTCGCCTGCCTGGTCGCGGTCACTGCAGCCGCGGCGCCGGATGGCCCCGCAGCGACGCCGTCCTCACCCCCTGCCGCGACCGCCCCTTCCGCACCGGCGGTCGCACCCGCCGACCGTGAGAGCGTCGCCCGTGACAGTGCCGACACCAGGTCGATTCGCATTCCGAAGACGACCGAGTCGATTGCGCTGGTTCGAGGACCCGCCGGACCTGATGGCACACGTCCCTGGATCGGTCGCACCGAGATCACCTGGGATCTCTACGACATCTTCGTGTACGGCCTCGACGAGCCGGACGCGCCCGTCGCTCCCGCCGGCACCTCACCCTCCGACGCGACCGCCCGACCAAGCAAGCCCTATGTGCCGCCCGATCGCGGTTTTGGTCACCACGGCTACCCGGCGATGGGCATGACCTTCGAGGCGGCCAAGTCCTTCTGCGTCTGGCTGAGCGCCAAGACCGGCAAGAAGTTCCGTCTGCCGACCGAGGCCGAATGGGAACAGCTCTGCCTCGGAGACAGCAGCGGGACGTTTGCCTGCGGCGTGGAGGCGTCGTGCCTCGACGAGACTGCGTGGCATTCCGGCAACAGCGACTTCACCACCAAGGCGGTCGGGCTGAAGAAGCCCAACTCGAACGGCCTCTTCGACGTGCACGGCAATGTCGCGGAGTGGGTCGTCGTCGACGATGGCGGCAAGCCCCTCGCCAAGGGCGGCTCCTTCAAGGACACCCCCGATCGCTGCGCCGCCTCATTTGATCTCCGCCAGACCACCGCCTGGAACGCCAGCGACCCGCAGATCCCCAAGAGCAAGTGGTGGCTCGCGGATTGTTCGTTCGTGGGATTTCGAGTGGTGATGGAGGAGTAAAGACCATCCGCTCCGCGGCCTTGCAGGGAGCAGGGAGCAGCAGGGGGTTCCACGACTCGGAGTCGGCGCGGAGTTCCGACACGCAACGCCCCGCATCCCCGCACCCGCATTCAGTCGTGCAACCCCCTGCTGCTCCCAGCCCCCTGCTCCCCGATCCTTCGCCCACCTGAACTCCGCATTCCGTTACTCTCCGTCCATGCCACTCTCTCGCCGCGAATTCCTCGCTGCCACGTCGTTGGCGGCTGCGTCTCTCTCACTGCCCCGCACCGCGATGGCGCGCGAGCCGCGGCGGTCGTTGTCGTCGCTGCGAGTCGGCCTCGTCGGCTGCGGCGGTCGCGGAACAGGCGCTGCCATCCAGGCGATCTCGGCCGATCCTGATGCCTCGCTCTGGGCCGTCGCCGATGCCTTCCCGGAGCGGATCGAACCCTGCCTGACGAATCTCACCGACGAGTTGAAGGCCCAGCACGGTGCCGGCGCCGACAGCTATCTGCGCCGCGCGGAGGTGCCCAGGGAGCGACGCTTCGTCGGTCTCGACAGTCACGCGGCGCTGCTCGACAGCGGCGTCGACGTGGTGCTCCTCTGCACCCCTCCGGTCTTCCGGCCGAAGCAGCTCGCCGATGCAATTGCCGCGGGCAAGCACGTCTTCTGCGAGAAGCCGGTGGCCATCGATGGTCCGGGGATCCGCAGCGCCCTCGAGTCGGCCAAGCGGGCCAAGGAGGCCAATCTGGCGCTGATGTCGGGCTTCTGCTGGCGGCACAGCACCCGCGAGCGGGAGACCTACGAGAAGATCCACGCCGGCGCCATCGGCGACATCGTCGCCGTCTACACCAACTACAACGCCACCGGGTGGATCCAGCCCAAGCCCCGTCAGCCGCAGTGGAGCGATGTCGAGTTCCAGTTGCGGAACTGGCATTACTTCCACTGGATGAGCGGCGATCACATCGTCGAGCAGGCGGTGCACGCCATCGACAAGATCCACTGGGCGATGAACGGACGACTTCCCAGGCAGGTCACCGCAATCGGCGGTCGGGCCACGCGCCCGAACCTCCCCGAGACCGGCAACGTCTTCGATCACTTCGGTCTCGTCTACGACTACGACAAGAACGTGCGGGCCTTCCACATGTGCCGCCACTGGCCGAACTCGCCTTCGGACAACAGCGACTACCTGATGGGAACGCTCGGCACCGCGACGGTGAACGGCTGGAACGACACCCACGTCATCACCGGTCCGAACGCATGGCAGTCCCAGGCGCAGCGCAACGACATGTATCAGACCGAGCATGACGAGCTCTTCGCCTCGATCCGCGCCGGCACTCCATACAACGACGGCGTCGCCATGGCCGAGAGCTGCCTGATGGCCATCATGGGCCGCATGGCCGCCTACACCGGCCAGGTGGTCACCTGGGACCAGGCCCTGAACTCGCAGGAGAACCTGCTCCCGAGCGACTGGACCTGGACCGAGCGCCCCGCCCCCGGAGTGGCGGTGCCGGGGACGACGAAGTTCGCGTGACCGACCGGCCGCTGCGCGGCCTGTTAGGGAGCAGGGAGCAGGGAGCAGGGAGCAGGGAAAGATGGCCGTGGGTTGCACGAGTGCAGGCGTGCGCTGCGTATCTCCCCGCGCGGCAGAGGAACACCGCCCACGCATCCACTTGTGCAACCCGCTGCTGCTCCCGACAAGGCCGCGCAGCGGCTGGTCTGCGCCCTTTCTTTCAAACTCGCTTCCGTTACTCTCCCCCAATGCCATACTCCCGCCGCGAGTTCATCGCTTCGTCGTCGATTGCTGCTGCATCGCTCTCGCTTCCGAGTGTCTTTGCGGCGCCGAGTCCGGTGACCGCGGCGCGGTCGGGGTCGCTGCGGGTCGGACTGATCGGATGCGGTGGGCGCGGAACCGGCGCCGCCACCGATGCGATGCGGGCGAGCCCGCTCGTGCAGCTTCGGGCGATGGCTGATCTCGTCCCCGATCGACTCGCCACGAGTCGTGGACACCTCGCCGGCGAGAGCGAACTCTCGCCGCGGATCCTGGTCAAGGACGAGGATTGCTACACGGGGTTCGACGCCTATCGCCGACTGCTCGAGCGCAGCGACATCGAGGCGGTGATCATCGCCGGGCCTCCCGGGTTCCGCCCCGCGCAGGTCGAAGCGGCCATCGACGCCGGCAAGCACGTCTTCATGGAGAAGCCGGTTGCCGTCGATCCGGCCGGCGTGCGTCGAGTCATCGCCGCCGCGGCCAAGGCCGACGAGAAGAAGCTCTGCATCGTGTCGGGAACGCAGCGCCGCCACGAGGCGTGTTATCTCGAGGCGATCAAGCGGGTGCACGACGGCGAGATCGGGCCGATCGTCTCCGCCCGCTGCTACTGGAATCAGGGCGGTCTGTGGGTGCACGCTCGACGGCCCGAGTACAGCGACATGGAGTGGCAGTGCCGCAACTGGCTCTACTTCACCTGGCTCTCCGGCGATCACATCGTCGAGCAGCACATCCACAATCTCGACGTGATGAACTGGGCCATGAAGTCGACGCCGCTGAAGGTCATGGGTGTCGGCGGTCGCCAGGTCCGCACCGGCCCCGAGTACGGCCACATCTATGACCACTTCGGTCTCGAGTACGAGTATCCGGGTGGCGTCTCCATGCACAGCATGTGTCGCCAGATCGACGGCTGTCCTCCGCGAGTGGAAGAGGTGATCGTCGGCACCACCGGCACCCTGGTCACCCGACCTGGGTACGCCAGGATCGAGGGTGCGAAGCCCTGGCGCTACAGCGGCGACAACCCCAATCCCTACGAACAGGAGCATGTGGCCCTGTTCAGCGCCATCTCCGAAGGCCGCCACGTGAATGAAGGACGCCGCGTCGCGGAGAGCACCTTGACGGCGATCATGGGCCGCCTCGCGGCATACACCGGCCAGACCATCACCTGGGAGCAGGCGATGAACAGCACCCTCGATCTCACGCCGGCGAATCTCGCCTTCGGGGATCTGCCGACTCCGGAGGTGGCGATGCCGGGGCGGACGAAGTTCGTGTAGGAGACTGTTGGAGAACTCCTGCGTCGCCGAGACCGCATCGCGTGCCTCACCGCTCGCCGGGCGGCGCGGCAGCACTCTGGGCCCGCGCCGCCGCGATCAACGACTCGATGCGCCCCAGCGCTCGCTCGGACTGCACCCGAAACGCCATGAACGGAAAGAGCGTGAGCAGGGCCACGACCAGTCCCGCCGCGGTCGTCAGCAGGGCTTCGGCGATGCCTCCCGAGACCAGCCGCGGGTCGATCATGCCGCTCTGCTGACCCATCAGATCGAAGGACTTGATGATGCCGGTGACCGTCCCGAGGATTCCGAGCATCGGCGCCGCGGTGACGATCGTCGAGAGCATGTTCATGAAGCGATCGATGCGCGGGCGCTCCTGCTCGACCGCGTCGAGGGCCACCGATTCGGTCGCGCCCTCGTCGAGCAGTCGCTCCGCGATTCGCCCGTAGATCGTCCGGTTGCGACGAAGGAGCTTCTCGCAGGTGCTGCGGTCGCCCTTGCGCAACGCGGCCCCCAGGCGACTCAGCCATGCGACGCGGGCGCCTGCGTGATTGCCATGCCAGAACCACGCTCGCTCGATCACCAGAGCGACGCTGATGATGCTCAGCAGCAGGATCGGCCACATCACCGGCCCGCCCCGCTCCATCAGCGACCAGAAGAGCTCGGCGGCGTTGGTCACCACGACGGGGTCGAGCGCGGCGGGTGGTTCGACGGAAGTCGGCGGCATCGGAGCGATGGTACCGATGCGACTGGCGAGCGGCATGCCCCGCCCCCCGAGGCCGCTTCCTACACTCGCCGCTGCGATGGAAACTGCCGCTCCCGACTATATAGACACGCTCACCGCGCTGGTGCAACTCGCCGACGGCTGGCTCGCCGACGCCCTCGACGAGGCCGAACTTCCCCACAATCTTGAGGCGGCGGCACGGCACGCCGTGCTCGTCGGCGGCAAGCGCTTGCGGCCGATCCTCTCGATCCTCTGCTGCGAGGCGGTGGGCGGACGCCACGAGAAGGCTTGCCGGGCCGCGACCTCGGTCGAACTGATCCACGCCTTCAGCCTCGTCCACGACGACCTCCCCGCGCTCGACAACGACCTCCTTCGACGAGGGCAGCCCACCGTGCACGCCAAGTTCGGCGAAGCCATGGCGATCCTCGCGGGCGACGTGCTGATGTCGCTGGCGTTCCAGATCGCGGCGTCGGAGCCGGATGCCCTGGTGCGCGAACTGGCGACCGCGACGACCGCGATGATCAACGGTCAGGTGCTCGACACGCTGGGAGGGTTCGACCCCGCCAGCGACGCCCTGGCTCGGCTCAACCAGATCCACTCCAACAAGACCGGGGCCCTCCTGACCGCCGCGTGTCGCATGGGGGCTGCTTCCGCCGGGGCGACTCCGGACCAGCTCGCCGCCCTGACCCGTTACGGCGAATCGATCGGACTCATGTTCCAGATCGTCGACGACCTGCTCGACGTGACCCAGTCGACCGCACACCTCGGGAAAGCCACGGGGAAGGACATCGATGCGGGAAAGCTGACCTTCCCGGGCGTTCTCGGAGTCGACGCGTCGCGCGAGCATGTCCGCCAACAGCATCAGATCGCCGTCGACAGCCTCGTCGGCCTCGACCCCGCCGCCTCTGCCAAGCTCCGAGTACTGGCCGGCTACATGGCTGTCCGGACGCGGTGAACCTACCCTCGACCGTCCCGCGAACGCGTGTCCGGGCCAAGCCCTGCGCGGCGCCTCTACGAGACCCTCTGAAATGCTGACTACCCAGCTCGACCGTGGCGAAGTTCGTCTGCTTCCGACCATCAAGGGCCCTGCCGATCTTCGAGCGATTCCAATCGCCGAGCTCCCCGTCCTCGCGGCCGAGATCCGCCACGTCATCTGCAATCAGGTGGCGCGCAGCGGTGGTCACCTCGCCCCGAATCTCGGCGTGGTCGAACTGACCATCGCCCTTCACTACGTCTTCGACTTCGGGCACGATCGGCTGCTCTTCGACGTCGGGCACCAGTGCTATCCGCACAAGCTCCTGACCGGTCGACTGCCGCTTCTCGAGAACCTGCGGCAGCGCAACGGCATGGCCGGATTCCCCGAGCCGCGAGAGAGCGCCTACGACCTCTTCTCCGTCGGGCACGCCGGCACCGGCATCTCGACCGCGGTGGGCATGGCCCGCGGCGACACGCTCAACGGCGAGGGTTGGACGGCGGAGAATCACGATGGCCGTCGAGTCGTCACCCTGATCGGCGACGCGTCGATCGTCAACGGCGTGGCCATGGAAGGACTCAACAACGCCGGCACGCTCAAGCGGCAGTTCCTGGTGGTGCTCAACGACAACGGCATGTCGATTGCCAAGCCGCAGGGGGCGGTGGCCGCGTACTTCGATCGCGTGCGGCTCAGCCAGAGCTACGCCGAGTTCAAGAAGGCGGCGAAGAACTTCTCCAAGCGCGTCCCCGGCGGCGAGGCCCTCGTCGAGATGTATCACCGGCTGGGCGAGATGAGCAAGGCGATGATCGCCGAGGATGCGTGGTTCGAGAAGTTCGGACTGATCACCGTCGGTCCCATCGACGGCCACGATCTGCCCACCCTGATCGACTTCCTCAACGAAGCCAAGCACCTCGATCGCCCCATGGTGCTTCACGTCAAGACCGTGAAGGGCAAGGGATTTCAGCCGGCCGAAGGCGATTCCTGCACCTTCCACTCGCCGGCGGCATTCAACGTCGAGATGGAGAACGAAGGCTGCCGCGTCGAGCTCAAGAAGTCGGCCCGCTCCTTCACCAGCGCCTTCGGCGAACTGCTCGGCGACCTGATGACCGTCGATCCGAAGATCGTCGCCTGCACCGCGGCGATGCCCGACGGCACGGGGATCAGCAAGGTCGCCCCGAAGTTCCCCGATCGCGTGTGGGACACGGGAATCTGCGAGAGCCACGCCCTCGACATGATGGCCGGACTGGCCAAGACCGGGTGGAAGCCCTTCTTCGCGGTCTACTCGACCTTCCTCCAGCGGGCCTTCGACCAGGCCTTTCAGGAGGTCTCGCTGCAGGGACTGGCAGTTCGCCTCTGCCTCGACCGCGCCGGTCTCGTCGGCGGCGATGGCGCCGTGCACCACGGCTTCTGCGACATCTCGATCCTCGCGGTGCTCCCCAACGCCTGCATCACCGCGGCGATGGATGAGCCGTCGCTGCGCGAGGCGCTGCGCTTCATGGCCGGGCACGAAGCGGGACTCTCCGCAGTGCGCTATCCCCGCGACGGGGTGAGCCCGCGATTCGCGTCGGTGGAGTGCCCGCCGTTCATCCTGGGCAAGGCCCGGGCGCTGGTCACCCACGAGACCCCGGACATCGCCGTGCTGGGCCTCGGCGTCATGGCCATCGAGACCATGAATGCCCTCGACGAACTCCAGAGCGGCGACGGGCCCGGTGAGTACAAGGTCGACGTCTATGACGCCCGCTTCGCCAAGCCGGTCGACGTGGAGCTGCTGAAGTCACTCCTTGGGCGTGGAATCCCGGTGATCACCGTCGAGGATCACTCGATCCGCGGCGGCTTCGGCGCATGCGTGCTCGAAGCCTGCTCCGAGCATGGTCTCGACACCCGGCTCGTGACCCGCATGGCGCTCCCGGACTCCTGGATCTACCAGGGCGAGCGCCGCGAGCAGCTTGCCGAGGCAGGCATCGACGCCCCGGCAATCGCCCGGACCATTCGCCAGGTTCTCGATCGCTCCCCGCGGAGCGCCACCCAGCCGCGCGGCCCGCGAGCCACGGTCGCCGCCCCCGCCTCTCGCAAGCGCTGAAGGGGCTGAAGGGCATCCCCTCATCGCTCCGCCAAGGCGCTCGGCGGGTCGCTCGGGAGCGTGGCGACCTCGCCACGCACCTCGGCGGCGCGGCGGCTTTGAAACGCCTGCCACTTCGCCCGCAGCGCAATGGTCGCGTGCTGCAGCTCCCGGGTGCGCTCCCGGGTGCGGCGGCTGAGCGCCAGCGACTCGTCGGTCATTCCTCCGCCGGAAGACACGAACTCCGTGAATCGCCGCACGGTCGCGGCACTCGAAGGGTGGCGACTCTCAATTGCGTCCTGCAGCCGCGCGGTTCGATCGGCGACCGCGTCGGCGGCGCCCTCGAGTCGAGCGACCTCGGACCGCATCGTGAACTCCCTCGACGCAATCGCAGCGATCTCGAGCTCCATCACGGCGACGAGTTGCCTCGCCGCAGCGATTGCCCGCTCGGACTCGGAACTCGCATTCGAGTGCCGCGCGTCGCCATGGGCGCTCGCGACCCCTGCGCCGCCGCCACCGGCGATCGGCGCCTGCTCGGGACGTGCGCATCCCCCGGTCACGGCGGCGAGTGCGCTCATGGCGATGGCATGGACGATTGCCATGCGCTGCATTCGCGTCGTGCGCCCACCCCGCGTGCAGCTCTTCCCCGTGGCCTTGACTCGTGTCGTTCGCAGCATGGTCGGTTCATCGGCACCGCCGGCGTCGTTCCCGCAGTTTCCCCAGACTTCCAGCCCCCGAACTGATCCATCCGTCACCCGAACATCGTCGCCAGCGTCTCATCAGTGGACGCCGAACTTGAGTCGTCCCAGCGAATTGAGACCTCCTGGAGATTGTGCGTTCCGTTTTGGTTCCTTGTTGAAGTTGTGTTGCGATCCCGTGCGAGAGTGACGGCTCCTGACTCGAGGTGAATGAGCATGACGCAACGGGCACTCCGCACGATGGCGCGCAAGACCAAAACGTTCCTGTACACCGCCACGGCAGCAGCAACGCTGTGCGCGGCGCTCTCGCTCTCCACGATTGCTGAAGACACCGGACACTCCGGTGGCGATCATCGCGTGGAGTGGCGTCAGTTCGCCATCACTCCGGAGATCTGGCAGTGCTTCTGCCAGATCTACGCGCAGTACAGCCGAATTCCGGAGCACATGCGTCCGACGTTCGAGGACTTCGTCGTGCGCGTCGGCGCCATCGGCGATCAGTTCCCGCGCACCGCGATCTTCCTCTATCTGTACGAGCTGACGGTCGCCGGGCGCATTGCTGTTTGATCGCACTGGTTGATCGCACTGGTTGAGCGCACTGGTTGAGCGCACTGGTTGAGCGCACTGGTTGAGCGCTCGGTTCGGCCCTCCGGGCCGACACTCGCTTTCGTACGCCGCGCCGGGCAAAGCCCGGCGGGCTGATGGCTACTTGAGCGCTCGGTTCGGCCCTCCGGGCCGACACTCGCTTTCGTACGCCGCGCCGGGCAAAGCCCGGCGGGCTGATGGCT
>Ga0163154_10010370_pt1 | contig 10375 bp, 9 predicted proteins | sample OliLakLV19MP9P1_FD_148649 | JGI IMG/M metagenome (GOLD analysis project Ga0163154, IMG submission 148649) | Freshwater microbial mat bacterial communities from Lake Vanda, McMurdo Dry Valleys, Antarctica - Oligotrophic Lake LV.19.MP9.P1 | ecosystem: Environmental > Aquatic > Freshwater > Lake >...
GTATAACCCAATGTCCATTCAAAACAATCTGCTTGGCCATAATGGGTTTTGAGTGTAACACCTCCAAAAAAATGCTTTTGAAAATAATGCCTCAATCCCACTTTAATGTAAGTTGGCGCATCTCTTTCGGTTTTTTTGTAGAAATAATATCCAACTCCAAATATCAATCCCAATCTTCCATGCAAAAATTCATGACCTACCCATATTCCATAGCGGTTCAAATCTTTGTTTTTGTTTGTACCCAGCGAATCACCTAAAAGTGAACCATCTCTAAAGGCATCGATGCTCACTAATAATTTCGATATTTTGCCTACCCTTCGACCGTACATAACACTTGCGGCCAAAGTTGGGTAATAGGTAGTGCCGTATTCGGCCAATACTTTTGTGCCTCCTGCTATTGAAAAATGCAAATAATTTTTCTTTGCTTCAGGATAAATTGAATCTCTTTTAATTAATTTTCTCTCAGGAAATGGTGTAAAACGCAGACCTACATTTGCCGTTGGGAAATTTACACCCAAGTTTGGCATTCGAGTAGCACCATTTGAAAAATGGGTATATGCCCCCCCAACTATAAAAGCCCATTGGGGCGATAAATTAAACTGCCCTTCAATATTGAGGTGCATCGATGGATTTATTCTCGAACTAATCCACAAATTTCCAGGATTGTCGTTTGCATTATACACTTTTGTAAAATAGCCCAAGCCCGTACCCAGCCTTATATTCATCTCGAAATAGCGGGTAGTAATCGGCTTTAATGAACTGTGAATGAGCAAAGTATAGCAATCGCCAAAATCTACATCATAAACTGTAAAGTCTTTCTGGTCGTATTTCACATAGGTAGATTTTTCGCCCACCGAATAATATATCAATGAAGCTCCCCACTTGGGGAAACCATAATATTTGTGCCAAGGCTTACTGCCCAGTGTTTGCCAAGTTGCGTTTATTTCAACACCATTTAATGTTTTCAAAACCGGACCGCCAATATGTGTTCTCTTTGGGGCATGATTAAGCAAAAAACCATAGTGGTAATTGATGCCAATCTGTATGGGTTGTTTGCCAGGTTGTGCATGGCAAGTATAAAAGTGAAATAAGCTGAGTAGAAATACAATATATAGGTTGAACTTTACCTCCATCTAGCTGTTATAATTTGCGAAGATAATAAAATAGAATAATCTAAAATGAAAATTACAGTTTGCAGAAAAGAGCATTTCAATGCCGCCCACAAACTCTATAACGACCACTGGAGCAAGGAAAAAAACGAAGCATTTTATGGGAAATGTGCTAATGAATATTTCCATGGCCACAACTATGATTTAATTGTGAAAGTGACAGGTGAAATAGACCCACAAACGGGCTATGCCATCGATATGAAATACTTGAGTGAACTGGTAAAAGCTAATATTCTTGACAAATTCGACCACCGAAATCTCAATATGGATACTATTGAGTTTAAATCCCTCATACCTTCCGCTGAAAATATGGCTGTGGTATTCTACAATATTCTAAAGCCACTACTTGGCGATAAATACGAACTCAAAATTGTGCTTTACGAAACTGAGCGGAATTTTGTAGAATATCCGGTGTAGTGTATAGAATCTTTCTCAACTCAAATCCAGTTCTAAATTATTGCATTTATGAATTAAGCCTTAATTTATTAATGCGTATAAGCAAGATAAATAAATCTATGCTTTAGCAATTTATTTATCCCTTTGCTGTTATTTTACTTATTTTGATTTTTTTCTATTGTACCCTTACAATGAGCAATATCTCCCACAATTCTGAAAATAGCCTCTTAAATTCCATAGCTGCAATCGTAAAGCAAGCAAAAGCGAATGCCTTTCGCACTACCAATTCAATTTTTATTGAATATGTATTGGGAAATAGGCAATTTGATTGCTGCCGATGAATAAGGAGGCAAGCCAAAAGCTGAATATGGCAAATCCACACTTAAAAATTTAGCTACTCAGCTTACTATTGAGTTCGGTAAAGGCTTTGACGAACGTAATCTCAATAACTTTCGTGCCTTTTATTCTGCTTTTCCAATTTGGAACGCAGTGCGTACTGAATTGAGCTGGACTCACTACCGAATAATCAGCAGAATAGAAACCACAAATCTCAGATTGCAATACATGCAATTTTAAATTGAGGGAAATTGGGATACCAGAACATTGCAAAGAAACATCAACGCAAAATATGTAGGTAGGATTTTAGATACAACTATCTACGCCAAACCAATACCAGAAAATATAATCAAAGACCCCTACATCTTCGAATTTCTGGGCTTACGTTTTGATTATAAACATAATGAAAATACCATTGAAACCGCATTAATCAACCATTTGCAGCAATTTCTAATGGAGCTAGGCAAAGGCTTTGCATTTGTCGGGAGGCAGCAGCATGTCGTTACAGATACGGCTGATTTTTATATTGATTTGGTATTTTACAACTATTACCTCAAATGTTTTGTACTCATCGACCTCAAAACTCATAAACTATCCGATGAAGCCATTGGCCAGATGGACATGTATGTACGAATGTACAACGGCCTCAAAAAAAGAGAAGACGACAATCCCATCATTGGGCTAATACTTTGCACTGAAAAAGACGAAACAATTGTAAAATATTCAGTATTGGCCGATAATGAAAAACTGTTTGCCAGTAAATACCGATTATATCTACCTAAAGAAGAAGAACTAAAGCAACTGATAGATCATGACCGTCTAAATTGGGAAATAGATAATACAAATTAATAGTCTTAACAATCCCATTCCGTTTAGAAAAATGTGTTTTTTGCCATAACCCTTTCTAGATTCCGCCCGCTTGAAAGCACTTTCACTCTTCGGAAATTTCTTGCGCGGCTTCCATAAATTCTTTGCGAAAGCTTTTAACCATTATCAAGAAAAAAGACATAAGCACAGGGCCTATAATAATGCCCGAAATACCGAAAAACTTTATCCCCATTAAAAATCCCATCAATGTGATGAGCGGATGGGCATCAGCAAATTTCTTTTGCAGTATTAACCTAAATACATTGTCGATATTGGTGGTAATGACAATACTGTAGATGATAACGCCAAATCCATTCCAAGTTTGGCCGTTGGCCAGCATAAATACCGACAAAGGAACCCATATTACCATACAACCTATAATGGGCATAAAGGAGAACACACCCGTCATCAAACCCCAAAAAATGGGTTCGGTAACGCCTAATAGCCAATAACCAATTGAGGCTGCTATGCCTTGTATAAGAGCCAGTAAGGGTGTGATAATAGCATTGGAGTAGGTTTGGGCTTTCAGTTCATTGGTGAACAACTTGATTTTCTCGGGTTTGTAAGGCAGGTAAAAATTGATGGTATTCTCCATCGATTTTCTAGAAGCGAGCATAAAATATAAGATAAAATACATGATGCCAATATCGGTAACGATGGTAAATGTTTGATCAAGCAAGCTCGAAGCCATGCCAGCAATCGTTGCTTTAATGGTGGTGACCATGTCGTCAGATAGTATTTCAAAGCCTAGTTTTTCATTTGCAAAGGCGTGCACTTTGTCGAATAACGTCATCAATTGTTGAGGGTTGGATAATAATTCGGTAACCCTGCCAATAAGCAAATAGAATATGCCGCCAATAAGCACTACAAAAACAAGGAAGGAGACCAGCATCGTTGTGAGGGTTGCCAAGGTGTTGTTCCATTTCTTTTTCTCTGTAAGCCACACCATTACTGGCCTTGTGAGAATGTACATTATAATTGCCCCCAGCACTGCGTTGAGAAACATGGAGAGGCTGTAGAACAGGAAAATACCCAAAACCGCCATTACAAACAGTGCCAAATTGGGGTAGTATTTTTCGTAATTATTTTTATTGATCATTTTTATTGATTTGGAGGTTAAAGTTAACAGGTTTGAGGTTACAGGTTTGGAGGTTTGAGGCTACAGGTAAGAGTTTATTAATTCTTTATTTGCAATTGCTTCAATTCTAGTTTTTGGCAACGATGCTGGATACGATTTCTGCAAAAAGCTTATTATGGCTTCGCGGATTTCGCATCGCAAATCGAAGGCTTTATCGGAGTTGGAGGCACTAATGAGTATTCGTACCTCAACATTGGTATCCGTGGCATTGGTAATTTGCACTACGTTTAATTTGCCATCCCAATACTTTGAGAGGGGCAAAAGCCGGGTCAGTTCTTCACGGATGGCATGTACTGGAACAGTGTAATCCATATAAATAAACACGGTGGCAAGCAGCTCTGTGGTGGTGCGAGTCCAGTTTTGAAATGGCTTTTCAATAAAATAATTGATGGGGACGATGAGCCTTCGCTTATCCCAAATAGCTACAACAACATAAGTAAGTGTAATCTCTTCGATACGCCCCCATTCGCCTTCAAGTACCACCACATCGTCTATCCTAATAGGTTGGGAAATAGCAATTTGAATTCCCGCTACCAGCGTAGATATGCTTTTTTGAGCTGCAAAACCAATAATAATACCTATTACCCCAGCAGATGCTAATAGTGTTGTGCCCAAGTGGCGTACCGATTCGAAAGTCATGAGCACAAAGGCAATTGTGGCTATTACAATCACAAAATTGAGTACTTTTTCTATGATTTTGAATTGGGTACGGGTTTTACGAGCTTCAAGGTTATCGTCTTTTGCAGTGTCGTAATAGATTGCGCTTACTTCGCGGGCAAAGGCCAAGGCTCGGGTGAGCAAAAGCCCTACCGACACTATTATTACAAGTAAAATAATATGAACCAGCAGTTTATAAACAGAGATAATGAAGAGGGGCTCAAGCCATTGCATTACAAGCCACAAGCTTACAGCCCCGAATACCACCATGCCGGGTTTGAATATAAATTTGTAAAGCAGATGGGGAACCCTATACTGCTCGGTAATGCTTTGTTTTACAATTCTGAATATCAAATAATAAGCCGCAATGAAAACTACCACAATACCGGCTGCTACAAGTACCAATTGTAAAGTGGTAAATTGGCTAACAGCTTGGAGAATAGAGTCGAATGAAATTTTATTTTGCATAATGGAAATTAATATTTCTCGAGCTAACTGATATACAGGTTTGTGGTATAGTTTTTTTACTTACAATTCTCATATCAAAACACAAGATAATTATACAACCTCATGGAAGTTTACCGTTTAAAAGTTCAAAACCTCAGATTTAAAGAAGCTATTCACAACATTATAAGTGAATTGAAAAAGCTATATGCTGTAAAACTAGTAGATGTGAATATGGCTAAATCTGAAATCAAAATTGTGCTTGGTGAGTTGGGGAGCATTATTGCTTGCCGAAAATTGTTAAATACGCTTGGCTACACCGTAACTCAAATTGTGTAAGGGAAATCAAATCCCTTACACTTTTCGGCTCTCCTCAATCTCTTCTGTCTGCAATCATTGTCAATTCGCGTTATCATTAATTCCTTAGTTTTGAATAGTTGACATTGTTCTTATTAAGTCTGCAGCCCAAGAGTATATATTATTCCCCACAATTACCTGTCTCATTTGTTTCATTCGCTGATGTTGCTCTTCTATTGTCATTTCTAAAGCTTGTTTGATAGCGTCTGCAGATTTCTCTATGTCGTAGGGGTTAATGATAATGGCACCGTGAAGTTCCTCAGACGCCCCAGCGAAACGGCTGAGTATTAGTGTTCCATCATTATTATTTCGGGTAGCCACAAATTCTTTTGCCACAAGGTTCATGCCGTCATGCAAAGAAGTGACCATACATAAATCTGCAGAAGCATAAAAGGGTTGTATTTCCTCATGGCTATGATGGCGTTTTAGTAATAATATTGCTTTCCAGTTTTTTGATTTGAAACGCCAGTTTATTCTGTCTGCCTCATTTTGCACAGCATTGGCAATATCAGCATAAGTTTTTAGCAAAGTACGGCTTGGTGCACCAACTTGCACAAAGGTAAATTTGCCCTGATACGATGGGTTTTTCTCTAAGAAGCGCTCTATGGCAAGAAATTTTTCTATGATGCCTTTTGTGTAATCAATACGGTCAACACCAATGCCCATGTACTGGGCTGTGATGCCGTGTTCGTCAAGCAACTGAACGGAAGAATATTCCTTAGGTGAAGTGTTTTCGTAGTCCTTTAATGTAAATGCAATGCTGATAGGAAAAGGTTTGACAAAGGTTGATTGCCCTGCTATTTTTACTGAAAAGTTATCCCATGATACTCTTGATTCCATGGCCTTGTTTACAGTTTCAAGAAAATGATTGCAGTGGTATTGGGTATGAAACCCAATTAAATCTGCACCGAGCATTCCCCGCAATATTTCTTTTTGCCAAGGACATATACCGAAAGATTCAGGATTTGGCCAAGGAATATGCCAAAAGATGGCAATCTTGGCATTTGGTTTTTCCTTTTTTATTAATTCGGGCAAAAGCGCAAAATGATAATCTTGTATGAGAATAAATGGATCTTCTTCATTGGAAGTTTCTTCCAACACCGCTTTTGCAAAGTCTTCATTCACTTTTTTATAATAGTCCCAATCTTCTATTCTGAATGTGGGTCGTGTATGTGCAATATGGCAAAGTGGCCATAATCCTTCATTTGAAAAGCCATAATAAAAATGGTTTTCTTCTTCCTTACTCAGCCAAAGCCTTCTTAGTGTATATTTCGCTTCATCGGGAGGAACTTGCAGTTTATCATTTTCATCAACCGTTTCTTTATCAGCATCTCCTGTTCCAGATGCAATCCACAATCCGCCACATGCTTTCAATATGGGCTCCATTGCAGTAATCATGCCACTTGCTGGCACAATGCATTTAATGTTTTTCCCTTCGTGAATATGCATATAGGGTTCACGGTTAGAAACAACTACCATTTTTTTGTTCTGCAAAATATTCCCTACTTCTACCTTCAATCGCTCTGGGGTCCATATTGCTTCGGCATTACTTCTTAATTTTGCTTCTTCCACGGCAACGGCTTTTGCTTCGTGCATTGCTTTTGCAATGTGAACTATTTCTTTATGGAGCGGAGCAAGAAATTTGGCAGGTGGATATTGTTTTAATTGCTCTAAGTTGCCTGTACGGGCTGCTTTTACCCAATTAACAATTTTATTTATCGGGCTAAAAATTCCCCATCTAATTATGAGAACGGTAATAAATGAAACAATTAATGCCTGAATAAACCACCTGAGAAAATTCCGAAACCAAATATCCCCAATAATATTATCTATATATTCTGCGTCTGCATAAAAAATAATTGCCGTGTTTGATACATTTTCCTGTTTTAATGGTTTGATATATTGGAAAATATTTTTTCTGTTTGAGGGGATGTAATTCCCTTGCGATGTGTCAGCGGCTATAGACTCTGTGATGTAGTCAAGAGAAAGTTTTATGAAAGAAGTTGCAGCACGATTTACGACAATACTGTCATTGTTATAATAAATAGCAATTCCAATTAGTTGATAATTATTGCAGATACTATCAATACTTCTCTCGGTACTTTCTGGGGACTTTTCAGTCAAAGTTGCTAAATTGATCTGAGTGAACTCTTTAGCAATTTCTGATATTCGATTCTCAAGTTCATTATTAAGTTTTTCTCTTTCGGTTGCAATCTGAAAGTATGTAAACCCCAATGCCACCATGCCAACAGCCAGAATAATGGAAATAACAAGTGCAACGTTTAATCTCATAATGATAATTCTTGTATAAATGATATTACCTCTTCAACAGATTCCAATTTGTGTTTAGCAATGGTGTTTCCGTTCCCTACCTTTATTGTAATAGCATTTTCATTTTTAAAAAGATATTCAAACATGTATTCATCTGTAGTGTCGTCTCCCATACATATAATACAATCATATTCATTTCTCTCAATTACATGTTGTATAGCTTTTCCTTTATCTGTGGCTCCAGTTGTTATCTCCACCACCTTATTCCCATCCAAAATTTTTAAATTATAATATCGTGCCGCATCTTTCAATATAGTAATTAATTTTCTAGATTGAATTTGGCCTTCATCTTTTTCAGTATTTCTATAGTGCCAAGCCAAAGAAAATTTTTTTCCCTCAATAAATGAATTTGGGCAAGTTTGCGTAATGTCGTTTAATAAAGTGTACACTTCCTTTTTCCATAAGCCGTCATCCGCTATTTCGTTTATCCATTTCCCATTTTCTTTAATCATTGCTCCATGTTCGGCAATAATACTTATTGGCAGATGCCCTAAAAATTTATCAATATCCTTATGTCCTCTGCCTGTTACAATAAATACTTTAGTTTGCGAGATGCCAATTAATTTCGTTAGCACACTAAGCAGTTGTTCGGATGGAATGGCATCTTCGGGCATTGATGCTAGATTAACAAGCGTTCCGTCATAATCAAGCAGGATGAGTCTATTTGTTGCCTTTCTAAATTTATTTATCAATTCCGTTTTTATCATATTGTCTGCATTTATAATCGTGTGCAGAAAGTGTCAATTTACTACGTCACTGTATTCAGAAAACGGTCGCTTTTGTCATGGGCAGGCTCACTTTTTCTTATTGGTCGAATTAATATCTATGGAATTGTCAATTGCTTTTGGATAGGCTTCTACAAATTTATTCTTGAATATATTGAAAATGGTAGGCCATATTTCCACTTTTACATCTTTCAAATCTCCTTCAAATGGTATTCTGGTGGCAAATCGTTCCTTTGGGGAGTTTTCGGTCACTTTTAAAGTTGTACCCACCAATCCGCTCCACACATGCTGAAGCCAAGTTTCATCTTTATCCTTTTTCAAATCAAGCACTTTAATATTTTCCAATAACGGCTGCACATAGCCTTTCAGATGCGAATTGTAAAGTGCCGCTTCCATAAAGAGTGAAAACTGCCCTTCCTCAAAATCAAACTTGGCATAGGCTTTAGTGAAATCACGTAACGCAGTGAGGTTTACTTTTCTAAATTTAAAATCCACATTAAAGTCTGGCACTTCTTTCAATATGTTCATATCGGCTGTTACTTCCAATTGACCTTTGCCTATCGAATTGCCTGTTAAATGCAAGTGTGATGGCAACTTATCACCTTTTTCATACACTTTTCTCAAATTGGTGATTTCAGCATTCATCTCATTGATAAATACTTCAACTTTGGGTTTAGAATAGCTGTCGAAATAGGAGATTTTACCATTATTGACAGTTACACTATTGATGGTAAAGTTGGGTAAATCGGCCACAGTTTTTATCCAATTGCCTTCCGCACCCGTTTGTGTTTGGGCTTTGGTAGGGCCTTTTACAAAGTTTACTTTTGGGTTTTCCAATATCGTCCTTCCTAGTATCTTGCCTTTAAGCAGAGGTCTCCATTCCAAAATATTGCTTATTTCATCTACATAAATAAAAGGAACAGGGATGTCGCCTTCCAGTTTTTCAATTTTGAAGCCACCTACGCTAAAGCCAACCTGCAAAATATTGAGTTGAAATTTATCTATATGCCCTCTATAGCCTTCCATATTGGCTAGTATCTTGTTTACATTCTTCAACACAAAATAGGGGATAGCCAAGTAAACACCTACTATCAATGCCACAATAGTGCCAGCAATTATGTAGCCCTTTTTAATGTTTACACTCATTTTCGTTTTGGTTTAGGTATAGGTTTGGTTGATTTAAATTAATTGAGTAGCCAAATATTGAAATTGAGGTATGAGGCAAAAGAAACCCAAAGTAAATAAGGGATCATTAGCCACCCAGCTGCTCTTGATTGGCGAAAAAAGAGTAGCGTTGTAATCAATATAAGCACCCACATAATCGCAATGGTAAGCAGCCCTAATGCGGGCGATTCGCGGGCGAAAAACATATAGCTCCACAACACATTCACAATAAGTTGCAGCACAAAAAATGTGTTAGCTACTTTTATATCGGTAGTTAATGGCTTTATCCTGATTTTGTACCAAGCAATGGCCATTAGTGTATATAGCAACGTCCAAACCGGACCAAATATCCAGTTAGGCGGGTTTAAAGCAGGTTTTACAAGCGAAGGATACCAAAATTTTACTGGATCTTTAGTGAGTAGGTAACCAATACCGCTTGCCGCAATGCAGAGCAAAAGGCTTGTAAAGAAAATTCCAGCCTGAAACTTCGTTTTTTTATGCGATATGGTGCGATGTGAAGCGTGAGTTGTTGCCATGATGAGTTATTGAAAGTCTGAATAAATTTAAGCCAATTCCCTTCTGAGTTTTGCCCCTGATATATTGAGTTTGTCTCTATATTTTGCCACTGTTCTGCGTGCCACATTGTAGCCTTTGGTTTTCAATATTTCTGAAATTTGCATGTCGGTAAGTGGGTTGTCTTTGCGCTCGTCTACCAACATTTCTTGCATGATGTTTTGAATTTCTTTATTGGAAACAATCTCGCCCGATTGTGTAGCCATTCCCTCTGAAAA
>Ga0163154_10010371_pt1 | contig 10374 bp, 9 predicted proteins | sample OliLakLV19MP9P1_FD_148649 | JGI IMG/M metagenome (GOLD analysis project Ga0163154, IMG submission 148649) | Freshwater microbial mat bacterial communities from Lake Vanda, McMurdo Dry Valleys, Antarctica - Oligotrophic Lake LV.19.MP9.P1 | ecosystem: Environmental > Aquatic > Freshwater > Lake >...
CGAATAATGCCACATCATAACCCGCCTCACGAACAGCAGAGGCGGCATAGAGTGTGCCGAGTGGGGGATAGGGCTTCATGGCGGCGTAGAGTTTGGGGTCAAATATCAGGTAATAGGATTGTCCAAAGAGTAATTTCATACCAATACAGTCTCTTTCACATAGGTGAGTATCACCCGATTTTGAGAGATACCCCGCGCCAATAACGCATCTACCAATAATTTATCATTCAGGTCAAGGTCAATATAAATCATTTCATCAGCCACCCGCGCCACCAATACCGCCCCAACGACTTGTTTACCCCGTATGAGGGCAATATCAATCACCGCATATAGGGTTTCATCTTCGCTGATGGTCAAGTAGCTATAGGCATTTAACCCTTGCTTGGCATATTGGCTCATCTCTTGTCTGAGAATATTTTTTAGAGTGGCGGTATCCATTGTGTAAATCACCTTGTAAGATTAAGTCATTTATCCCCTCATTATAGCCGATTTTCGCCATTTGCCAGTATATCTAATAAAAATTAGTGCTATACTCTCTATCATGTATAGATTGCGGGAGGGGAATAGTGGCTAACCTGACAGGTCAAACCATACGCGGGTATCTGATTGGAGAACGCATTGGCTCTGGAGGATATGGCGAGGTGTATCGCGCTACACAACAAAGTGTGGGGCGAGATGTTGCCATTAAAGTCATTTTACCCGCATACGCAGACCAACCCGAATTTATTACCAATTTTGAGACCGAGGCACGGTTGGTCGCTCAATTAGAACATCCCGCCATCGTCCCCCTGATAGATTATTGGAATGATGAACAGGGCGCATTTTTGGTCATGCGCTATATTCGCGGGGGCAGTTTACGCGCCGCGATTGCCAAACAAGGAGCATTACCACTTGTGCGGGCGCTCCGCGTTGTGGAGCAAATCGCAGAGGCGCTCCAAGTATCACACGAGGCGGGTGTGGTGCATCGTGACCTCAAACCAGATAACATCCTCATTGATGAACGTGGTAATGCTTATTTGACCGATTTCGGCATCGCCAAACAACTCAAAGAAGGTAGCGATACCGCTTCTGACCAAATCAAAGGGACATTTGCCTATCTGTCGCCAGAGCAAATTCAACAAACTACCCCGTCTGCTCAGACAGATATATACGCACTAGGCATTATTTTATACGAAATTTTGACGGGTGAGCATCCCTTCAAAGATGCCACTGTCATGATGATGGTTATGAAACATCTGCAAGACCCCTTGCCCATCATCACCGACATACGTCCCGATTTACCTAATGGCATAGCCGATGTTATCGGACGTGCCACGCAAAAAGACCCTCATGCGCGTTATGATAGCACGCTTGCATTTATAACAGACCTCAAACAAACCATTGGCGGTTCATATCCAATTGCCTCACAAGTTATCACGTTCCCGCCCGCGCCCAGACGGTCATCATCACCTGAACAACGTAATCGTTATGCCATGCTTCAAAATGTACGTAAATTTTGGGTTGAAGGGGTGCTAGAAAATAGCCTGCATAACACCGTCATGCTCGATTTAGACATGAAATCAAAATCGGGCGCGGTGGATAACCCGTGGGACACCCTCTTACGCACCCCAACAGGCGATGAATTATTGTCCTCAGATATGGCGCTTATTGATATTTTTGACCGTATGAATGGCAAATTACTCATCTTAGGCGACCCGGGCGGTGGCAAAACCACCTCACTATTGAGCCTTGCCCGTGAGTTATTGCGCCGTGCCGATGCCGATGACCATCACCCTATCCCCATTATTCTGAATATATCGTCATGGGGCGACAAACAATTGGCTCTGGATGAATGGTTGGTCGAGGAGCTTAATAGCAAATACCAAGTCCCGCGCAAAGTCGGGGCAGGGTGGGTGGCGAATGATGAGGTTTTATTACTCTTAGATGGGTTAGATGAGGTAAGCGAAAATGCCCGCGATAATTGCGTGAAGGCAATCAATCATTTTCGTTCTGAACATGGCTTTGTGGATGTGGTAGTGTGTAGTCGTATAAAAGACTATGAAGCCTTATCACATCAGCTACGCTTGAATGGGGCAATCATCATCCAACCCCTAACCGATGACCAAATCCAAACCTACCTCAATGCACTGGGGGCAGATGTGGCAATTGTGCGCGACCTCATCACCCACGATGAGCAATTACGCGAATTGGCGCATACCCCGCTCATGTTGAGCATCATGGTGCTGGCATATCGTGGCATATCCCATGATACTATTCCCAATTTCGATACCCTCGAAGCTCAACGCCAACACCTGTTTAGTGCCTATGTGGAGCGCATGTTTAATCGGCGTGCCATTGAAGCCCTTTATACCCAGCCCAAAACACTCAAATATTTATCATGGTTAGCCCAAAAAATGCAAGAACGGGCAACATCCGTCTTTAATATCGAAGAATTACAACCCATTGTCATTCCCGCCAAAAACCGACAAGAGTTTTATCGGCGGGTACAAGCCTTTCATATTGGCACAACCATATTCACATTTATTATTGCCTCTATATTCATCAGTATTGCCTTCAATTTTCCTTTGTGGTTATTTCTCATTGGTTTGGGTTTGATAACTGGTTTTATAACAGGCTGGTCATATAGTAACAACCAATGGAAACGCCAATATCCGCATATCCTCACAGCACTCTCTCAGGGGATAACCCTATTCTTGGCGCTGGCGATGTCGAATCCAATAGACCAGTCGCTTTTGACGAGCCTCATCGCCATTGTAAGTGTTTGGGGATATACCAAAATCTATTCCCAATATTATCTGAGTGGTGGCGGGGATAAAGATAACATTCCGTTGCTAGAAAAAATCCAATTTCGTTGGGAAAATATCAAACCCGTCTATTGGGTGTATATCCCTCTCTCCAGTTTATCGCCCATTCCACTTGTTATCCTAATACCTGTGCTTCAATTCAATATTCATAATCCATACATACCATTTTTTGCCATCACCGTCTTTATTTCGATGGCATTCACATTATTTATTTTGGGTGGAATTGGCTTTAATGATGTGCCGATGCGGTCTGCACCGAATCAGGGGGTGAGGTCAACCTTGCGAACAGCCTCAAAATTGACGTTTATTGTGACAGTATTGGCGTTTTTTGGGACGTTATCGGCTTCTATATTAGTGGGGACACCACTCATAAGCACCATTTTTCTATCACTTGCCCTTAGTTTAGGCATCTTCGCTTATTCGACATGGACAGTATTTGGAGGCATTGGAGTCGCCAGTCATTGGATTTTACGCCGAACACTGACCTATAATGATTATCTGCCCGCCAACCTTGCCCAATTTTTAGATTACACCGCGTCGCTCATCCTCATGCGGAAAGTGGGAGGCGGATATATCTTCATTCACCGCTATTTATTAGAATATTTCGCGGGATTGGATGATACAAAAAAATAGGCTTAAAATAGCTATGCCTATGCCTATGCCAATGTCACCTCGATAATGACGATCTTGGGTGCGATTTGGCGCACACTATCGGCGGCGGGTTTGCCATCAACCATTTCGATATGAAAAATTTCGGCTTGTTGGGGTGCGCCTTCGGCAATTTGTGTCATGAGAGGGATAATTGTCGCTTCATCGGCTATAGAGAGGGCTGTGCCAGCCACATCACGTCCTTGCAGACGGAGGGTGACGGGGGCAGGGGCTACAAAATTTTGCCACCATGCCCGAAAGCGTTTGGTCACAATCAAGATGCGCTTGCCATCGCGGTAGTACCCTACAGGGGTGGTGTATTGCTTGCCCGATTTTTTGCCTGTAAAGCTGATAAGCATCAAACTTTTGCTCATCACACTGTGTACAAGTGGCAAGCGTAGCACCGTGGACATCATGCGGTTCACACCCTTTGGCGGTGTCCAGTCCCAAGGTCTTTCGTTGGATTTTGTCTGTTGTGTCATCATTTTTTCCTCAAAATAGGATTGATATTTTCAGTATAACATAGGACATTCTGAAATTTTTTAATAACTGATAAAATAGGGCGATATAATGCCTAAAAAAAATTTGTTATTGAGGATATTTGCCCCTATGAAAGCCTTCCAAGAAAATATTAACCGTCTGTGGGTGCGCCTGAGCCTCGCGTTTGCATTGGTCGTCATCATCGGCGTGATGCTCACCTCGTTCATCGGCATTTTGGTGTCTACACCCACCGAATTTAATTATGTCAATGTCCTGCGCGATTCCGAAGGACCGGTGGCACAACTCGCCGCCTATTATCAGACCAATCAGTGGGATAATGCCGCCGCCTTCATGCAAGGTGTTCAGAGTGCCTATGGCAATATCGAATATTTTAGCCTGAGTTTTTCGTTGATAGACAATAGCGGGGCGCTGATTTTTGATACCCATCCTTCAGACACAGCGCAATATCCTTATGTGCAATTCGATGAAACCTTGCCCGTGACCATCGGTGGCAATCTGCAAGGCTATTTGCGCGGACTCGGACTCGCCAGTGAGAAATTTTTGCGCGATTATAGCCCACAGTCCCAATTTTTGGCATGGCTACAAGAACGGATTTGGTGGATGTCGGCACTAGGGGCGTTGATAGGGGTGGTTTTTGGCGGGATTTTTGCCCGTAATATCGCCGCCCCATTACGAAATTTGGCGGAAGCCGCCAACCATATCGCCCGCAGAGACCTTAAGCAACGGGTGGCATTGCGTGGCACCAGTGAGATGGTGCAGGTGGGGAGTGCTTTTAATAACATGGCAGAAGAACTGGCTCATGCCGAAAAATTGCGCCGTGATTTGGTGGCGGATGTGGCGCATGAACTCCGTACACCGCTCACCGTGTTGCAGGGCAATCTGCGGGCGATGCTCGATGGGGTGTATCCGACCTCTACCGAAGAAATTGCCAATTTATATGATCAGACCCGCGTATTGAGCCGATTGGTCAATGACCTGCACGAATTGGCACAGGCAGATGCCAACCAATTTCCCCTCACGCTGGCACAAGTTAATGTTGCCGATGCCGTCACGCGCTGGGTGGGGATATTTGCGCCCATTATCGAGGCGGAAGGGGTTATCTTAGAGACCGACATCGCGCCCAATCTGCCCCTTGTCCAAGCCGATTCTGGGCGTTTGGCACAAGTGGTAAATAATTTGCTCAATAACGCTTTGCATCATACCCCTTCTGGCGGAAAAATCACGCTCAAATTATGGTCAGACGAGGGGCAGGTATGGATGGAAGTATCCGACACGGGGCGGGGGATTGCCAGCGACCATTTACCCCATGTGTTTGAGCGGTTTTATCGGGCAGACCGCGCCAGAAGCCGAAATAGCGGTGGGGCAGGGCTAGGCTTGGCGATTGTGAAGGCAATCATCAATGCTCATCAGGGTGAGGTGACAGTCGCCAGTGACGGCGAGGGGCATGGCACGACCTTTCGCTTGTGGTTGCCGTGCGGGGTGTAAGAATCACTTATGCTGGCTCATCTAATTATCAGTCGTTTTTTCATACAAGGAGATTTTCATGGAAACCAAAACAGTTAAAATTGATGCTATCGGGTGCGATGGCTGTGTGAATACCATCAAAAGCGGACTCAAAGAAGTCGCTGGTGTGGTCGAAGTGACTGGTGTCGTAGATGCCAAACAAGTCACCATCCAATGGGATTCCCCCGCCAATTGGGATGTCATCAGCGCCAAATTGGTGGAACTCGAATACCCAGTCACCAACTAATTCCCCTATATAACACCGCACACGGGAAAAATTTCCTATCCCGTGTGCTAAACCCCTACTCAATGAGGCAGAATACCGTTATACTGTAACCATAAATAACTTTGGCAGATGGTTTCTATTGGTGTAGAAAATACCTTATGTTAGATAATCTAACTTTGCTTCAAAAGTATCACACAACATTAGAAACTCAATTTGTTGATAAACTTGTCATCAATCCCCGATTAAATCGCCAGTTAGTCAGTTTTCAAGCGAATAAAAATAAACCGCGTTATCGGTGGTTTCGTTATAAAGAGGGTTTTTCTGAAGGACTTATTCATTATATTTTAGATGTTATACAGCCTACAGGACATATTTTAGACCCATTTGCTGGCATTGGTACGACCTTATTTGTGGCACTTGAGCGAGGATTATCAGCAACTGGTATTGAATTATTACCAGTCGGTTATGAAGTTATGTCTCTACACAAGTTACTACAATCAGTCCCCAAATCACACTTTTTACAACTGATTAGCCGTTGGCAGAAAACAACCCCTTGGAAAGGTTCATCGCCGAATAACCCTTTTTTACACCTCAAAATTACACAGGGCGCTTTTTCAGAGACCACACAAGCCTCTATTGATAACTATCGGTCAGCTCTTTTGCAAGAATCTCCCAATGACCAACAAATTCTTCAATTTGTGTTGATGTGTATTTTGGAAGATGTTAGTTATACCCGCAAAGATGGTCAATATTTACGCTGGGATTATCGGTCAAATCGTACACAAGGACGATTCCCATTTGATAAGGGGCATATATTATCTTTTGACGAAGCCATTCATCAAAAGTTTGATGAAACAGTTGCTGATTTAGACCAAGCAACCATCTTTGATAGCCCAATAACTTATAAGGATATGAATCTTATACAAGGCTCATGCTTAGAGCATTTGCCATCTCTACCAACGGGTTCGTTTGATGGCATTATCACGTCTCCGCCGTATGCCAATCGGTATGATTATACCCGTACTTATGCGCTTGAATTGGCATTACTGAATGTGGATGAGGTAGAAATTCGACGTTTAAGGCAGGCAATGCTGTCATGCACAGTCGAAAATCGAGCTAAATCTGATTTAGATACGCATTTTTCTGTAGATATTTATCAACAAGCCTATCATGCGTTTAGTCAGCAAAAAGAGCTACAATTAATTCTCTCTTATTTAGAATCTCAAAAAGAAGCTAAATTGCTCAATAATGCGGGTATCCCACGAATGATTCACAACTATTTTTGGGAAATGGCGCTTGTGATATTTGATAGCGCCCGTATTCTTAAGCCAAATGCACCCTTCATTATGGTCAATGACAATGTGCGTTATGGTGGTGTCATGATTCCTGTAGACTTAATTTTGTCCAGTTTTGCACAACAAGCTGGTTTTGATGTTGAGGTAATATGGGTATTGCCAATTGGTAAAGGCAATAGTAGCCAACAAATGGGTGTTCATGGGCGAGAATCTGTGCGTAAATGTATTTATATTTGGCGACGGAAGGTGAGCTAATGCCTAAAAAACCAGATGAAGGTGTTTTACAAGCATGGACATTAGACCAACTCGCTAAAAGCGTATTCTTTCAGCAAAAAGCGTATGAGTGGGGTTTATTGCAAATAGCAGAGAAAATAGAACAGATTGCTGGCGAAGATTTAGATTGGCAATCACTAGCTATTTCTGAACTTGCTTGGAATAAAGTGATTCATCGTGGCATTAAGCCTGTCATGGTTTTTGCACATCCAATTGTGCTTCAAACTGTGTTAGGGTCAGTCGGTTATTATCGAATGTTGGCGTTGGTATCACAGAAATCTATGAAGCGTATTGGCTTAAATATAGATGCTTATGAAATAAGGAAGCCGCTAAGCGATATTCATATGGCTAATTCAATCTCTACTCACCTGAATCGTTTAATTAGTTCACTGATTGAGACAGACCCAACTCTCAATCAGCGCCATTTTGATTTATGGCGGGGTATGTCGGCGGGGACACAAGCTCAGGGAGCGTGGCAAAATAGCAAAGGTTCTATAGCAGAAGCTACTGTCAAGCAATTGATTCTTCAACGACTACAATCACAAAATATCCCAATTGAGTTGCAAGCTAAAATAGATTTAGGGAATGGGAGAACGCTCATTTTTGCAGATGAACCCGACATCGCTATTTATGATGGGGAACTTCCTCTTATTGCCATTGAAGTAAAAGGGGGTATTGACCCTGCTGCTATTTTAGAACGAATCGGCGCGACCTTAAAGAGTTTACAACGAGTTTACCAAGAAAACCCTCAGGCAGTTACAATTCTGATTATGCAGGATGTTGCAATGACTGCACGCGCAACACAAGATTTAGCGATTAGCTCTCAAATTGTGACTTATATCTTTAGTATACAATCTTTGTTACAAAGCGAAATTGAGCGTCTCCGTCTGTTTCAAATCATGCAAATTTGATATGCTTGTAACATGGTATCAAAAGATTTTATAAGAAATATCACAAAAAGGTATTTACCCCCATGACCAAACCGCCCATTGTTACCCTCTATTCGCCATATCATGTGCTTCATGCCCCGCGTGGCGAGTTTTTGCATGGGCGTATTGTCCCTTATTACGAAATGCCCAGACGCATGGATGTCATTCATCAGGCTGTCACCACATCCAATTTATTTGATGTGCAAGCGTGTCCTCCAACGACACTACACCCCGATAGTCTGCACACTATCCACGACCCAGAAATGATAACCTATCTGGTATCACTCGCAGAGCAATCCCAAGCCCGTATCCGCGCCGATTATGCCGTGTATGGTATAACAGACCAGCTCACCGATGATGAATATTACTACGAATCTATTTTCCATACGCCAGATAACACCAAATCGGGGTTACATAATCCGCCAAAGCTGTATTTAAGCGATAGCACCTGTCCATTGGGTAAAAATACATGGCGTGCAGTGATGGCGGCATTACATCTCAATCTTGATAAACGGGCATACGCCTTGTGTCGCCCACCAGGGCATCATGCAGGGCGCGATTTTGTGGGGGGGTATTGTTATGTGAATAACGCCGCACTCGCCGCCTATCGGTTGTCTATGAGGGGCAAAGTGGCGATTTTGGATGTGGATTATCATCATGGCAACGGCACACAAGATATTTTTTATGATAACCCAACTATATTTTTTGCATCCATTCATGCCGACCCTACTGTAGATTATCCGCATACCACAGGCTATACCAATGAAATTGGGTATGGGGCGGGGCTGGGAACAAACCTCAATATCCCACTGCCACATGGCACAGGCGATGAGGCTTATTTTGAGGCACTCACCCGTGCTATCCGTGCTATCAAAGATTTTGGCGCACAGGCATTGGTGGTGTCATTGGGGTTTGATACGTATATCAATGACCCAATGGGCGCGTTTACGCTCACCATCCCCAGTTATGAGCGCATGGGGCGTATGATTGATGCGATGGGTCTGCCCACCGCCTATATTCAAGAGGGTGGTTATGCGGTGGATGAATTAGGCATATTGGCGACTTCATTTTTTAGCGGGGTATTGGCAGATGGATAACGAAGTCCTCGTTGGCAAGCAACTAGACGATTATCTGATTACCGACCATATCAAAGCGGGTGGCGTGGCAGTGGTGTATAAAGCCAGAAAAGTCGGTGAGTCACTCACGCTTCCGCCTGTAGCAATCAAAGTGCTACAAATTAGCTGGGCAGAACATGAAGAGGTGGTGTATCGGTTTTTGCGCGAGGGACGGATTATGCAAAAACTCCAGCACGCGCATATTATCCCCCTGTACGATTTTGGCATGTATCAACGCCGTCCCTATATCGTCATGGAATATTTGGCGGGGGGCAGTTTGGCAGATAGACTACGCCAAGATCGTGGCATGACACTCGTCACCAGCGCCCATATCCTCAACCAAGTGGCATGATTTTGAAGATTTTTTCAAAGAATATGGTGTGATTATAAATTGGCTATGTGAGTAAGACCGTGTTAGTCCATCTCATCTAATCAGTAGTAGTTTTTTCATACAAGGAGATTTTCATGGAAACCAAAACAGTTAAAATTGATGCTATCGGGTGCGATGGCTGTGTGAATACCATCAAAAGCGGACTGAAAGAAGTCGCTGGCGTGGTCGAAGTGACAGGTATCGTAGATGCTAAACAAGTCACCATCCAATGGGATGCCCCTGCTAATTGGGATGTCATCACCGCTAAATTAGTCGAAATCGAATACCCCGTCACCAACTAATCTCCCAAATGGAGGGAATAGACTCCCTCCACCCCGCTATTTATCTTAAATCTGGAATAGCCTTATTAAGATTTAGCAAAATATTTCCCTATATTCGTTATTAGTCATTATAATGAGCAACATTATTTTTTTCCCGCGCAAGGATAATGAAAAATGACCAATACACATCCAATAGACGATGTCTTATTTAATGCTACGGCTAGTAATATGCAAACCGGTATGAGGCAGGCTTATGGCACACAAGGTTGTGTTGAGTCAAATATAGATAAAACCCACAAATTAATTATAATTAATATAGTGCTAATAAATAAAGACGCTCTTGCTAGTGACTTTATTTTTGATTGCATACTATTATTGACACCACCCACAAAAATTAATGTGAATATACTAATAAATACAAGAGGTAAA
>Ga0163154_10010373_pt1 | contig 10371 bp, 11 predicted proteins | sample OliLakLV19MP9P1_FD_148649 | JGI IMG/M metagenome (GOLD analysis project Ga0163154, IMG submission 148649) | Freshwater microbial mat bacterial communities from Lake Vanda, McMurdo Dry Valleys, Antarctica - Oligotrophic Lake LV.19.MP9.P1 | ecosystem: Environmental > Aquatic > Freshwater > Lake >...
CATTGCATGGAGAGGGGACTTCAAGATGCGTTTTTCTCCCCCTCTCCAAGTATTGGAGAGGGGGCCGGGGGGTGAGGTAAGCGAAAGTCCTGAATAGATGAAAATTTAAAAATAAGAGCCGTGTTCGTAGGGGCGAGACGTGCCTCGCCCAATCTACAAAAACCTAAAGAACCACAAAATTGCGGATGAATTCGCTTGGCGCTCTTGTGTCTATGCTGAAAACACCTTGTGCTTATCGTTGGCGGAGGACACAAAAATTTACGCTCAAAATCTTTGCGTATCCTTGCGTCCTTCGCACCTTTGCGTCTAATCCACGCTGAAATTAGAAACTATGCCGTTCCGCCCGTTCATAAAGTTTTTGCTGGCGTTCTTCCACAGGTGGCTGTGGGAAAATCCCCATAAACACAAACGTCAACACCACGCCCGCGATAAATCCCCCAATATGCGCGAAGAATGCCACGCCACCACTTTGATATTCCGGCCCCAGGGAGGCGAATCCGCTGATGAGTTGCAGTCCAAACCACATCCCCAGCACAATGAAAGCAGGCAGTTCTTGCATGGTCGAAACTCGCCCTAATGGAATAATCCCGCGCACTTTTACCGAAGGAAACAGCACCAGATAACTTCCCAGCACACCAGCAATCGCCCCACTTGCGCCGATCATTGGAACGGTAGAAGCAGGGTTAATGATGACTTGTGCGAACACCGCCACGAAACCGGAGATAAAATACAGCAGCAAATAACCTATCCAGCCAAAGCGATCTTCGATGTTATCCCCAAACAGATACAGATACAGCATATTGCCGAAAATATGCTCAAACCCGCCGTGTAAAAACATACTGCGGATCATATCAAGGATTGATTCCGCAGAAAACGGGTTAGCGCTGATATTCGCGGGGACAGCCGCCAACTCCTGAAATCGCTGGGCAAGTTGGGCTTCTGGCATACTCAATTCCCAAATAAAAACTGCTACGTTGATAGCGATCAATCCGTACGTTACTATCGGAAATCGCCGCGTCGGATTCATGTCTTTCAAGGGCATCATAATCGTTTACCTTTCATTGCATAGGTAAAACGCGGGATGAAGTGGAGGGGTAAGTGCGCGTCTTTTTCAAGATAAAAATTTCTCGCTCAACAGAACGAGATATGGCTATTATAGCCGCATTTATTATTCCTAAATTTAAAGAAGGATGTGAGTTTTTAAAAGAAAGCTTCAGCGAAGAATTGCAAAAAACAGGATGTTTCGTAGGGGCAAGGCGTGCCTCGCCCTTACAAAAACATACGAGAAGTTACTTATTTAACTCACGTTACGCAGACACTCAAATCACTTGACACTGGCAGTTCAAAACTGCCAGCTAAAGCGTTTGGAAACCCCTGAAGGGGTTAAGTAAAGATTATTAACCTCTTTAGAGGTTTCCAAATTGCTCGGTAGCTCTGGGTTTTGAACCCGGAGCGGACGGCTGCGTAACGTCAGTTATTTAACGTGCGTCAATCGCTACCCAAGGCAAATCCATCGCGCCGATGTAATTCACATCGGGGCGAATCAGTTTGCCACCCATCTGCTCAATGACGTGCGCCGACCATCCAGCAATACGCGCCATCGCAAACAATGGTGTGAACATCTCTATATCCAGATTCAACGTATACAACACAATTGCGCTGTAATAATCGACATTGGCATATAAACGGCGATCAATAAAATGTTGATCGGCGCGGGCTGTATCGTCCAGCTTTTCGGCAATATCGAACCATTTCAAATTACCCGTGCTGGTCGCCAAAGCGCGGGCTTTTTCCTTTAAAATCGTAGCACGGGGATCAAGCGCCTTATACACAGCGTGACCAATCCCCATGATCTTACGATTTTTGCCCTTGAACTCAGTATTAAACCAAACGGGGACATTATCCACTTCGCCGATATCGAGGAACATCTGCATCGCTTCGGCATTCGCACCCCCATGCGACGGCCCCTTAAGCGCACCAATCGCGCCGACAATCGCGCTGTAAATATCCGCACCTGTCGCCGTGATGACGCGGGAGGTAAATGTACTGGCATTCATGCCGTGTTCCGCCAACAGCACCAGATAGGTATTGATGGCATCCGCCGCCACAGAATCAGATTCTTCCCCACTCAGCATATACATGAAGTTCTGCGCCAGATTCAAATCGTGGCGTGGTGCAATCGGCTCTTGGTCATTACGAATACGCGCCCAAGCCGCGCAAATGGTGGTGATCTGCCCCGTCAGCCGCACTGCTTTGCGCTTGACCGAATCAAGGTGCATATCTTCGCTTTCGGGATCATAGAAAGCAAGCAGGGATACAACGGTACGCAGCATCGCCATCGGCTGAATATTTTTTGGATACGCCTTCATACGATCAATCACCGCTTGAGGCAAAACCGCCCCTTCGGCAATTTCAGCCCGCAGCGCTTCTAACTCAGCAGCAGTAGGCAGTTCGTTGTTCCATAACAAATAAACGACTTCTTCAAAAAGCGCATTTTCCGCTAAATCTTGAATAGTATAACCCGCATAAATCAAACGCCCATTTTCGCCGTCGACCAGACTCGTTTTCGAATCGCCGATGACGACCCCTCTTAATCCTGTTGCTACAGGTGCGGCTGCTTCTGTCATTATGGACTCCTTAAAGGTTGTAGAGCAGGATATTCACCAATAGGTGAATTTTAGCGCTCTTAGTTAAACAGAGGATTAAATTTGTTCGGAATCTGTGGCAATTTCACAAATTATCCGGGAATTCCTTGCCAATCCTGACAAAGCATGATAGTCTTCTGCACATGATTATGTCCAGTGTTTTCCCAGTGTTTTTTTGTGCGTCATGTTGCTGTATGGCAATGTGTATGTGTATTCACGTTGTTAATCGCCGGGACGTTGGACTCGCAAAACGACTGTAAAAAGTCACACTTGTGTAGAAACTCAGAGAGCCAACCACCCGGTTGGCTTTTTTTGTTGATTGCAGCCAAACCTATTCAGCACAGATCGAAGGGTTCATGCAAATTTTACTCGCGCCAGAAATACAACAACGCATCTTTGTTCAGATGGAAAGCACCTACCCTAACGAAGGCGGCGGATTCCTTCTCGGCACAGCAGCGACGGATTCTATTCAGATTGCGGAGATTACGCAGGTGGAAAATGTCTTCGAGACCGAAGAACAGTTCCACCGTTACGCCATGACCCCGCAAGATTGGATGCGGTTAGAAGATGAAGCCGATTCTCGCGGTTTAGCGCTGGTTGGCTATTATCACAGCCATCCCGATTCGCCCGCGATTCCTTCCATCTATGACCGCGACCACGCCCTCCCTAATTTCGTTTATATCATTACCTCGGTGCAGCAGGGCAAAGCCGTAGACATGCGTGTTTGGCGGCTGCGTACCGATCGCTCACAATTCGATGCAGAAGACTTAATCATTCAGGCGTAAGCCCTTTCATAGAAAGAGAAACCAGACGATGAAACGAATGTGTTGCAGATAAATTAATGAGTTACGAGTTCTGAGTAATGAGTTTAGGACTTTCGCTCACGCATTTACCCCACCCCTAAATCCCCTCCCCATTGCATGGAGAGGGGACTTCAAGATGCGTTTTTCTCCCCCTCTCCAAGTATTGGAGAGGGGGCCAGGGGGTGAGGTAAGCGAAAGTCCTGGAGTTAAAAGTGACAAGTAAAAACTCACTGATAACCAAAAATTGATGGCTAAAAACTAATCGCTAACCACTAAAAACTAAGGACTAAAAACAATGGCTAACGCAAACGGACGCGATCTCAAATTCCATACCAAAGCGCTTCACGCTGGCTACCAACCCGACCCCACCACAGGCGCACGCGCCGTCCCGCTTTATCAGACGACTTCCTATCAATTCCGTGATACCGATCATGCCGCCGCCCTCTTCGCACTGGCAGAACCGGGTAACATCTACACCCGCATCATGAACCCGACTAACGACGTTTTTGAACAGCGTGTTGCGGCTTTAGAAGGCGGCGCGGCAGCGCTGGTTACGGCTTCCGGTCAATTCGCCCAACTGCTGGCGATCACCACTCTCGCCAACGCAGGCGACGAAATCATCGCGACATCGGCGCTTTACGGCGGAACATACACTCAATTCGCCCACAGCTTTAAGCGACTCGGCATCACCGTCCATTTCGTAGAAGGCACCAACCCCCAAGACTTCGCCGCAAAGATCAACGACAAGACCAAGCTCATCTATCTGGAAACCATCGGCAACCCTAAACTCGAAATTCCCGATTTTGAAGGCATCGCCGAAGTCGCCCACGCGCACGGCCTACCCCTCATCGTAGATAACACTTTCGGCACACCCTATCTCTTCCAACCATTTGAGCATGGTGTAGACATCACCGTTCACTCTACCACCAAATGGATTGGTGGTCACGGCCTGAGCATCGGCGGCGTGATTATCGACGGTGGCAAGTTCGACTGGAAAGCCAGTGGTCGTCACGATGGCATCATTAAGCCTGAACCCGCTTATCATGGTGCGATATTAGCCGATGTCGCGGGCGCACTCGCCTTCATCATTCGCGCCCGTGTCGTCGGCCTGCGTGATTTAGGCGGTTCGCAAGCACCCTTCAACAGCTTCCTAAATATCATCGGTCTGGAAACACTCGCGCTCCGTATGCAGCGGCATGTGGAAAACACCCTCACCGTCGCCCAATATCTCGAACAACATCCGGCGGTGGAATGGGTCAATTATCCCGGCCTCAAGAGCCATCCCAGCTATGAACGCGCCCTCAAGTACCTGCCCAAAGGCGCAGGCGCTGTAGTCGGCTTCGGTATCAAAGGCGGTAAAGCGGCTGGACGTGAATTTATCGACAACCTCAAAATCTTCTCGCATTTAGCGAATGTCGGGGATGCTCGCTCATTGGCGATTCACCCGGCGACCACCACCCATCAGCAGTTGAGCGCGAAAGAACAACGCTTGTCAGGTGTCACTGACGATTACATCCGTCTCGCCGTTGGGCTGGAAGACATTGACGACATCCTCTGGGATCTCGATCAAGCGCTCAAAATCGCCCAGACCAAGACCTTGCAACCTGCATAATCAATTCTGATCATTTTAGTGGGGTGAATGCGTGATTCGCCCCACCAAATAAAATCATTTTGGAGCTAGAATTCATGGTTGCGTTAGCAAACGATCACAGGGAGCGCATTCAGGTGTTGGATACCCCCACGTCACGTCCGCACGAAGCGGGTTCGGTTGGCATCGTCCAGCGACAAATCGTTCACTTCGATTTTCCGCTGTATTTACGCGGTGGCGGGGTACTGGAAAATTTTACGCTGGCGTATGAGACCTATGGGACGCTCAATCCTGACCGCACGAATGCAGTTTTGATCTGCCATGCGCTTTCCGGTGATTCACATGTCGCTGGCTACTATACCGATAATCCCGAAGAAAAACCCGGTTGGTGGGATGAAGCCGTCGGTGCGGGCAAAATGTTTGATACCGATCATTATTTCGTGATCTGCGCTAATGTGATCGGCGGTTGTCAGGGCAGCACCGGGCCAGCATCACTCGCACCGGATGGCAAGCCGTTTGCGCTGCGCTTTCCTGTCGTCACCATCAGCGATATGGTCAAAGCCCAAGCGCATCTGCTCGACTATCTCGGCATCGAAAAATTGTTTGCCATCGCTGGCGGCAGCATGGGCGGGATGCAAGCGCTCCAATGGGCGGTAGACACCCCAGATCGGATTGAAAATGTGCTGTTCATCGCCAGCACACCACGTTCCTCCGCTCAAAATGTCGCCTTTAACGAAATCGGCAGGCAGGCCATTTATGCCGATCCGCATTGGAACAAGGGCGATTATTACGACGGCATACCGCCTGTCGCGGGATTATCTGTCGCCCGTATGGTCGGGCATATCACCTACATGAGCGAATACTCGCTGGAAAATAAATTCGGACGGCTGTTGCAAGACCGAGACTCGCTAGGTTATAACTTCGATGTCGATTTCGCCGTCGAAAGCTACCTCAAACATCAAGGGCAAAAATTCACCGAGCGTTTTGATGCCAACACCTATCTCTATATCACCAAAGCGCTGGATTATTTCGACATTGCCGACGGTTACGGATCGATAAAAAAAGCGCTCGAACAGGTGAAAGCTGCCTTTCTTGTCATCAGCTTTACCAGCGATTGGCTCTATACCGATGAACAAGCACGGGAATTGGTCGATGCGCTGCAAGCACTCGACAAACCTGTAGACTATGAGCGCGTGACGGCCTTTTTCGGTCACGACTCATTTTTGGTCGAAGTCGAGACGATGACCAATCTCATCGGCGGCTATCTCACAAAACGTTGGCAAAACCGAAAAGTAAGTTTTGAAGACCGCGATGAATCTAATTAGTACAGATAAATCTCATAAATGACGTGGTAGCCAAGCGGCCAGGCGCTTTCCTGCAAAGAAAGTCAGACGGGTTCGACTCCCGTCCACGTCTTGCATAGTTTCACACATTGCTAAGGAGCAAATCGAACACATGGCAAATATCAAAATCCCTACTCCGCTGCGTGCCTTTACAGGCGGCGAAGCCCAGATTACCGTCGGCGGGGAAACAGTCGGCGCAGCGCTGCGCGATCTCGTCACACAGCATCCCGACCTTAAGCAACATCTTTTCAACGGGGATGATCTGCGGAATTTCGTCAATGTTTTTCTCGGTGAGGAAGATGTGCGTTTTCTGGATGGTCTGGAAACAGAACTCAGCGCGGGCGATAATCTCCGCATCATCCCCAGCATCGCAGGCGGGCTAAACTAAATGAGTACAGATACGCTCCGTAAAATCGATCAGACAGGTCTTAAAACCGGACACGCCGCGACGATCATTCTTCTGCTGGCTGGTTTTGTGCTGAATTTTTGGCCTTTGGTAACGTTTGTCGCCTTGGCGCAGTTACTGGCCGCCTTAGATTCACCCTACGCGCCCTACCGTTTATTCTATCAAAACGTCATCAAACCCAGCGGAATCGTCAAGCCCAACATCCAGCCCGATAACCCTGAACCGCATCGTTTCTCAGTCCTCATCGGTGCGATTGTCAACACCACTGCCACACTCTTTTTGCTGGCAGGCGCTCCGGCGATTGGATGGGGACTCGTTTGGGTCGTCATCGCATTGGCGAACCTCAATTTCTGGCTGAGTATTTGCGTCGGTTGCATGATGTATTACCAGTTGAATCGGTTCGGCGTTCCCGGCTTTACACAGGCACCTATCCGATGATCGAGCGTATCCTCTTCGCGGTCATTTTGCTCAGCGTCGGCTTCAGTGCCTATCAGTGGTTTACGCGCCAACAGATCAAGCAGGCCACCGTCAACAGGTTCACCGATCCCCTGCTCACTGGATTACAACCCGGCGTTCCGATCATTTTATATTTCACCACGCCGACCTGCGTCCCCTGCCGCCTGCAACAAACGCCGACTCTTCAGCGCTTACAGCAGGAACTCGGCGATGCACTTAAGGTCATTCGTGTGGATGCCACCGAAAACCCGGAAGCGGCTGACCGTTGGCGCGTCTTCTCCGTCCCTACGACTTTCGTGTTGGATCGCGAGGGACATGCCCGTAAAGTCTATAACGGCGTGGTCGATGGGGAAACACTCAAACGCGAATTGCAAGCAAGCTAACTTCTAAAATCACGAAATTTCACGAAGGAAACCTATGGAAGCCCTGATACACACGCACGGCGAACTCTCTAATGATGAAGTCCGCCGCTACAGCCGTCACGTCATCATGCCGGAAGTTGGCATTGACGGTCAGCGCAAGCTCAAAGCCGCCAGCGTCCTCCTCATCGGCACAGGCGGACTCGGCAGCCCTACCGCCCTCTATCTTGCCGCCGCCGGAATCGGGCGCATCGGCTTGGTCGATTATGATGTCGTCGATGAAAGTAACCTCCAACGTCAGGTTATTCACGGGCAAAGCACCGTCGGTCAGCTTAAGATCGACAGCGCCGAAGCCCGCATCAAAGACATCAACCCTTATATTCAGGTGGATAAATACAATGTCCCGCTGACCTCCGATAACGCGCTGGAACTCTTTGCGCCCTACGATGTCATCATCGACGGCACAGATAACTTCCCCACACGCTATCTCGTCAACGATGCCTGTGTCAAGCTCGTTAAGCCCAACGTCTACGGAAGCATCTTCCGCTTTGAAGGTCAGTTGAGCGTTTTCTATGCCAAAGAGGGTCCCTGCTATCGCTGCATGTTCCCGGAACCGCCGCCTCCTGGACTCGTCCCTAGTTGCGCCGAAGGCGGCGTACTCGGTATACTCCCTGGCACTATCGGTACAATGCAAGCCACCGAAGCAATCAAGCTACTGCTCGGCATTGGTGAACCGATGATCGGACGGATGGTGCTGTATGACGCACTTGAGATGAGCTTTACCACCATCAAAGTGCGGAAAGACCCCAAATGCCCGGTGTGCAGTATTCCGGCGGAACAAGTTGAACTGATTGACTACGAGCAGTTCTGCGGGATGCCAGCCCACGACCACAGTGACTTTAACACAAAGGTAGAAGCCCAAAACGGGGCGAGTAAGGTGGATTTAATGCGTGAAATCACAGTAACCGAGTTAAAAGAACGACTAGACACCGAACCAGACCTGCTGATCCTCGATGTGCGCGAACCGCACGAATGGGATATTGTTGCCCTTGATGGCACACTTCGCATCGCAAAAAGCGACATCGAAGCCGCCTTAAGCGCCGTTAAAGGCGGACGCGCCAAAGCGGAAGACACAATTTTGGCAGAAATTCCGGCTGATCGGGAAATTATCGTTCATTGCCGTTCCGGCAAACGCAGCGCAGATGTAATCGACATGTTGGGCGAGGTAGGCTACGATAAAGATCAACTTGTGAACCTGACAGGGGGTATTCTCGCTTGGGCGCGTGAGATTGATCCTTCCCTCCCCACCTACTAACCCCATGTTTTTAAAAGGGTGCATTGATGTGTGCGCCCTTTTCCACCATTTCTATGTTCTATCATCATACCCTAAATTGCTTCAAAATTGCAGCCTACCGATTTCTCATTTTTCAGGCTTATAATCGAAGTAAAATAGTCAAGCTAACCCATCACCTAGCAGAGTGAGAAAGTCAAATTTGAAACAGTTCGTTCTCGATCATTTTCAGAGCGTCTATGCTTCGGCATCCTGTCAATTGGACACAGATGCAGGCGATTTACTCATTGAGTTAACCAACGGACAGAAAGTCGCCGTCATCGTCATCAATCGCGCCGTTCTTGTCGCTGAGGTAAGAGAGCGTTACGAAAAAAACACCGCCCATAAGATTCACACGCTTTTTCTCCTTGATCAAAGAATGATGCCATCCGACTTGGCCGAGGTTGAGCCATCCATCTGGATGCTCTCTATCCACAATCTGACCAATGGGCGCATTTACAGCTATAGCTGCGATGGTCGCACCGTGACAATTCGCCCACTGCATTTTGGCTGGAAATGGCGCAGCAAAATCCGCCATGTGCAGTATGGTGTACCTGTTGATACCAGCAAACTCATGCCGCGCCGCGTCGAGGCCACTTTTGGCGCAATGGACGGCCTGTATGCCACTGCTGACTTTAGCGAGGGCGTATTCTGGATCAAGCAGGAGCCACGCGGCACCGACTACAATTACTATTCATGGCGTAATTGGCAGTACACTGAACGAAAAGACAAGAAACAGAATCAAGCCGATGATGAACCAAATACATGGGAAGATTTTGAGCGCCGTCATGGATTCTACGAAGAACCCGCCCAAAAAGAAGAACCACGCCGCAAGCGCCAAACACCGCCGCGCACCCCACGTCCCCAATCAGATCGAATGTATTACGATATTCTAGGGGTCGCGGTAGGCACATCGTTGGATGAAGTCAAGCAAGCCTATCGTCGCAAGGCGCGGGAATATCATCCTGACCTTCACCCACAGCACCGCGAAACCTATACCGCGAAAATGGCCGACATCAACACCGCCTTCGAGGCCATCAGCAAAAAACTCGCCAAATAACCCCCATTTATAGAAAGCGGGAGGATATTACTTGTATCAAATTTGGGTAAACCTCCCTATAATAGGGTAAATCTCCTTTGGCAGTCATAGTCAGCGACCCCATAGCTAAAGCTAGGGGCTTGTAGCAATGCAAGCCGTGCTGACCAGACTCAGTTCCCTTCGGGGAACTCCGTTAGCGGTGAATAAATAGGCACTTTGGGGTGACGTTCCAGCCCCGAACTCTGCGGTACACGATTAAACAGGTTGAGGGTCTAAGCCAGTGTCGTGTACACAAAACCACCGCATAACATTGTCGAGGAAGACTTTACCCGGAGCAATCCGAGAAACGAAAGGTAACTTTCATGCAACGTGTATTTGTACTAGACCGCAACAAACAACCCC
>Ga0163154_10010376_pt1 | contig 10369 bp, 17 predicted proteins | sample OliLakLV19MP9P1_FD_148649 | JGI IMG/M metagenome (GOLD analysis project Ga0163154, IMG submission 148649) | Freshwater microbial mat bacterial communities from Lake Vanda, McMurdo Dry Valleys, Antarctica - Oligotrophic Lake LV.19.MP9.P1 | ecosystem: Environmental > Aquatic > Freshwater > Lake >...
GTGTTGGTCGGCATGCTCGGAGGCTTCGTCGTCGTGGGCCCCTGGGGTCTCTTGCTGGGGCCCCTCGTGCTTCGGCTGGCAAAGGAGGCCGTCGCGATCTCGCGCGAGGCGGAGTCGGAGGTTGGTCCACTCGAGTGATGTCCTGCACCGCAAGAAGTAGCGCGTGGCCCCCGATTGGAGCAGGAGCGTCGGCGCTGCTCGCGCTCACGATTCGGTACCTGAACTGGACGGCGCTGGGGTTGTCGCGTCACGACTTGGTCGGGCAGAGCGTGTTCGTGCTTGTCCCGCCAGATCAGCAAGAGGCGGCCCGCGAGGTCTTCTACACGAGGGTGCTGGCGACTTGGCCGGGGCGCGCTTCGAGACGATCTACAAAGAGCGCGCCGACGTCCTCTCGTGGGAGGTCCGCGTCGGCCCGACACGCTCGAGGCAGCGCCGGCTTTGCCAATGGCATAAGTGTACCATTGCCGTGTCGCCGGCGGCAAGCGGCGCCCTCAGGCTGGCGGGCAGGCCGCGCCCGTGCAGAAGCTCGCGTGACGTCGACTGCGCTTCTTCACGAGCGCGCCAGCAAGTCAATCTGGTACGACGGGCCCATGACGAGCGATCTGAAGGGCAAACTCTTCCTGGTAACGGGCGGCACCGAGGGGATCGGGAAGGCCGCCTGTCGTAATTTTGCGCAGCGAGGGGCGACCCTCGTGCTCGTCGGGCGGAACCCCGCAAAGACGGAGACCGTCGCCGAGCAGCTCCGAGGACTCGGGGCCGAGCGCGTCGAGACGCTCATCGGAGACATGTCCGTCGTCGCCGAGATCCGGCGCGTGGCCGCGACGCTCAAGGCGAAGCACGACCGTATCGACGTGCTCGTCAACAACGCCGGGGCCGTCTTCACTGATCACAAACTGAGCGCCGACGGCTTCGAGATGACGTTCGCGCTCAATCACATCGGTTACTGGGTCTTCACCGTCGAGCTGCTCGACGTGCTCGAGCGCACGCCCGGCGCACGCGTGGTATCGACGTCGAGCGGAGCGCACTATCGAGGCAAGCTCGACCTCGATGCGATCGCGAAGCGGCCTGATGGCTCGGCCGGCTTCGGCGTCTACTGTGACTCGAAGCTCGCGAACGTGGTCTTCACACGGGAGCTCGCGAAGCGGCTCGAGGGCAAAGACGTCGCGGTCAGCTGCTTCCATCCGGGCTTCGTCGCGACCGCCTTCGGTCACAACAACCAAGGACTCTTCGGTTGGGGAGCGAAGGTCGCGCAGAAGCTCTTCGCTCGGACGCCCGAGAAGGGTGCCGAGACGCTCATCTACTTGGCCACGAGCCCCGAGGCTGCCTCCGCCAAGGGCGAATACTACTTCGACGAGCGCGTGCGAAAGCCCAACGTGCGCGCGCTCGACGACGACCTCTGCAGGCGGTTTTGGGAGCTCTCGAAAGAGCTCACCGGATCCGCAGCGACGTCGTGATGCGGAACGAGCTCCTCGACGTCCGGCACCGCAGGCAAGACCACCAACCAGAGCGACGGCAACGAGGCCGATGGAGCAAGCGAATGGTCATTTCTTTCGATGACCCGTTCGCGAGGCGAGGGTTCGATGCCTCAGGCAGTGCGTAGGAGCAAATGCTCCGTCTGGCAATGGCGCCAAGCCGCCAGCGAACGAATGAGGCGATTGCACGCGGGCGGGTTGCTGTTGCGCTGGAGGAGCTTCCTCTCCGCTGCAACGACTTGCTCGTGCAGTTGAGCCCTCGGGTCGCGGAGCTGCCTCGCCTGCGTCTGCTCAGCGTCAAGAAATGCCATCGGCTCCAGCATCCAGAGTCGCTCGAGAGGTTACTGCCCAACGTGGCGATCGATCGCTAGCCCGGCGTCGTGCTCAGCGTCGTCGGCGCGACGGCGTCGGCCGGCGAACCAAACGTCGCGTTCGTGCTGTGGGCGGCGCCGAACGCCGCCATGTCGATCCGCGGCGTGCTCGAGTGAGCTTCTAGCTGCCGTAGTAGGGCGCCTTCATCGCGCGACGCTGCCGCTCCGCCTCCGCGGCCTCGATCGCCTCCATCTCCTGCGCCGTCTGCTCCAGATCGTCGCCGATCGCGATGCGGATGCGATGCTGCGTCTCCTGCTCGCGCACCGAGCCGACCGCGCGCTCGATTCTCTCCTTCGAGACCTGATCGGTCTCGACGCGCGCGAGGAGACGCGCGGCGGTGGCTCGCAGGCGCGCCGGCGCGTCATGGTTCTCGAGCGCGGACCACAGGTCTTCTCTCGCCAGCGAGCTGCCCCGGTAGTAGCCGACGTCCGCCCGCATGCGTTCCGCGGCGGCCTCGATGCGCGCGAGCCAGGTCCGGGTGTCGGCCGTCGATTCCGCCAGCTGCTCGAGCTCCTCGGCCACCGTCGGACGAGGCTTGCCGCGTCCCTCTGCGCGCCGGGCCCCCGAGTTGATCTGCGCCACGATCTGGGTCCGTTGCCGGCGCGTCATACCGCGCCAGTCGACCACCCACTTGCGCCGCGGAATGCGAACTTCGCCGCCGCGTCGCAGGACGATCACCAGCTCGCCCTGCCTCTCCTCTGCGTGATTGATCTCGTTCCAGGGATGGAAGGTGCTCGGCATCGCACTGTCTCTCGCGTTCTGACGGAAAATCGCGACGCCCTCGGGACGTAGCACCAGTCTCGGTGGCCGCAGCGCCCACGAGAGCAGGAGCAAGAACGGCGCGGTCATGAACGACACCGTGCCGACGACGAGCAGCAGTGTTGCCAGGCCACTCACCGGAGGGAGTTCCTGGGCGAAAGCGAAGCTCGCTGCGCCCGCGGCGACGAGCGACAGGCCTGTGAGGCGAGTGACCCCGGGCCCCGTGAACCACTGCACCTGGCCGAACCCATCGTGCCCCGCGCCCAGCGACTGCCGGACCGCATCCGCGTCGGTCTCGCTCTCCAGCTCGAGCGTGATGGGCTGGCCGCGGGTGTCGAGCGACAGCGCGACGCCCTCGCCAAACTGCGCAGTGGAGGCCCCGCGCAGCGCCTTGCCCACGATCGTCTCGCTGGGCATCCCGCGTCGATGGATCTTGATCTTGCCAGCGCCAAGCTCGATCTCTCCCTGCTTCGGGGCCAGACCCATCAGCGCGTTGAAGAGCAGTGGCGTGAGCGCGAACAGCGCGATCGCCAGCGAGAACAGGCGCCCCGAGTCGAGTCCCGCCGACATCGCCAGCAGGGCCAGGGCTGGGATGAACGAAGCCCAGCGATAGAGGCGTGGACCTCTCGTGTGCTGGACCTTCGCTCGCACGGCTCACGCCTCCAGCAATTGTCGGAGCGCGTCGGGCACGCTCACCGGTTGGAAGGTACGACCGTCGACGAAGACATGGGAGGTCACCCCTGTGCTCGTCACGTCCGGGCCCTTGCGGATGCGATGACCGAACGTGACGCTGGTCTTGCCCAGTCGGGCGAGCACGACCTCGACCTCGACCTCGTGGCCGAAGAACAGGGGTCGCAGGAAGTCGGCCTCGACATGTGCGAGCGGCCCAGCGTTCACTGATGGAGACGGGACCACGACGACCGACGGCTGTGGTGGTGCCATCTGTGTCGGCGCAGAGCACGCAGTCGCCGCGCAGACGAACGCGGAGACGCATGGCAGGGTCGGGCGCAAGGCGGTCATATTACAGTGGTCGCCAGCCGACCCGGCGCCATCTCGTGCCCACTGTGGCCGCCGCGCCGAACCAACCCGCGTCGCTGCGGTTGCTGCTCCGCATCGCTCCGCAGGCGATGCGCCTGGGCTGCGCCGCAGATCCGACGTTTCTTAGGCGAATGTCGGATTTTACCTTCATGGCTGGTCACCCACCAACAACACTCCTTGCGCATCTTCGCGCCATCCGGGGTGTCCACGGAAGTGGGGTACCATTGCGTCCATTGCCCACTACATCGATGACTTCTACAATCCTCATCGCATTCATTCGAGCATCGGCGATGTCAGCCCGATTGAATTCGACTTGAGATTGCAATCGAGGAAGCTGGCTGCATAGTGCGACTGTCCACCGCGGCGGGGGAGCTTCACATCGAGGCGTGTGTTCGTCCCGCGAACGGCGTCGCGAATGTCGGTCAATATTGTCGGGCTAGGGTGCCCGGCGGTCAGCGGCGCGGCCAGGAAACACGTCGAACGCGTAGTCATAGTATCCACGATCGTCCTGCGTGGTGAGCTCGACGCGGACTCCGAGCTCGCGGCGCTCGATGCGCACCACCTTGCGCCGCTGCACCCAGCCACGCAAAACGTCATACATCCACGGCTCGACCTCGGGCCAGCGACGTTCGAGGCTGGCGAGGTCGAATCGCCGAAGCCCGCGCTCCAGGATGTCTTGCAATCGTCCGAGATCCACTGCCGAGGCCCAAAATCCGGTGGCGAAGTTGGGCCCCGCGAACGGGGCGCCAGTCGAGGATTGCAGCTCGCCGATCACATGGCGCGCCCTGGCCTGCCGTGGGTCGCTGGCAGCATCCGGAGGACGTGGCACGCGCGGCAGGGGCGGAAACGCGACCACGTTGTCTGATGACGCTTTTGCAACATGTCGCTTCACCATCCTCGAAGAGCATAATGCATAGTTCTGCCCGGACGACGTCGGAACGTGTCAACGCGTCTGAGACAGCGAGTCCGCGCGAGCGGCGTCATTGGCCCTGCCGCGATCGGCCGACGTCCTCACGGTCCGAGAGACGACGGCGGCGTCCGTGGACAGCGGGTTGATGTACACCTCGACCGCACCTAGACCTGGACCTCGTGCTCGAACGGACGGTAGACAGCTGCCACCAAATCTTCGAGAGCGCTGTGGGCGGCGCCCGGCTCGGTCGCGCGCTCGAAGCATCGATATGCATTGGCGTCGTTGGCCAAGAGCCACGCGAAGGAAGCCTTCGGCCCGCAGAACCAGGCGCCGCGGAAGGCGAAGTAGTCCTCCAGCGCGGTTTGCAACAGCTGCATCCGCCGGTAGCTCGCGTCCAGCCCGTTGCGATCGCGCAAGCGCTCGAGCATCTTGCGCGACCATAGCAACACCGCGCGCCGCTCGTCGGGCGGCAGCGGTTTCGGCCCGGCATCGCTGAGCTCTTGCAAGCGGGCGAGCAGAGCCGTGCCGTAGCCGTCGCGCTCGCGGATCACCTGCCCCCCGAGCACACGCAAGAGGGGGGTCTCCAGCGTGACGAGGCTCGACTCGGGGTAGACGAAGCCGTCGATGTAGACGCCTGCTTCGATGTGCGCGTCGCGGAGGGGCTCGCCCTCGGCGCGCACCCACATCAAGTCGACGTCGCTCTCGCTGGTCGAATCACCGCGCGCCCACGAGCCGTACAGGATCGCCGTATGGCAGCCATGCTTGTCCATTAGCTCGCCCGCGATGCGCTCGATATCTGTATGGTCCATGTCCGCTCGTGTGAGGTGCTCAGTCGTCCTGCGCCAGAGCCCCGAGCAACCGCGCCTGTTTCGCTCACGCGCAGCCATCACCCTCATATCCGGATGATCGTCGCCTCGATGCGCCGTCTCGCCAGCAAGCGCCCGATGTCGTCGGGGTCGCTGGTAAGAACGCGGTCACCTTCGTCCACCGTGAGCGCCAGATGAGCGTCGACCACGTCGCTGGTCCGGGCCAACGCCTGGAGCTCGCCGGCTCGCTTGCCATCGTCAGAGGCCAGCGCGCGGATGCCCACTCCGCCGAGCACCTTCGCCAGGCTGGCTTGCCGCGCGCCATCGCGCCAAACCTGCGCGACCACTGCGGCGCTCGTCCACACCGGTACGCGTTGTCGCTGCAGGACTCGCAGCATCGCTCCAACGCGGCGGTCACGCTTGTCCACGGCGACGAGAGCGCCAGCGTCGAGCACCGCCTTCACGGGCGCCTCGGCTTGCGCTGGCGACCGAGCGCGAGCGCGTCGGCGGCCGCCAAGAGCTCTTGTCCCTCGAAGGCTCCGTCCTCGGCCTCCCAGCCGTCGAGCGCGCGCCCGAGAAGATCGTTGCGAACCCGATCGGCAGCGGCCTCCGCGATCCACGCAGAAACGCTCAACTTCGCGCGCGCCGCAGCCTTTCGGACAGATGCGCCGAGTCCTGGATCCATGGTCACGGAGAGGCGATCGACGCTCACCCCACCAGGCTAGTGCATACGGTCGTATGCGTCCAGCTGGCCGTCGACCAGCACCACCTGGACGCACGCCACGAACCGCCCGCCGGAGTGCGGGCAATACGTGTCGAACCTGCGATACGGCAATGGCACCGTCGCCATCTTCAGCGGCTCCGGTCATGTGTGCACCTCGACCGACGGTGGCGACAGCTGGCAGCTGAACCGGGTAAACGACTACTTGAGCTAGCCGCCCTCGCACTCCGTCTCGGCGTCTGTCTCCAGCATGTCTTTCGGCACGTTCTCATTGCACACACATGCAATGCCTTCGTTGCCATAGACAAAGTTCTGCTCGCCATTCCGCGTACATGCGAGCCACATCTCGGTGGGGAAGTCGTCACACGGGTTCGCGATCCACACGGCTCGATGGGTGGCCTGTGAACCATTCCACCATCGGCTTTTCCGCTCCGACCCACGCTTGTTCGGCATAGTCTGCGCAGAATTCGTCTCTTCGCGCAGCTCGGTCAGGCCCAGCTCGCTGTGCTCGACCCGTTTGCGGGTCAGCGTCAGGCCGGGCAGCACGTTGCGACAGAAGAAGGGCGCCGAGGCGCGCGCGCCGCAGTCGGTCAAGAGGCAGTCGGCGGCAGCGCCATAACGAACTTGCGGTCTTCTGCGTCTCGCCGCGTGGGTCTTCAGTCGTCGAGGTCGTGCGCGAACCGCACACCACCGTAGAAAAACTGCGTCGCCGGCGCGTCGTAGCCGAAGAACTTCTGGACGTAGCCGCCGTCGACCGCGAAGTGGTCGCTGATCTGCACGTACGGTGCGATCGCGACGCCGAACTTCATCGCGCGGATGCGATCGCGGGCGCCTTCATCGTAGCCAAACGTGTAGGCGGCGTCGTAGGCCTCGTCATTTCGCTCCGTCAGATCTCCCTCGAAGTACGGACCAGCCGCGATACCGAGCTTGAGGAGGCGATCGGCGAAGCGTGGGGAATCGAGGTGCAACAACGTCGTGATCGCGATGGCTGCGTTCTGCCCTTCATCCCCTCCGAGGTCGCCGGAGCCCACGTAGATGCGGTTCGAGAAGCCAAACCAGCTCGTCAGGTGGACGCCTGTCTGAATTCCCCCAGCGACATAGTCGACCCGCGGAAGTACGAACTTGCCTTGCTGCACGCCGATCGGGATCGTCCCCTGGAGGAAGAAACCGAACGAGTGAGTCGCCTCATGGACCAAGTTCGCGCCTACCATCGGCGTCACGAGCCAGCCTTGGTCCGCGGGGTGAAACTCGCACGCTCCCCCTTCGATGATCGTGGCGAGGCACACCGACGGGGGCGCGAGCTCCGGATCGAACCGATCCTCCTCGAGCGAGGTCTCGGCCGGAATGGTGTAGAACGTCTGGTCAATCCGAAAGAAGAGGTCCTGGAAGGGCCCGACGGTGCCGACGGTGTAGCCTGCTCCAACCTGAAAGAGCCACCAGTTCGCCCTCTGCCATGAGGCCTTGTTTTCGGTTGGCTCGATGAGCCCCCCTTCGTAGCCAACTCGCATGAAGGCATCGAGCTCGCCTGGGTGACCGCCGACCGGGATGGGGACGAAGGCTATCGCGCGGCTCGGGCTCAAGAAGGCGAAAAGGCCCACGCACGCGGCGCTGAGCCAGCGACTGTTATCAGGAACTCTGACCAGGTCTACCATGGACGTCATGCTCCCTGTCTACGGCCATCGGCGGAGTCTGTTGCTTCTTTCTCCTTTTTACAACGTTCTGCTGAGCCTGTCGCTGGTGGCCGCCTTTGCTGGCTGCCTGCATCCATCCAACAACGCCGGCGAGGGCGCGATCAACCTCGCGCAGGCCGGAGACTTCCTCTTCGTGAGTCGTGGCGAAGCAGGACTCGACGTCGTGCGAGTCAGTGACGGCGAGCTCATGTTCCACGAAGATCCGAGCGGGCTCGTGAGCTCGTTCGACGATGTCTCTGCGAGGGACTCTCTGCTTCTCGCGCTAGACGCGGATGACGGAAGGCTCGTGAGCTTCCGCGTGGACGATGCTGGAGCGTTGACCAAAGCGGACGAGATCGAGGTGGCCACCGGTCCTTACAGCGGCGTCGCCCTGGGCTTGGGCCGCGCGGTGGTCTCAGGCGGCACGTGCGAGGTGACAGTGCTCCGAATCAGCTCGGCCGGAGAGCTTGAGGTGGCGCACCGATTCAGCGCGTCGCGCGGCCAGCCTGACGTCTCCATCGATCCCACGGGCGCCTCCGCGATTCTGTCGACTCATTTCTCGAGTGAGGAGCGAGAGCTCACAGGCGCCGCCGAGTTCGGGGTGTCGCTGCTCGAGCTCGAGTCCGCGGCGATCCTCGACACGCTCGGGCTGGACGAAGCGGGCTTCACGGAGGGCGGCGGCACGCCCGCGAGCTGGCCCGTGCGCGCGGCCTTCCGCGACGGGGCCCTGTTCGTTGCGCACGGCGGAGGTCTCAGCGAGATCGAGCTGTCCCCCGCCGGGCTCACGCTGGCACGCACAGTGGCGCTGGAGGGCCCCGCGGTCGACGTATCGATCCACGATGGGCGGGCCTTCGTCGTCGTTGCGACACCGCCCTCCGTGGCCGAGATTGATCTCGAATCCATGGAGGTGCGGCAGTCGTTCGGGTTGCCCGATGGAGAGAGCGCCACCGCGGTGATCGCCACCACAGACTGGGTCTACGTCGCCGGGAACGCCACAGGACTCCTGAGCATCGCTCGGTGAGCGCCGCGGCTCCATTTCGACAAGCCCGATCGCCCGAAGGTCGACGCGCATGCCGACGCCGTCGAGGCCCTCGCCAACATCACCGGCTGGGACGCCGCGTGGCGGCGCTTTCGCGAATCGAAGGATTGACGCGTCGTCCGCGGGAAACTGCGCCCCGATCGAAGCGGTGAGCCAATCAGCAGCCTTGCACGTCGCAGTTGCCGTTGACGGTACCGACTTGGCCCGTGCTCTCGCAGGTGACGGTGGACTGTTGGCCTGCGCCGCAGTCGACGTTGCAGGTCGAGCCCTGGTCACACACGATATCGCAGTTTCCGCCTGCGCAGCTGATGTTGCAGGTCGAGCCGTTGTCGCAGTCGAACGAGCAATCCCCACCCGGGCAGCTGTAGTCGCAGACGCCGCCTTGGTCGCAATCGAGCGCGCAGCCTCCATCGGCGCAGGTCGCCGAGCAGGTCGCGTCGATGCAATCGGCTTGCTCACAGCCACCATTCGAACAATCGAACTCGCACGTCTGGCCCTGCGGGCAATCGCACTGCGTCGGGCATTCGACGACGTTTCCGGTGCCTCCGCCCGCGCCGCCCGCGCCACCCGTCGCCGGGGCGCCGCCTGCACTGGCACCGCCTCCGCCGTCGCTGGTGGTCGCGCCGCCTCCGCCGTCGCTGGTGGTCGCGCCGCCTCCGCCGTCGCTGTTGTTGCCGCCGCTGGTGGCGCCGCCGCTCGACGTCGCCTGCGAGCCGCCGCCTCCGCCGGTGTTGGTGTCGTCGGAGCAAGCCACCACGCCAAGCAGCGCGCACACCGACATCATGAGGGCCGGACGATGAAAGGAAGAGTTATTCATGAGACCATTGTCGTGCCCTGCGCGGTCACCTCGCAAGGCAGGCCGTTCGATTTGACGCGCCAGGGGTGGGAGAGCGCGCACAAGCGATTACCTGCCCCGCCCGGTGATTGGGGCTCGGCGCCACTCGGCCATGAGTGTCATTTCAACCCGTCTGATCCGTTCGGGAAGCGCCTGAGGTAGTCGCGTGCCGCGACCCTTGCTTCCTCGTGCCGACGTTCGCGGCGCAACGCGTTCCCAAGGATCAGCGTGCCGGTCTCGTTCGGTCTCGCGCACCATGCGGTGGCAGCTCGACACGCCGGGCGGGCCGCGGTCGATCGTCGTGCAACGACGGATGCGGACGAACAACATCCTCGCCATCCGCGAACCGGCAGTCGCCAGCATGGGCGTGGCGCAGATTCCAATCTGGCTCATCGGCGACGATTTGCGTGCGAAACGGAGCCAGCTCTTGAAGAGTATTCAAGAGACTCTTTCTTTGAAGTAGCCGCGGGGCTGCGTTCCAGGCCGCGACCTCGCGATTGGACGCGTGCCTCGCATTGCCGGACGAACACGACACCGCTCGCTCAGTCGAACGACACCACCGTCGTCAGCGTTCCGGACTCGGGCGTATCGAATGGCGCTACCTTCACGCCGAACACCAGAACCCTGGCACATCCTCCGGTCGCCGTGCTGCCCTGCGTGGGGTCGAGGAAGGTGACCCTCGACGGGAACCCTCCGCGATCGAAGGTGACGGTCAGGCCAACGGCGCGCGGTCCGCTGCGCTCCCGG
>Ga0163154_10010377_pt1 | contig 10368 bp, 10 predicted proteins | sample OliLakLV19MP9P1_FD_148649 | JGI IMG/M metagenome (GOLD analysis project Ga0163154, IMG submission 148649) | Freshwater microbial mat bacterial communities from Lake Vanda, McMurdo Dry Valleys, Antarctica - Oligotrophic Lake LV.19.MP9.P1 | ecosystem: Environmental > Aquatic > Freshwater > Lake >...
CTTCATATTCGGGTTGTGCACGCGCAAACCTTCGTTTAAATCACCAATAAAACCTTGGATGAACGGTAAGGGTTCGCTGAGCCACATCACATGCACCTAAACTATTTCTTCATCGCTTACTATATCCGACATTCCGCTCGTAAAAGAGGTCAGAAATAATTACAACGAGGCAATAGGGATCTCAGCGATCAAAATTCACTCTGTTCTCAATAACGTCAATTTATTGAGAATCATATATTTTTAGGTATATCCTTGAAACCATTGCGAAACGGTTGTTTTGAATTTTAATTATTTTCCTCTTCCATTACGAGCGGAATGTGGGTTGTATAGATGGAGTCTCATTGAGACAGGAGAAGACAAATGGGGCAAAACAAGAGATACTCAAGTTCCCAAACTATTGCAATAATGTGAATACCCCACCTATATCTTCAACTACAACAACAAATACGTCAATGGATTAAACGATACCAAAACCTAATTAAGTGAAGCTTGCAAGTCAGCATACCAAATTGAGACGGTATCGGATATACTCGAACTTTTACTCGACTCACGCCACACACCTGCTTGAGGAAATCTTGATTGCAGCTCTTGGGTTATGATTGAATTTTCTTTCTGAAAGAATTTAGATACAACCAACACAACTCTCAAATCCTGAGAAGTTTTAAACTTTGCAGAACTTGAGGGGCTTAATCTGCCCAAGCCGTAGGTGTGGATAAGAGGTCCCCAAAATGAAGTAAGCGTGAGCGTTCTATGCTCCATTTCTAAGGTGGCTGCCATAGGTTCAGCTAAGGCAAGAACAATGATATCTTTTGAAGATATTGTTGAGGAGTTAATTCTATCTACTACAGATTGAGCATTTGCATTAGAGAGAGTAGGAACATAAACTTCATTTCTTGTCGTTATGTACTCTTGATTAATAGCTCGATCAATGATTGTTGGTCTAACAAGATAGCCTTTAATAACATTAGCTAGATAAACTATTAAAAATAACATAACCACGCAAAGTAATATTCTCTGTAAAGATATTTTTAAATTGCGACATAGATGAAATACTGATGCTATTAGAACAATGTCAATATACGCAATATGTTGGGAGTAGTATCGATAGTCAGACAATACATTGTAGGTTGATTTATTGCTTGAGTAGGTAAGTCCTAAAACTGGTATAAGTAATATGCAAAAAACCAGTTTGATATCTATCTTATATAAGTTTCTAGCATGAAATAAGATCGCAACAATTACAATCGGTACAAGTATTGCAAAACTGTATTTCGGGAAATTTAATGATAGAGTTTTGGCGATCGTTTCTACGAGATGGTTATCAACAGCTTCAATTTTAAGTTCATAGTTAAAGAAATTAGTTCCAAGTGCCATTAAGCTGCGTAAGAGCAGATTGAGTCCTTTAGTATTAGGGTCATTAAACGCATAGCTTTTGCTATCTACTGAGTTTGCGAACAGTTCAGCCTGAGATAAAGTACCACTAGAACCTGTAAACCAGATATTTAAGATTAAGAGTATAGCTGGAGCTAAAGTGAAGGAGAATAGGCTGATTAATGCTAGTTTTATTTTCGCGTGTGATGGAGGTGAATAATTAGCACTAAAAATATTTATCAGTAAGTATATAAAAAGGCTGATTGATACAATGAATACTGAATACTTTATCCAAAAAAGTGAGCCAATTAAAAAAGAGAAAAAAGCGCAGTGGAAAATTGTGTGGATAGATTGTTGACGATCGCTAACAAACAATTTCTCCCTTAGATAAATTAGATATAAAAACAGCCAGGGCGTAATGCCAAAAATTACTACTTCACTAGTAGTCATATAGAGATAGCCGCCACGGAGAAATCTAATTGGATAACGAGGTAATATTAGCGAAAAAATAAGGATCGGTATGTATGGGATGTCGATCCTGTAAGCGACCTTGAGCCATGCTATACAGGCAGAAATAATTGAGATATAAGATATCAGTCGCCCTGCAAATCCTAACGATAAACCAGCCTTCAAGAAAGGGTAAAAAATAGCCTGAATACCAGGTGGCCACCAAGCAATCCATGTTTCTCTATTTTGAGATAAATCATCAAGATTTGGCATGACGATTGTATTGAAGCTTGAATCTCCTCTAATATATTGCTGTAGTGCCCTGATCTGAAAACCTACATCCCAATTAATCGCATATGGATGCATTAGATTTAGGGTAAAAAACAGAGTAACAAAAAATGAAACTATGAAATAAGGAAGTAATTTTTTTTGATTTGTGATTATATAGTTCATTTGACTCAAAATAAATTTTGCTAGAGGTGAAGGGTCTCTTAGACTTTACCCTCACCGAGAATTCAGTGGCAGCATCAGAAGTGTAAGGACTTAAGGTCTGTCATTATTGACATACAGCACTAGGTTTGAGATCAAACCTAGTAGCTTGAAATGGGAAATCTCGATCTTAGAAGTTGTCGCAAACATACTTTTTAACTCAATTTCACCAATTAAATTTAAATTTTCTTCTTTAGCCCAGAAACTCTTACCGATGACTTTTAAAATGGTGCGAAACCACTGAGAAGGAAGCCAATGAATTAGCGGAAGAACGGTGTGAAACTCGATGGGATACCATCGGTTAGGTGTGGTGATAAAACAAGTATGACTAACCCGACATAGTTCTCGTACAAAAGCTTTTTGGTTTTGTCTGCTGCCGACATGTTCGATCGTGGCAAAACTGACTACTAGGTCAAAACTTTTGTCAGGAAAGGGAAGGCTCAAACCGTCTGCTTTGATATACTTCACCCCTGGATATTCTTGTTCCAAGAAGGCGGCATCTTCTAATCCTACTGCTGTGAGTTTGGCGGAATATGGATAGAGTTTCTCAAAGAAATTTGAATCTTCTCGGCGATCGCTAGTCACGCCAACATCTAATACCGTAGTTTCTGCTGTTGGCTTGGCAATCCGCATAAGCGATGCAAACATTTTTTGACGCGCATGAAGAGAAATCTTACTAATAAAACCTCCTACATTTCTCTGGACGTAGGGGCTACTTTCATTTTTAATGTGTTTGCCCATATTCTTGTACTTTTTTCATAGACATAGCAGAAATAAATAAAGATGAGAACAAAGTACTAAATCCCAGAATGACCAGAGTAGCGGCGAAGGAAGCCCACTCTGGATGAAGAAGAGGTAATAAGTTCGATCTCAGCCATTGCGTCACTAAAGAGAAGAGAATAGCTCCTCCCGCTAAAATCGCAGTTGCGCCAATTACTAGACCAGTTTCCAGATTGAACCAGCTATAAAACTTTCGCAATATAACGTTATCTCGATCGAAGCGACGGCTCCAAGAATATGTTTTAACATGTAATCCCAGATTGAGGATCTCAAACCCGACTACACTAAAAATAGTTGCAAATATGCCAGTAACGACACCTAGAGATCGTCCTTCATACTTCACTACCCCCAGCAGTACGACCAAGTGGAGCAATATGCCGATCCCGAAAAACAGAAATCCTGGAAACAAGAAAACTTTGTTAGGGCTGTACAACAGCATCATTCTCAAACTACGCCAACCATCGCGGATTGTGCGAAGTTTGGACTCTCCTTTACGAGGATGCAGTTGAATTGGGATTTCTGCTACTTTCAGACCTGCTAAACCTGCATTAATTGCTAACTCTAGATTAAATTCCATCCCAGAGCTAACGGGCTGAATTGTGTCATAAGCTTCTCGGCTAAAACCGCGAAAGCCGCAATATACATCCGTGAAGTGGGTATCAAACAGCAAATTGAGGATGGCAGTAAGAATGGGATTACCAAATACTCTATGTAGCCATGGATTAGTATCTTTGCTCGATCCTCCCAAGAAGCGACTACCTGTGACAAAATCAAAGTCTTCTTCAATCAGCTTGTGAATGAAATCTGGAATCAAACTAAAGTCATAGGTGTCATCGGCATCACCCATAATCAAATATTTGCCCTTAGCACTGGCAAAGCCTCTTAGGTAGGCATTTCCGTAACCTCTCAACGGTTGATGCACAACATGTACTCCCATGGACTCAGCGATCGCTACCGAGTTGTCAGTAGAACCGTTATCACACACAACGATCTCGCCAATAATATTCGCTCTAGTAAAAGTTGCCTGAATTTTCTCAATGCAAGCACCTAAAGCCTCTTCTTCATTCAGGCAAGGCATAACTACGGAAACTAATGGGGAATGATGTTCCGCCGAGTCTTTGGGAGCTATTGTCTCAATCATAATTTCACCGCAACTAATTGAATATTAGAAGTTTGAAAACCCAACTTAGCTCTGAATAGATCGAATGCGGTAAAGAACGCCAGCAAAATCAGGTTTTGATAGGGATTAAATATACTAGCAAGCCAAGGCGATCGCCATTTATATTTGATTAAATGATGTAAGGAAAAAATCCAAAAAGAATGGGCCGACAAATAATTGAAGCTCTTAACTTCTAGGTTATATTCTAAAGTCAGACGGGTCAAAGTCTGACGGTTCATCAAATTCCAATGACGCGGAAAATGATAGCCACCCCAATAGCCGTGACAAAATAGGTTGAAATCGAGACTCTCTGCGTTGGGAGTCTCAATAATTAAAATTCCACCTTGCTTCAACAATCCTGCAAGAGACTGCATCAGAGTCCGAGGATTCTCCACATGCTCCAACACCTGCAACAAGATAATCAAGTCAAAAGATGCTGGTGGCAGATCCTCTTTAATATCTTCGATCCGTCCGTAATAACCTTTAAATCCGAGATCGTTAAGATACCCGATCCGATCCTCGCTCATCTCCACGCCATAGAGATGGTTTCGGGGAATTCCCAGATTGTGCAACATCTCCAAATAACGACCGTCGCCGCAGCCAACATCTAGAACCTGCGGTAAGGCATCAGGCAGATATTTCAGCCATTGTTTGACTTTGATTCGATCCAGCCAATTTTTTGCTCTAATCGCAATGGGAGAGATCGCGAGCTCGTAGTTGTAAGCATAGTAATTAGATGGATAGATTGTCGGCAACTCGTCAACGATCGGGCGTGGATTGAGATAAATATTGCTACATACCTGACACTTAACCATGGAGAATTCATCGGAAGAGGTGAGATATTCATAATCTTGCCCTAAGGCATAAGCTTGCCAATCATCAGCTCCACAAACTCCACAGGTGACACTTTCAAGCTTTAAAGGTTTAGTCATTAACCCACAATTCCCGATTGATATTCTTGCTCTTTAACGCTTTCGATGCTTGGTGACAAAGGAAGAGAGCTAAACAACTTAATTAAAAAGGCAATATAGCTCTTTCTTACAGTTACCTCGGCTCGGTTTCTCGTGAAATCATGAACTTGGGGTAAATTATAGTAGGGTACTGTTGGGAACAGGTGATGCTCGGCGTGGTAATTCATATTGTGCGGAGAAAAAATAGCTAATTCAAACCAATTAGGTTGAAATGTGATAAGTCTCAAAGAATCAGCGTTTGATTCGGGCAAAATTGGTATGGCATGATCGCATAGAGCCCTAATTTCATCAGGCAAAAATACACAAAAATAAATTGGAGCGACCCACAACGCTAAGTAAGACCACCAAGGGAGATCCAGTAATATGAAAAATCCGATAAGCAATGGTTGCATCAAAAGGACAGAGAGTCTCTGCCTGAGATAGTTAGACAGTATTTTGATTGTTTTAGTTTGCTGAGATGGAGTTCCAATTAATAAACTATTTTTATCAATTGTTCGATCTTTGGCTTGAGTCAGCATCTTGCCAAAAGGAGTTACCTTAAGCACGGTCTTACCAAAAGTGGCAAGCCCCAAACAAAATAAGAGGAGCCTAGCATTAGAGTTTTTATTGCTCAAAGCATGTAAATAGCGATCGGGATCTAACTCTGTGCCCAAGTAGCGGTGATGATCTAAATGATTGCGCCGACCATCTTCCAAACCCATAAACATTGGTCCATAAATCAACCACTTAGCCAGTCTGTCGTTCACAACTCGAATTGGATGTAGCGAGTTATGGATCGCATCATGCCCCAAAATAAATAGAGCATATTGGCGCGAACCGATCGTAAAAAAAGCGATGATATAACTCCACCAACTTTGGATCGCAGCAACAGAGATAAATGCAACTAAAATTACTAACCAATCTAAAATTAAATCGCGATAGACTTTGCCGAGCCGAGATCTCATCCAAATTTCTATCCGATCTTTTGGCATAGACCGTCGAATGTTCTGCTGTACAGAGAAGATGTCAGGAATTGGATTATTATCTAGCATGGATTGATTGCTTTGAGATAGCATTGTCGAGATGAAGAATTGATTCGCTACTCCTGTAAAACTGGAGCTAGCCTTGAACCCAATTATAAATTAGTTATGAGTAAAGAGGAATGAGCCAATTAGCCATCCATTATCAACTTTTGAACACAAGCAAAACTTTTATCACAAAACTTTAGCATAGTCTCAGGAAAACCTGACGATTACAATTAAGCCAGCAAGTAATAGCCCCATGCCCACGAAGTAGTTAAAACTAAGTTTTTCGCCAAGTATTAAGGTCGAGCCAGCGATTACTAATATATAGATTAAAAGTGTAAAAGGGTAGACACGAGAGAGAGGCGTATTTCTAAGCGCAAGTACCCACAAACCAGTTGCCATCACATACAAAGATAGACCAGCCCATAAGTAAAAATTCTGTAATAGGTCGATCGATGATTTAAAAGATAGTAGTTCTGCGCCTTTTTTTAGTAGCAGTTGACCCGCACTGGCAAAGATTACGGCAGTGATCACAAAAAAGAGTTCAAACTTAGACATTTTGGTTCTTGTTACTGCCTTTTTTACTTCATGTCTAGCAAGCAAGCTCTCGATCGACATTTTGGTTAAACAAATTTGGTTAATTGTATACGGTAGCGGCTTTTTTTTGTGACGGCGATTTCTCCGACCGTGAGTCGGCCTTTGCCTCGAATCGCAATTAAATCTCCTGCTTTGAGTTGGTAGCTGGCTTGGGTAATGCTTTTCCAATTTACCCGTACATCATCACCATCAATTAAATCCACCATTTTGCTGCGGGACATGCCAAAACCTGCGGAGGCGATCGCATCGAGCCGTAATGAGGCCTCAACTGTATAAAGTTCTTTTTGCTGGGGTAAGCGGATTTTTAAATCGGTAATGGCAATGCGGCGGGTTTTAACAGGCACAGTTCGGACTTGAGTTAGGTGCATTTCTAGGTATTCCACCAGTTCGGGGACGAGGATCGCCTGTGCGCCTTTTTCACCTAGAACGATGATGTCTCCAACTTTGTGTCGCTCAATTCCTGTACCGAGCAACGAACCGAGAAAGTCTCGATGACTGGCGGTATCGAATAAGAAATTACCAGCAATATTAACGGCAGCAAGTTCTACCATGTCTTGCTCTAGGGGCAAGTCAGCACGGGTAATGGCGACACGTTGCCGCTCTGCTTGAGCATAGCCACCCCAATGCAAGAACTGAACTTCTGTGAGTCGGCTGAGGACAGAGCTGGCTTCTGCTAATTCTGGTGGCGACATAAAATCACTACATACGGTTGTCCATTCTTGTAAAGCTCGATCGCCTCGATCGAATAAGCGTCCGATCGCCTCACGATTTTCCAGTCCATTCAGCAGGTCACGGGGTAGCATGGTTGAGTTAATAATGATTCAGTGAACTATTACAATTGATCATAACTGACCACTGCAAAGCTTAAGTGTTTGACTATGACCAGTACTGCTACTGATTCCACGATCGATGCCATTGACCCAATTGATTCGGTAATAGATCGAACCGTCGATCGAAACCTGATTATTGATGATTCTAGTAAGGATGCTGAATCTGAGTCTCAGGTCGAAAGTGACTTAGGGATTGACTTAGATCCTGCTCCGATCGATTGGGCAGGAGAGCGCGGGGAAATCGAGGCAATCGATGATGCTGACGAGCTAGAGGAGCTAGATGATAACGAAATGTCGTTGTTCGATCATCTTGAGGAATTACGCACCCGAATTTTTTATTCGATCGGGGCAATATTTGTCGGAATCATTGCCTGCTTTGCCTTTGTAAACAAGATCGTGGCATTACTAGAAGTCCCCGCTCAAGGCGTGAAGTTTTTGCAACTGGCTCCAGGCGAATACTTTTTTGTCTCACTCAAAGTGGCTGGTTATAGCGGCTTTTTAGTCGCAAGTCCTGTGATCCTGTATCAGATCGTGAGCTTTATCCTGCCAGGACTGACGAAGAAAGAGAAAAAGCTGGTAGCTCCAATCATGTTTGGCTCTAGCATTTTGTTTGGGCTGGGACTGGTATTTGCATACATTGCTTTAATCCCTGCGGCACTCAACTTTTTCATCAGCTACGGTGGTGATGTGGTCGAGCAGTTTTGGTCGATCGAACGTTACTTTGAGTTTGTGTTGTTATTGCTATTCAGCACGGGTTTAGCATTCCAGATTCCTGTGATTCAGGTTTTGTTGGCTCTCACTGGCATTGTGTCGTCGAATCGGATGCTGGCTGGTTGGCGATTTGTGATTCTCGGAGCCGCAGTTCTGGGCGCAGTCCTCACCCCTTCGACCGATCCGCTTACCCAAAGTTTGTTAGCTGGTGCTGTGGGTGGTCTTTACTTCGGTGGTATCGGTCTGGTCAAACTGCTGGGACGCTGATTGATGCTGACATTCCTATTCTGGAACCTAAATCGAAAAGATCTCACTGTCTCGATCGACAGCTTGGTGAATATTCATAACATCGATATTCTGATCCTGGCGGAGTGCGAAATTTCTCCAGCCAATCTTTTGCGAGTATTGAATCCTTCAGATCGGGAAGCCCAATTTCACTATTTGCGCGGTGAATGTGAAAAAATCCAGATTTTTACTCGCTTCCCAGATATATTTTCTCGACCGATCTTTGAGTCGTCGCGCTTCACTATGCGATGTTTGACTCTACCTGGATTTGATGGCGAGATATTGCTCGTAGCTGCCCACTTGCTGAGCTTAACCAATGCCGATCAAAAAACACTTGATGCCGAAGCATCAGAATTTGCCAGAGAAATCCGTCGAATAGAAACAGAACGGGGTCATTCTCGTACTATCTTGGTCGGTGATTTAAACATGAACCCGTTTGCTGATGGCATGGTTGCAGCTAGTGGTTTGCATGGCGTAATGACAAAGGAAATAGCAAAACGAGAGACAAGAACTATTCAAACGCGGGGTTACCCTTTTTTCTATAATCCGATGTGGAGACATTTTGGCGATCGCCCCGACAAACCTCCTGGATCTTACTATTACAGAGGAGCGGATCATGTATGTTATTTTTGGAATATCTTCGATCAAGTTCTGATCCGCCCTGCATTGCTGGACTACTGGGATGATGAAGATCTGCAAATATTGGTTCATGATGGAGTATCAAGTCTGCTGGTAGGGCGTGTAGATGCCCCGAATAAAAAGCAATTTTCAGATCACCTACCAATTTTATTTTGCCTCAATTTCTAAAGGTCTGTTCGTATGACAAACTCAGTAAGTAATATCGAAAGTTTGTGGCCGAGTGATTTCATCTCATCTGATGTCGATGTCACCTTGCCTGTGATGATTTTGCGTCAACAAGCAACCATTTTGGGGCAACTAACCCATAACATTCTTGAAGGCTTAGTTGAATCATCGCCTGAGCTTATGCCCAAATATCAAATCCCACAAATCCCAGAAAAAAAGGTCATGTCTGATGCTTTAAGACACAATTTTTACATCAAAGCTCCAACCTTGGGTGGTTACCGCTACAAGTTGTTCTACGCAACGCACAAATTGGCTGACACTTACCCTGTGAATATTTATTCTCCTGTCTTTCCTGATAGTTTTCTCCAAGTCATTGATGAGAAAGAGTTTTGTCAAGCTGTGAGTGATATTTTTAATTCAGAAAAAACTAAAAAAATTGTTCAGTCTTTGTTAATTCAAAGCGAAGCCTAGAGAATTTAACGGATGAATTCGTGGAATATTCTCCAGCACTGGCGATTCGATCGACTATCTTGTTTGCACATCGTGTTTTAATTACAGAACAGATAAGTTAGCTGGAATCGCCTGAAAATACTGTGCGTATAAAGCTGACTATCAGATGAAATGTTGCATCATCTTCCAGACATTTTGGTGGAATCTGCAAAGAATTATGGTCTTAGCTAACAAGGCATTAGAGCCGTGAACAGTATTGAAATAATCCTAGTTATAGGCATGTCACCAGTTCAGTCCAAATAGCTTTAAACTATGTAAAAATCGCCAAAGAATCAACTTCTGTTTAGAGTTTTTGGTTTTGATGGCAAAAGATTTAAAGAATTACAGGTAGAAGGTAGAGGCATGGTTTTTAATTGGTTTCGGCGAAAATACGACGAAAACGAATCAGATGAACAGATAGAGCCTCAAAC
>Ga0163154_10010380_pt1 | contig 10366 bp, 10 predicted proteins | sample OliLakLV19MP9P1_FD_148649 | JGI IMG/M metagenome (GOLD analysis project Ga0163154, IMG submission 148649) | Freshwater microbial mat bacterial communities from Lake Vanda, McMurdo Dry Valleys, Antarctica - Oligotrophic Lake LV.19.MP9.P1 | ecosystem: Environmental > Aquatic > Freshwater > Lake >...
TCGCCGAACATCAAAACACACGGGAAAAACCTAGAAAACAGCGAGATCCAAGTGGGCCCGGTGGGATTCGAACCCACACAGAGGTTTAAGCCTCTCACGGATTTTAAGTCCGCTGCGTCTGCCGTTCCGCCACGGGCCCGAAGAGGCTGATTCTAAGGGAGATACGGCCATCCTGGAGGCCATCAGCACAGAGAAATTGGAAGTAACCCGGCGTCCTGCTCGGCGTCCACGACCAAGAGTTGGGAATCCTCATCGCGGCGGGGCCTTCTTTGACGCCACGCCAGCGCGCGGCCATCGGCGCTTTGGCCGGCGGCTAGCGGTTAAGCCGCGCTTCGATGTCTTACCCGCTCGCGTCGAGCAAGCGGTGGATCTGGATGATCGACGATTGCGGCGCGCAGCGCGGTGTTGTCGCGCGTGCGGAGATCGCGACGGAACCAGCCAGTGTTCGGGTCACGCTGTCACGCCCGAAGTCCTAAATGTGTAGTGCGACACGATCCACTCGGCTCCCCGGTTCATTCCCCAGAGTTCTTCGCATGCGATGAAGAACACCCGCCAGCGGTGGAGCCACGCGTTCGCGGCGTCGCCGTAGTTGTCCTTAAGGACTCGAAGCGCCTCCGTTCGGTTCCCATCGAGGTTTTCAAGCCACGCCCTCGCCGTGCGTCCGTAGTTGGTTCCATCAATCCTCCAATGGTCTCGCACGCACACGTCCTCGGCAAAGTGCAGCAGCAGATCGTCGGAGGGCATGATGCCACCTGTGAAAAAGTATCGCCCGATCCAGTCGTCCGTCTCGAACGGGTATGCCACTCGGCAATGAGAGAAGATGTGGACAAACAGACTGCCGCCCGGCATCAGCCAGCCGCGGATTCGGGAAAGAAGGGCCCGGTGGTTGCGGATGTGCTCGAACATCTCGACGGAGACAATGCGGTCGAAGCGGTCGTCTGTGGAAAACACGTTGATGTCGGCGGTAATCACGGTCGGTGGACGCACGCCGCGCCGGGCGGCCTCGGAGAGTATGAACTCACGTTGCGGAAGGGAGTTGGAGATTGCCGTGATTCGGGCATCCGGGTACTTTTCGGCCATCCAGAGCGTCAGCGATCCCCAGCCGCAGCCGAGCTCCAGGATGTCCGTGCCGTTCTCAATACCGGCGCGGCGGCAGGTCAGATCGAGCATGGCATCTTCAGCCTGCGCCAGCGTGCTGACTCCATCGGGCCAATAGGCGCACGAGTACTTGAGGCGTGGTCCGAGGCAGAGCCGGAAAAACTCGGGGGGCAACTCGTAGTGCTGCAGGTTGGCCTCTCGGGTGTGGATCGCTATGGGCGCTTGAGAGAGATCCTGGATGAGCGCACGCACTCGCTCGCTCCGCTGCTCAACCGTCCCCTGCTCTTCCTGGCGTAATCGAGCACGCAGCCGGCGGCGGATGCCGGCCCGGAGGATCGGGTCGGGGATCAGGCCCCGGTCGATGAGGGGTTCGTACCAGACACCCGCCCGGGCGAGCTGGTTCGCGGGAAGGGCAACGTGTGCCGGCAGCGTTCGGCTCATGGCGAGATCTCCGATGCGTGGGAACCTGAACGCTTGGGAAACCAAGGAACAAAGGCGCTTGTCGTGCGCTGATACCGGCGATACGCCTCGCCGCGGGACTTGAGGGCCCGGGCCTCCGTCGGTGGGATACCCGTGAGTTTGAGCACGAAGAGCAGGATGAGCGCCGGGGCGGTCCAGGCCAGCCAGCCTACCGCCGCGCCCGCCGCGACGGTCGCGTAGCCGATCCACATCAACCACTCGAAGAAGTAGTTGGGATGTCGGGAGTATCGCCAGAGGCCGATGGTGCAGACGCTCCCGCGGCTGGCTGCATTGCCTTTGAATCGGGCGAGTTGGTGGTCAGCAATGGTCTCACCGATCAGTCCCGCAAACCAGATCGATGGACCGAGCAGGTCGAGCACGGATGGGCTGGGCCGGGTGTCCCGGGCAGCGATGAGAAACGGCGCGGAGAGGAGGACAACCAGAACCGCTTGGGCGAGAAAGAAGAACAAAAACACGGCGTTGACGCGCCCGGCGAACTTCTCCCTCATCATCTGGTACCTGCCGTCCTCTGGGCCGCGAAGCACGCGGTCAAATAGCAGATGGGCTGCCAACCGGAATCCCCAGACCGCGCCCATTGCGCCGATGATGGCTCGACGTTCGGCGTCGCCTTCACCGGTGAACCCACAGAACGCCGCGGCCGCTCCCAGGCACGCGGCCCAGCCCACGTCCACCACGCCCGCATCTTTCGTCCGCACCTGCAGGAGCCACAACGCGAACATCACCAGGCCCGACCCCGCACCGATCCACATGAGTTGTTCCTGCCATGTGAGCATCAGAACGCCTCCTCCAAGTGCATGCAGGTGAACAATGAGATTCCACCAAAGGAGACACGGACAATGCGCACGACACGATGGACCTTTCTCGCGGCCGCCCTGGGCATTGCCGCACTGCTTGTGCTCATCGCGTATTCTGCGGTGCAAATGCCGCTCATGGCCGGATTGCGGGCCACCGTGGACACCCGTTGGGGCGTCACGACCATGGTGGACCTGTACCTGGGTCTCTTCGCGGTCGCCGGGTGGATCGCGCACCGCGAGCGGAGCATTCCGCGGACGCTCGCGTGGTTCGTCGGCTTGTGCCTACTTGGCAACCTCGTCACGCTCGTGTACCTCCTCATCGCGTCGCTCCGGGCACGCTCGGTCGAAGACCTGTTCCGCCCTGTTCCCCGATAACACGGTTCGCCACCACCATCCACACGGGAAGGGCGATCCCGTATTGAACTGCTACCCACACAAGCCCTCTCCACTCCGGCTCGGCCAACGTGATGGCACCGATCCGCGAGCCGACCCAGTACGCCACGGGCCCGCCGATGGCACCGAGTACCCCCGCGAGCAACGGCCGACGCCACATCCATCGCAGGCTCGGACGCAGCGTTGTCCCGAAGTTCACCCAGAGCATGAAGAACATGATCAAAAACTGCGCTCGCGACCCGGAGGAAAAGTGAAACCAGCCAAGTGAAGCGCCAAGCCAGTCCAGGCTTGTGCCGAAGAAGGCCCCGGCAAGAATGACACACGCTTCGCGACAGGAAGATGGGGAAAGCCGAAGTTGACCGACCGTGCTTAGCACGATCAGCGCGGGTGCGGCCCACCACCAAGGCTTGCCGGCGCCGAACATCGCAAGCGTCCATAGCGCATCGAATGCCACGACGTTGATCGTGATGGCAAGCCAGCGGATCAAGTTCGCCCCGCAGTCCGTTCTCCCGCCGCGGCGAAGCGGCAAAGAGGCTTGGTCAACAGCAACTGCACATCACCGACGTGGCGGGCACGAAACGCGCCTTCGCAGTACCCCAGGTAGTACTCCCACATGCGAACGAAACGATCGTCAAAGCCCAAGCGACTCACCTCTTCGAACCGGCTCACGAACGCGTCTCGCCACAGGCGGAGCGTCGTGACGTAGTGCGGCCCGATGTCCTCGAGATGCCAGGTTCGCAGATCGGTATGTGCGTTTACGGCGTCAATCATTGCGGCGACGCTCGGCAGGCAGGAGCCCGGGAAGATGTACTTTTTGAGGAAGTCGCGTCGGCGGGAGGCCTGCTCGAAGAACTGGTCTCGGATCACAATCGCCTGGATGAGCGCTGCGCCGTGGGGCTTGAGGCAGTTCGAGCACGCTTCGAAGAACGTGCCCAGGTTGTTCCGTCCCACCGCCTCAATCATCTCGACGCTCACCAGCTTGTCGAACTGACCCACCCTTTGAAGATCGCGGTAGTCACGCTTGAGAACAGTGACCCGGTCCTGCAGTCCCGCGTCGCGCACGCGGTGTTCGGCAAAGCGGTGCTGCTCATCGGAGATTGTGGTGGTCGTCACACGGCAGCCATACCGGCTCGCCGCGTGGATGGCCAACGCTCCCCAGCCCGTGCCGATCTCGAGCAGGTGGTCCGTCGGGCCCAGGGCGAGCTTCCGACAGGCTCGGTCAATCTTCTCACGCTGGGCCTGCTCGAGCGTGTCGGCGCCATTCTCGAAGACGGCGCATGAGTAGGTCATCGTGGGGTCGAGGAACAGCGAGAAGAACTCGTTACCCAGGTCGTAGTGGGCGACGATGTTGCGTCGGCTGCCGGCTCGCGTGTTCCGTTCCAGCCAGTACGCCGCCCGCGACAGGGGTGCGCCTAGTCTCGCCAGCGGGCCCTCCAACGACTCCATCGCGGACAGATTTACGGTGATGATCTCGATCAAGCCGGCGAGGTCATCGGTTTCCCAAGCACCATCGATGTAGGCCTCGGCGATGCCGAGGCTGCCGCCGAACGCGGCCGCGGCGTAGAAGCGCGGGTCAAGTACGCGCAGGGTGACAGCGGGAGTTCCGGCGAGTTCTGGGACAGACTCCGCCTCGAGCACACCATTTTGGTCGATGAGCCTCACGTGGCCGTGTTTCATGCGAGCCAGCGCCGTCCGCAGAATGCGGCGGCCGAGGGCTCCGTTGGGCGGGGACTGCGGGGGGCTCAAAGGGCGTGTGTCGAGGATGGCCGAACACCGGGGCACGCTTGAGCCACAGCCTGAGCGCCTCTATGTGGATCTTCGCGATGACCTGCAGCGTCATGAGCGGAAAGCGCAGAAGCAGCCGACGGAGGAATCGCGGCGTCATCTCCCGGCGCCGCATCACCAGAGTGGCGTCGAACGCCGTTGTCGAGCATCGGTCATGGAGATTCATGTGGACAAAGAGTTCGTCAGTCGGGGGCTTGAATATCCAGTCGTTCTCCATATCCATCGGGAAAAATGGGGAGACATGGAACGCCTTGTCAAACCGCCACCGAAGGGTTTGGGCGTCTCCGCGGCTCCGGGCCGCGGCGGTTGCATCGAGTGCGTAGGCATGGCGCTCCCGCCAGGGAGTGTTGGTGATCTCGGCAACGATGGCCACGATGCGATCGGCTTCATCGAAGCAGTAGTAGAAGGTGACGGGGTTGAAGACAAATCCGAAGTACCGCAGGTGTGTGAGCATCCGGATGGCGCCCGCAGGACGGAACCCAAGTTGCTGCTGTACACAGGTTCGAACGCTTTCGTCAAGCCCCTTGCCGTCCCGCGAGAGGTAGTCCTCACGCCGGAAGCGGGCCGGGCACAGCCACGACGTACCCCACAGACGCGTCAGGGAGAACACCGCGTCCAGTTCCGCCAGATCGAGGTAGGCCATAAAGAGCGGGAACGTGAACGCATGCGCGGGCGCCCGGCGCCGGTGACGAATACGGCCCACGTACACAGCGCTCTTCAGGGTCAAAGACGCACCCCCAGACGTTCGCAGACCCGCAGCGCGCTGACCACGCCGTCTTCGTGAAAGCCGTTGCCCCAATAGGCCCCGCAGTAGTGAGCGCGGCTAACGCCGCTGATCTCGGTCCAACGCGCACGAGCGAGATCGCCTGAGACCGAGTAGAGCGGGTGATGGTAGTTGAACTTCGCGATGATGTGGGCGGGATCGATCGCTGCGTTATCGTTCAACGTCACGCAAAGAGGTGCGCATGTATCCAACCCCTGCAGCATCGACATGTTGTACGTCACGGCTGCGGGCTGTGCCGGGTCTCCGGTCAACCGGTAGTTCCAAGCGGCCCAGCAGCGGCGGCGGCGCGGGAGCAGCCTCTGGTCGGTGTGCAGGACCGCGTCGTTCGGCTGGTAGGGCATCGCGCTCAGGATGTGGCGCTCGGCGTCGGTGGCGTCGGCGAGCATTGCGAGCGACTGGTCGGCGTGCGTCGCGAGGATCACTTCATCGAACTGTTCGTCGGTGACGGGCGTGCTCACGTTCACGCCTTCGGGACTTCGCCGGATGCGAACGACGGGTTGGGCCGTGCGCGCGGTCGATCCGATCGTGCCCATCATCGCGTCGATGTACGCCTGCGAGCCGCCTTCGATCGTTCTCCATTGAGGACGCTTGCGCAGATCGAGCATCCCGTGGTTGTTGAAGAACCGGAGGAAGAACCGGGCAGGAAACCCAAGCAACGCCTCGCGCGGCGCGGACCAGATTGCCGCGGCCATGGGTACGAGGTAGTCGTCCAGAAACCCGCTGGAGAACCAGCCCGATTGACAGAGGTCGCCGATCGTCGCATCGGGCCCGATGTCCGCCATCGCCGCCGTTCCAGTTCGACCGAGCGTTGCAACGCCCGCCATCACCCTCCACCATCGCGGGCGGAGCAGGTTTGACCAGGTTCCGATGACGCCAGCCAGGGATGAGCCCCCGTATTCAAAGCCGCTCCGGTCATCGCGGACGCTGAAGGACATCGTGGTCGGGCGTGACACAACCCCCAGCCGCCGCAGAAGGGTGCAAAACCTCGGGTAGTTGCGTTCGTTGAAAACGATGAACCCCGTGTCTACCGGAATCGATCGGCCTTCGTGCGAGACCACGACCGTGTTGGTGTGCCCACCGAGACGCTCTTCCTTCTCGTACAAGGTGACATCGTGGACGCCCGAGAGAAGGTACGCGCAGACCAACCCGCTGATCCCAGCGCCAACGACGGCGATCTTCATGCGCCACCCCTGGCGCGAGCGGCGGCGTCATACACCTGCCTCGGTACCGGGCGAAGGTCCCAGACCAGGCCGACCCAGGACATCGCTCGGAGGGCCCAGTAGGCCGGGTCAAACTCCCACCAAAAGAAACCCTGTCGAACGGTGCCCGGGTGATAGTGGTGGTTGTTGTGCCATCCCTCACCGAGAGTGATGAGGGCGAGAAACCAGTTATTCCGGCTGTCGTCGCCGGTGTGAAAGCGGCGAGAGCCGACCATATGGGCGACGGAGTTGATCGTGAATGTCGCGTGGTACAGCACCACCGTTGAGACCCCGAAGCCCCAGATTACAAGTTGCCCAGGGCCGGTGCCAAGCGACGGCGCCCATGTAGCCAGCATGACCCCTGTCGCGAAAAGCATTGCGATGAGAAGGATCGGGCCCATCAGATGGTTGCGCTCAAGCCAGACCAGCTCCGGGTATCGGTGCCAATCCGGGATGGTCTTCCAGTTAGTTGCGCGGCCCTTTTCCGTGAGGAACCAGGCGGTGTGGCTCCACAGAACGCCGCGCCACCCCGGCGAATGCGGATCGGGCTCGTGGTCCGAGTGACGATGATGCTCTCGGTGGTGCGCGGCCCACCAGAGCGGCCCTCGCTGGGCCGAACTCGTGCCGAGCAATGCGAAAGCAAACTGCACGACCCGATGGGTTCTGAAGGTCCGATGGGAGAAGTAGCGGTGGTAGAAGGCGGTGATTGCGAACATACGGAGCCAGTACAGCGCGACTGCGACTCCTACCGCGGTCCAACTCCAGCCGGTCCACAGTGCACCGAAGCAGATCGCGTGAATGAGCACGATGGGCAGTGCATCCCGGACGCGGATCCGGTGGTGGTCGAGTGAAGGACCGTCGGTCCGGCTCGCGGGCCAAGCGGGGGAGGAGGCGTATTCAGCTGATACTTCAGGAGTCACGGCTTCCTCCCATCGAGCGACCTGTGCCTGGACCCAACGCCTTGCACAATACCGGCGGCGTAGGAACCAAGCTCGATCATTGAACCGCACACACGTGCGCGCACCAGGATCTCGGTCGGGAGGGACTCCACGCACCGACCCCCGACAACAAGCCTCGTTCGGGTGACCTCCAAGCGGTCCGCGAGCCTGGTCCACTCGGCATGACGCTTCCGGTCTTGGACCGTACTTACGCTCAGGCTGCACATAAATGCGCCATAGCGCTCGGCCGCCAAGCCGATCGTCTCAATCGGCGTCAACGGGCCCAGGTTGCGAGCGTCGCTCCCTTGCTCCTGGAGCGTCATGGAGGCGAGCATCGGAGGCAGCAGGTATGGGTCGCCGGGACCGGCCGCGGTGATCGATACCGGCGCACCCGACGGCCGCGAAGGCAGCCAAGCCACTAGGTCGTTCATGGCACGTATGCAGGTGTCCACGGCCCGGTGCTCGACCAGAATCCCTTGGGAATCGTGCTTCCAGAGTTCTCCCAAACGCCCCAGGGCCGGACGAACCAACCCATCCCCGATCGTGGCGATGTCCGCTCCGGAGATGTACCGGCCCATGATGATCGCTCGAACCCGTTCCGCATCGTCGCTCAACAACGCCTCATAGCACTCATCTGCCGCCTCGGAATCGACCGCTCCAAGTGATGGCACCGTTGAGAGCGGCATGGCTTCAGGCCGCTGCGGGCTCATCCGGTGCTGCCGCATGAAGCGGACCGCGGCTGCCATCGGGATGCGCCGGTGACCTCCCGCAGTGCGATCTGCGGCGATGACGCCATCGTCGATCCAACGTTTCACCGACGACTCGCTGACGCCAAGGGACTCGGCGAACTGGCGGGTCGTCAGCGACTGGCGCTCTCTGTTCTTCATGGTTGCATTATCCGCTGCTTCTGCAAACCCGGCCCCGCCGTTCCCGACGGGGCCGAGGATAACTCTTGCGGCTTTCTTCCGACGCCGTGTCACTTCGGCATCAGGACCGTGTCGATCACGTGGATGACGCCGTTCGAGGCCTCCAAATCGGTGTTCGTGACACCCGCCATCGCTGCGCCGTTGCCGATTGTCACCTTGCCCTCCCTGACCTTGATCTGGAACGTCTGACCCTCCAGCGTCTTCTTGCTCTCAGTCATTGCCACCACCTGGTCCGCGTAAGCGGCACCCTGGATGACGTGGAACTTCAGGATCGAGGCGAGCTTCTCCTTGTTCTCCGGCTTGAGCAGGCTTTCGACCGTTCCGGCCGGCAGCTTGGCGAAGGCCTCGTCCGTGGGGGCGAACACCGTGAAGGGCCCCTTGCCCGAGAGGGCATCGGCAAGCCCCGCCGCCTTGATGGCCGCGGCCAGGGTGGAGAAAGAGCCGGCCTCGGCGGCGACTTCCAGGATGTTCTTCTGCACGGGCAGGATCACGCGGTCGATGACGTGGATGATGCCGTTGCTGCACGCGATGTCGGCCTTGACAACGGTGGCCTTCCCATTCAGTTTAAGTTGCTCCCCGTTGATTGAAAGGTCGATCCGCTGACCGTTCACCGTCGCGGCGTTCTTGAGCGTCACTGCCTGCTTGGCAGCGACGTTGCCGGACACGACGTGATAGGTCAGGATCGACACCAGCTGGCCCTTGTTCTCCGGCTTGAGCAGGCTTTCGACCGTTCCGGCCGGCAGCTTGGCGAAGGCCTCGTCCGTTGGGGCGAACACCGTGAAGGGTCCCTTGCCCTTGAGGGTTTCAACCAGCCCGGCGGCCTGCAGCGCCGCTGCGAGGGTCTTGAAGGAACCCGCGACGACCGCTGTGTCCAAAATATCGGTCGTGGGCTGCTGCGCAACCTTTGCCTTCGGTTCGTGTGCCGGGGCGGGGGTCTGGGCGAAGGCACCGGTGGCACAAACCGCAAGGGTGCAAATCGAACTCAACTTCATCCAAGTCTTCATCTTTGACTCCAATTGGGGGCTGTTTTGCATGGGCCGCCGCGCCCCGAGCGGGAGCCGTGGGCCGTTTCCGACCCGATCCTGAGTGTTGGCATCGTCTGACGCGTGACTCGACAACGTGAACGTTATGGACGATTATGTCGTCTCGAAACAAGAAGTCAAATCTCGGCAAGTCGTCATTTATTGGCTGCAATCACGGGGATGTCACTTGACACGCCTCGCCGCGAGCATAAACTTAAATGCTCGATTTGGACGCATTTAGGAGATCGCGCGGATGACGACTACGCTGCCTTCATCAAACCTACTGGGGCTCAGCACACTCGCGGCGTGTCTAATCCTCGCGTCCGGCTGCGGCTCAACCCCGGTCCACCCGGCCGGGCGCACCCCCGCGAGTTCCCAGTCCACGACGTCAGAGGATCACGCCATGGAACGATTGCCGGTCCCGATCGACGCGCCGCCCACCGGTACCTCAGCACGAATCGGCGGCGATCTCACGGCAATGGTGTCGGGGTCCGATGCCGACTATCGCGCCGGGGCCTGTCGCATCGATACGCCGCTGCCCGTTGGCTACCCCGCCCCCACTCCGCCGGGTTCTATTGACCTCAAGACCTACCCCTCGGTGCGGCTGGCCGAGGTCGCCAGCACCGGCGACCCCGACAGCGGGATGAACAAGACGTTTTGGCCACTGTTCAACCACATCAAAGGGCACGACATCGCGATGACATCGCCCGTGGAGATGAACTACCGCGGCATGCGGGCCTCGGATCACCCCACGCCGGAATCGTGGTCCATGGCCTTCCTTTACCGACAGCCGGAACTCAACCGGACCGGCGTTGAAGGCCGGGTCGTCGTTCGCGATGCCGACCCTGTAACGGTGGTCGCGGTCGGCATGAAGGGGTCCTACTCCATGTCACTCGTGCAGCGCGGCATGCGTCAGATCGAGGATTGGCTCGCGGCCAATCCTCAAT
>Ga0163154_10010382_pt1 | contig 10363 bp, 10 predicted proteins | sample OliLakLV19MP9P1_FD_148649 | JGI IMG/M metagenome (GOLD analysis project Ga0163154, IMG submission 148649) | Freshwater microbial mat bacterial communities from Lake Vanda, McMurdo Dry Valleys, Antarctica - Oligotrophic Lake LV.19.MP9.P1 | ecosystem: Environmental > Aquatic > Freshwater > Lake >...
CGCTGCCGCCATGGACGGAGTGGCGCCCAGGCCACCATCGTTCCTGGACGGCGGCGGCGAGATGGGTGCCGCGATGAGGGCGCACCAATGGGCAGCAACTGCCGTTGGATCGCCGCACGAGTGGCCCGCGCCATTACGCACGATGGTGCGTATGATGCTGACCACCAATCACTCGGTATTCATCTTCTGGGGTGATGACCTCACCTGCTTCTACAACGACGCATACGCCGCATCGCTTGGTCCCGAAAGGCATCCACGGATCCTAGGCATGCCAGGCAGTGTGGCGTGGAGCGAAATCTGGCCACTCATCGGGCCGCAGATCGAGCTGGTGCGCAGGGGGCAGGGTGCAACCTGGCATGAAGATCAGCTCGTACCGATTACGCGGCACGGCAGGATTGAAGACGTCTTCTGGACGTACCGCTACGGTCCGATTCATGACGACGATGCACCACATGGCGTCGGTGGTGTGCTGGTCCTGTGCTACGAAACGACTGATCGCGTGATGAAGGATGCCCGCGTGCGGGCTGATCTCGATCGTTTTCAACAGCTGTTCGAACACTCACCGGGTTTCATCTGTGTGGTGCGCGGTCCTGAACATCGCTTTCAATACTGCAACCCGTCGTACTTCGCCCTTGTCGGCCGCGGACCGGAGTTGATCAGTCGGACCGTCGCAGAGGCGTTGCCCGAAGTTGTTTCGCAAGGCTACATCGAAATGATGGATCGCGTCTTCAAAACAGGTGAAGCACATTCCGGCGTCACCGCCCTCGTGATCCTCAACGGCGTCGAGCGACTGGTCGATTTCGTCTATCAGCCGCTGCGAGATACCGGAGGCCCGGTCACCGGTATCCTCGTACAGGGTATCGACGTCACGAAACGTGAGCTTGCACAGGCGGCTCTGGTACAATCGGCGACTCGCTTGCGCATTGCCACCGACGCCGCGAGTCTCGGGATTCACGAATACGACATCCGTAGCGGCGTCATTGAGTGGGATGGAAGGGTCAGCGCGCTATGGGGAGTACACGAATCCTCCCACACCACATACGATGTGTTCATGAGCGGCATCGTCGCGGAAGACCGTGCGCTCACCCAGCGCGCACTCGACGCCGCGTTCGACCCCGTACTCGGCGGTTCATATCACGCTGAGTATCGCGTGCGAGACACCGCTGGCGTGGTGCGCTGGATCCGTGCCACTGGCCGAGTCGAGTTTGAGAATGATCGCGCCGTACGGATGATCGGTACGGTGCACGATATCTCGATCGCGAAGCGCGATGAAGCAGAACTGATGGCAGCTGACCGCCAGAAGGAGGTTTTCCTGGCCACGCTCGCACATGAGTTGCGGAATCCGCTGGCCCCGATTCGAAACGCGGCACATATCCTCGCCATGCCGGGAGTCGGGAAGGAGCAGATCCGGTGGGCGCATCAGGTGATCACCCGGCAAGCGACACACATGGCAACGCTGCTGGATGACCTGCTGGATGTTGCACGTCTGGCGCAGGGGCGAATGGAGCTGAAGCGTGAACACGTCGAGATCGACACGATACTGAAGTCCGCTGTCGAAAGCGTGCGTCGTCGGCTGGAGGCCAAACAGCATGTTCTGAGCATTGAGGTGCCTGCCCGTGGCGCCATGGTCTTCGCTGATCCGGTGCGGCTCTCTCAGGTTTTCTCGAATCTTCTGGGCAACGCGATCAAGTACATGGCGCCCGCGGGTCGAATCGAGATGCTGGCGCAGGTGGACGATACGCAGGTCCAAGTGTTTGTGCGCGACAGTGGCGTCGGCATGAGTGCGGCTGTGATGCCGCATATCTTCGGGATGTTCCAGCAGTCAGAGGCATCGCTCGAGCTCGCAGAAGGCGGCATCGGCATCGGCCTCTCCATAGTGCGGGCGATCGTGGAGCTGCATGGTGGTGCGGTGCGGGCATCGAGCGACGGGCCGGGGTGCGGTAGTGAGTTGGTCGTGGTGTTGCCTCTGGCGCCGGCCACAGCAGCGGCGCGAGGCGAGAAAGTGCTTCGTGGCGATGGACCAGGCACGGTGCATAAGCGAATTCTTGTCGCTGACGACAATCAGGACGCTGCTGAAAGTATGGCCATCCTGCTCGGGCTGGAGGGGCACTTGGTGCAGATTGCATTTGATGGGATCGAGGCCCTTGAGATGATCGCGTCATTCAGGCCTGACATCGTGTTGCTGGACATCGGCATGCCGCGAATGAACGGGTATGACGTTGCGCGCAGGGTCCGTGAGCAGGACGCCACGCGCCAGATACGGCTGATCGCGCTCACTGGCTGGGGAGGAGCGCACGATCGTGAACGCGCCCTGACTGCTGGCTTCGATGCGCACCTTACCAAGCCGCCCGACGTCCAGCAGTTGATCGCCGAGATTTGCCGATGACTGTCAGCACCACTTGCTTCTACGGGAGAACCAGATGAGCAGGCTGCAAGGGGCGCCGCTTCACGATGTGATGCGCGGTTGGATGGAGATAGCGCTCAGCGAGGCCCGGACTGCACTGGAGGCGGGAGAGGCGCCGATCGGCGCGCTGATCCTCAACGGTGCCGGCGAGATCATGGGTCGTGGACATAACACCATGGTCGCCAGTGGCAATCCGATCGCACACGCGGAGATCAACGCCTTCGCGGCAGCCGCCGGTTCGTTTGCCGACACACACCATCTCTTCATGGTCACCAGCCTCGAGCCCTGCGTCATGTGCACCGGGGCTGCCATGCAGGCGGGCGTCACCACGATCATCTACGGGCTCAAGGCACCCGCGGATGCAGGTACTGGGCGCGTTGCACCGCCGACATCACCAGATGCGACGAATCCCGTCGTCCTCGGGGGCGTTGGTGCAGCGGAGAGTCGTGCCTTGTTCATTGAATGGATTGGCCGACACGAGGGCGACCCGTCGCGCGCGTCGCAGCGAGCGTTCATCACGCAGCTGCTGACGCTCACAGCAGGTGGGTGAAGTGCAAGTGCACGCCGGCCGGCGATCGCTCGAGTAGCGAGGAGTAGTGCCATACGCCCTGGTTCACGCGGGAAACCATGGACTGGGTGGCTTTCGGGTTGATAAGATGCCCGACAGGCTCTTCACGACGTCCCTGGGATGTGCTGGTTTGAGCAGGAGGGCTGAAAACCCCACCTCCAGACTGCGGCCGAGATCGTCCTGATGGCGCCACCCGGAGAACGTCGAATTGCTACGGACTCACTGCGAGGCAGTTTGCGGATGGTTCGGCAGGTCTCGAAGCCGTCCATTCCTGGCATTACCAGGTCGAGGAGATACGCTTCTGGCAAGAAGGTGGTGTGCGCCGCGAGCGCCGTCGCACGCCGTAAAAACTTCATGACCCATCAGTCGCAGCACGTCACTGAGTATGTCCGCACTTTGCGCCAGATCGTCCCCAACCACCAGCTTTCAGTTCCCGCTACCACCCGTTGATTCACCATCGTCGCCGTGCAATTCGTTCATCGCAAAGTCCCGGGCGCCATATCGCGCATTGTTGACGCCTGACTGTGAGGACTGATGCCACGCCTCTGTGATCATGGTGTGTGACATCTCGTTGTGCCGTTCCATCCTCACGTCTTGTGAACCGCTGGAGTTCGGACCCCCGCGTGCGGTTCCATCACCCATCTGCATTACTAACCGTCAACGCGATGACCGTACGACCGTGCGCGATGTCTATCTTGCAGGATTGCGCGCCACACTGGAGCACCGCGTGCGAATCAAGTGAAAACCCGCTCACCTTCTTCTGCCGTCGTGGATCGCTCTCCCTGATCAACGACAGCGCGCCAAGCCTGGGCTCCGGCGTTCAGGATGCAACCGCAGAGAGGCGAAGGACAATCGCTTCCAATCGGCGCACCTGCCGTTGTGTGTCCAGCAGACACTGTTCGAGGGTCCGGTCGAGCGTGTCCAGGCGTACCGCCTGCGGCATCTCTCCGGCTTCAATCGAAGGGCCATGTGGTGGAGAGTTGCGATGCGCCCGACCTTGGATGGTCAGTTCCATGATACCACTCCTTGCACGGCGTCGTCGCGGTGCGATTCAAATTCAGAATGCAAAAAAGGCGCGGGCGACCAGATGGTCGCTCGCGCCGTCGTCTCACGAGCCAACGTGCTCGTGCGATCAGGCAGGCGCAAGAATCGCGCATTGTCTGCAGTACGAAGATATCGTATTGCAAAGTTGTCTGACGAGCAAGCCCCTTCGCGATGAGCCTGCCGGACTCGCTTCAGTTCGCCAGGGCGCGTCATGCGGCTTCGATTCGGAAGCTGAGAGTGATTCGACGCCGACCTCAGGCTCCGATGTGGCATCACGTTTGCATCGAGTCATCGTGTCGCCATGGCACCGGGCAGCTGTCTGATTGATCAGTATCGGAGTCATGATGCTCGGTACGCTGCAGGGCAGGAGTCGACCATCGCAGTTATTCTCAGTCAAGGTCGACCCGCCGCTCGCGGGATGCCTGTGGCAACAAAATCAGAGAAGTCGTAGCAACGGATCTCACGGTTCCATGGCTGACGGCGCACGCACACTTCGCGGTGTGTCTGCGCCGTTTCTGTTTCTTCATCGGAGGTTGTATGCGAGCAACACTCACACGATTCGTCTCCCGGTTCGCGCCACCGTCTCATGCGAACGCATTACCACCGGAACTGCCGATTCCGTTCCCCCTCGCGCTCGACCGTCAGTCTGCATCGCGAACGGTCCATGAGTGCAGCGGGATCGAGCGGGCATTCTGCGAAGGAAGCGTCATGATCTGGTAGCGACGCGACCAGTCGTCTCACCATTCACGCGACCGCCTGCGGCGGATGCGCGCTGCAAACCACACCGTCTCCAGAACGGCAGCTGCGCCATCATCACCAATCACTGCATTGTCTCGGAGCCCCGGGTGTCGCTCGATACACTGCATGACCTGACGATGGAAGAGCTGAGAGATGTGCACAAGCCGGAGACAAATCCTGTCGAGGTCCTGCTGAAGACGGCCAGAGAAGTCGGGATGGAAGCGGACGATGGCGCAGCGGAGGATGCTGAGTCAGGGGATGATTCGGACCCCAACCGTGCTCTGATCACCGAACTGGTGATCGATGCACCGATTCTTCCTTTTGCGCCGGTCGCAGAAGTGATGGCGAATACTGGTCGATGATTGTGTTGCCGTGGCCTGAGAGCCGGGGCGACTATCCGATACTCTTTTACCGCGAGCGAAAATATGGCCGAGATCCGGATTGAGAAGAAGCCGAGGGACGTGTGGGCGTGGATGATTCCGATGTTGCTCCTCCTGGCGTCACTGTGGTGGTTCTTCGGTCGGGGCTCTCGCGAGCCCGTCTTGACGAATGCGCAGGCTGACACGCGCACGGACAGCGCGGCAGCGTATTCGTCCGCGTCTCCCGTGCGAGACGACCCGTCTACCAATACCGTTGCGGACTTTGTCGCGTTCGTGTCCGACAGTGGCGCGTGGCGCGGCGATGATCAGCAGCACGCGTACACCGCAGAAGGGATTCGCCGATTGTCCATGGTGCTGGATGGCGCCATGCCCGGCAATACGACCACCGCCACCACCGCGACGATGCGCGCTCAGGCAAACGCGATCGAAAACAGCGCCGCCGAGTCGTCCCGGCATGCTGATATGGCCAGAACGGCGTTCATCGCGGCGGCAGCCGCCTTTGATTCCCTTCCTGCAGGGAGACTTCCGCCCGACGCTGCTACTCGCGTGCGCGACGCGGCCAACCGCATGCGTTCCGAGCCCGACCTCCCTGCGCAGAAAGACAGGATAGCCGCCTTCTTTCTCGCCGCCAGTCGCGCGGTGCAGGATCTGCACTAGGCGATGGCTGAACCTTCCACCATTCGCGCTCGTCCAACCCGAATTCAATGGAGACTTTACATGACGACAGACCGGAAGAGTGGCACCTTTCCGCTCGATGAGCTGGACGACTACCGTATTGCCGAGAGTGAAACTGATCCGCGCGGGTGGGCTGTCACCTCTGCCGATAACCAGCGCGTCGGAACCGTGAAGGACATGTTCGTGGACTTGGAGCAGATGAAAGTCCGCTATCTCGTCGTGAAGCTCGATGTGGAGCAATCCAACGCCACCGATCGGTGTGTCCTGATTCCGATCGGCGCTGCACGTCTGGTCGATGACGAGGATCGGGTGATCGTCAGTCGAACAGCCAGCGCGATGCGTGCGCTGCCTGGATACACACTCGGCGGGCGGCTCGAGCGCGAGCACGAGGAGCTCGTGTTGTCTGCATGGCCGCGCCGGGGAGACGCGGCCCTCGCGACGTTTTATGACCGGGAAGAATTCGATTCCGAGAAATTCTACGGTAGCCGCTACACCGGAGACTCGGGTGCAGAGCCGCGCCAACGTACGGGGTCGGCAGTCGACGAGCGGGTCGATCGGGTGGTGAGGGACACAGACGGCGCCGCGCACGCGCCGCGCTGGATCTCTCCCGAGGATCGGCCGATGGTGTAGCGGCGGCACACCAGTCCGCCTACACGAGACGGCCCGGTGTCGGCACGTGTCCGACGTCGGGCTTTTCGTCTTGAGCCCGCTGCATAGCTTTGAGCGCAGTGCTGCTTCGGCACCTCCCCTCCGCTTCCCGCAATGTCCGACTCTCAGACGCTCCAGCGCACCGCCCTCTACGACACACACGTCGCACTTGGCGCCAAGATCGTGCCATTCGCCGGCTTCGAGATGCCGGTCCAGTACCCCGGTGGCATCTCGGCTGAGCATCACGCGGTGCGAAAGGCGTGTGGACTGTTCGATGTCAGTCACATGGGCGAGTTCCTCGTCAGGGGGACAGGCGCAATCGAGTTCGTGAACTATGTCACCACCAACGACGTATCGAAGCTCGCGGTCGGACAGGCGCACTACTCCACGTTCTGCAATGAACGCGGCACGATCGAGGACGACTGCCTCGTCTATCGATTCGAGGACCATCTGATGCTGGTGGTCAACGCCTCGAACATCGCCAAGGACTGGGCGCACATCGAGCCGCGGATACTGACGTTCGACGCGTTGCTGGAAGATGTCAGTTCGGCTACCGCACTGCTTGCGCTCCAGGGGCCGGTGGCGCCTGCGATCCTTGCACGACACACCACGGTCGATCTGAGCGCGATCGCTTACTACCACTTCGCGATCGGCGCGGTGGCAGGTATCGAGGATGTCGTCATCAGTCGCACCGGCTACACCGGTGAAGACGGTTTCGAGCTGTATTTTCCGCAGGAACATGCTCCCGCGCTGTGGGCCGCGCTGATGTCCGGCGGCGACGTGACGGCCGCCGGGCTCGGCGCACGCGACACGCTGCGACTGGAGATGGGTATGGCGCTGTATGGCAACGATATCGACGATACCGTGACGCCGTTCGAAGCGAACCTCGCGTGGCTGGTGAAGCTCACGGCGAAGGAGCGCTTCGTGGGTCGGGAGGCGCTGGTCGCGCAGAAGATGGCGGGTATCCCGCGTAAGCTCGTCGGCTTCACGCTTCCGGTGCGCAATGTGCCTCGTCACGGCATGCCCGTGTCGATCGATGGCGAGGCCTGCGGGGTGGTCTGCAGTGGCACCGTGGGACCGAGCGTCGGCATCCCGATCGGCACGTGCTATCTCCCCGGCGATCAGGCGATCGTCGGCACGACGTTCCAGGTCGAGATCCGCGGGACGCCGGTGACCGCCACCGTGGCTGCACTCCCGTTCTGGCTCAAAGGATCGGCCAGGAAGTAGGGAATCCGCCCGCCCGCGCCGAAGCGGCCACATCGAAACAGCGGAGGCCAGTCCGGGTGCATTGGTCGATCAGTCAGCACATCGGCGCATGTCTGGAGTTGAAGGAATTGCGGGTCGTCGTGTGGTGCGCTAGCGTAATCGAGTAGGCTACATCATGCAGTTCCGACCGGGCGAGGACAGTGACTCGTCAGTGTGCGGCGTGCTTTCCCTGGTTCAGGGAAGGCGCGCCTTTTTTATTTGATTTCACTTTTTTCACGAGACCAGCATGACTGACATGAGCAGGCAGGTGATCGACGAACAGGCGGGCGAGAGAATCAATGGTTACGTGACCGACATGCTGGCACTGGAGCAGCATCTGAAGACCGCGCTCGCTGGTCAGATCGCAGATCTCGATGAGGCGGGCGAGTTCAGGATAGCATTGGAAAAGCTGCACGCGGTTTCTGAGAACCACATCACGACACTCGAGGCTTTGACGACGCGTCGTGAGCAGAACGTGGGCGGCGTGTCGAAGGTCGTGAAGAAGGCTGTGTCGTCGGTGCTGGGGCTTGGTGCGGCCGCAATCGACTTCGTGCGCACGGAAAAGCTGCCCAAGGATCTGCGCGATGACTACACCGCCATCTCGCTGGCATATGTCGGCTACCTGATGCTGCATACCTCTGCGCTCACGCTCGGCGACACCGAAGTCGCTGACACCGCGGCGATTCACATGCGCGACTCTGCCGAGTCGATGATGGCGATCCAGCGCATCATTCCGGCGGCCACGATTGCACTTCTGATTACGGAAGGGTTGCAAACGGATTCCTCCGTCCTGCCGGGGATCGGGGATACCGTCCAGTCATCCTGGCGGTAGGCTACGGCTGGCTCGCCGCCGCTTCGAAGCTCGGTGGTTCGGTATCGCAACGCCAACGATGAATTGAGTCGGCATCGTCCACAGCGCGTTGGCTGACTTCAGCTCGACGCCCTGACCTGCTCCAGTATCGGATTCCGTCCGGTACTGGAGTTTGTCGTTCGCGCGTCCGCCTGTATCTTGCGTGCTGCCAGTTCGGCACGTCACCTGCCTTCCCGTCATGTTCATTTTCCAGTTGCGCAATAAATGTGCGTGGTGCGCCTCCTGCGTGCTTGAGCTGTTGGTCGCTCGATGAAGGTGCTGATCACACTTACCGACGTCGAACCGGCAGTGCGTCTCAACGCGTTGCTCGAAGCACAGGGCATCACGACGGAAGTGGTGTCGCCGCTCGACGACGTACGGGGAACGCTCGAGCGTTTTGAGCCGGACGTCGTCGTCATCACCGGCGCCCTGTTCGATACGGGCAATGTGCAGGTGGTGCGCGAGGAGCTTTGGGCGGGCGTGCCGGTGGTGGGCTTGGCCGATGTCGATGAACCGGGGATTCGCGATCGGTTACGAATCATCGGCTACGCCGATGTGTTGATGAAGCCCGCCGCGGCCGAGGATGTGGCGCCGGTGGTGCGACGGTTGCTGGAGCGGCGACGGCTCAGCCAGGAAACGGGGCTGAGCGGTGACACCGAGGCACTCCGCGAAGTGCTGGTGAAGATCGAGCAGATCGCACCCGTCAGCAGCACGGTCCTGATCGAAGGCGAGAGCGGTACCGGCAAGGAATTGGTCGCGCGCGGTATTCATCGGCTCGGGCCCCGAAAGAACAAGCCGTTTATCGGCGTCAACGTCGGCGCGCTGGCGGAGACGCTCCTCGAGAGCGAATTGTTCGGCCATGAGAAGGGTGCCTTCACCGGGGCCGCGGAACGACGGCTGGGTCGGTTCGAGCTGGCGGATGGCGGGACGTTGTTTCTGGATGAAATCGGGGACATTCCGCCGTCGACGCAGGTGAAGCTGCTGCGGGTGCTCGAGGAGCGCGAAGTGACGCGGGTGGGTGGGGTGCAGAGCATCCCCGTGAACGTTCGCGTGATCGCGGCCACTAACCGACCTCTGCGGGATCTGGTGGAGGAGGGAGCGTTCCGTCCGGATCTGTACTATCGACTGAATGTGCTGAGCATGTACCTGCCGCCCCTGCGTGAACGGCAGGCCGACATCCCGGTACTGGTGCGGCGCTTCATTGCCGAGTTCTCGCGGCGGCACGACAAGGCGTTCCACGGCATCTCGGCCGAAGCGATGGAGATGCTGGCGCGCTATTCGTGGCCCGGCAACGTGCGCGAACTTCGGAACCTGATCGAGAGCATGGTGGTGCTCTCTCCCGGCCATGAGATCGGCGTGGCGGGCATTCCGCCGCAGATCCGCGATGGGCTGACACGGCTGCTGCCGGTGCGGCTGCCGGCGGCGCCTGGGCTACGGAGCGGCGGCGATACGAACCAGGTACTGGGGGCGGCGGAGCTCGAGTTCATTCTGCGCAACCTGGTGGAGCTCAAGGTGCAGGTGGAGGAACTGCGGCGTCGTCTGGATCAGTCGCCGGCACCCGCGCCGGCGGAGTCCCTTGTGGCGGGCGGGGCCGTGGAACCGCAGACTGTTCGATTGGCGAATTCCGTGGAAGTGTTGCCCGGCATGACGATGGCACAGATCGAGAGGGCGGTGATCGAGGCGACGTTGCGCGAGACGCGCGGCAATCGTCGTCGTGCTGCTGAGCTCCTTGGAATCGGCGAGCGCACATTGTACCGGAAGATCCGCGAAATCGAAGGTAGGAACACCATTGATGACGCCCTCTCTTGATT
>Ga0163154_10010383_pt1 | contig 10362 bp, 11 predicted proteins | sample OliLakLV19MP9P1_FD_148649 | JGI IMG/M metagenome (GOLD analysis project Ga0163154, IMG submission 148649) | Freshwater microbial mat bacterial communities from Lake Vanda, McMurdo Dry Valleys, Antarctica - Oligotrophic Lake LV.19.MP9.P1 | ecosystem: Environmental > Aquatic > Freshwater > Lake >...
CATCACCTTCGCCTTCGCTGGATCAACAATCCAATACTCTGGAATCCCTCGTGCAGCATATTCCGTGCGCTTGAAACGATAATCTCGGTCTTCATTGGCTTTACCCGGAGATACCACCTCAACAGCAAGCAAGGGCGCAGACATATCCTCTGTAATTGTGCTGCGCCTAGAAGCAAGCAGAACTGTCGCTAACTCTTCACCCAAAACCAGCAAATCGGGCATCCGCACCCGACCTGCCACAACCAGTTCCGTATCCATTCGCCGCAATTGCTGGAACGGCACAAGCTGTAAAAACTGAGTCAGCAAAAACAGTGAAATCAAAACATTCTGTGGACTTTCAGACGGCATCTCAATAATTTCCCCGTCAACAAACTCTCGCCAACCTTCAAAAACCTCTTCCAGTGCCAAATAATCAGATAATGCCAGTCTTGTGGTGGTCATCATGCCCTCTCCACTTCAATGATCTCAGTGTACTCAAACTCATTGGGACTAAACCGCACCAATGGATATTGCTTACCCTCCAAAGCGATCGCATCGACTTGGCAATCGGGTTTTGGAGAATTGTAAGTCAGCACATACTGATGTCCAACACAGTCCGCCATTTCCTCTGCCACTTCGCCACGCCATTGGGTCTTTGTCACCAGCACCACTAACTGGTTAGCCAGCACTGGAATCGCCCTTGCCACTTGCCGACGATAAATTTCATCCAGGCTGCCAAAGGGCGAATCCATCACGATCGGAAACGTGCTGCTGTCCGGCATCAAAATCCCAGATTTGCCTTTGCTCCACTCGCGGATGCGATCGATAATCGCCCCAATAAACGACAGGCTCAGAATTTGGTTCTCACCCGTCGAAGCCGCAACTGAAGCAGGTTGCCCCGCCATCGTTTCTTCCAGCGTCAACTCGTACTTCTCGTTCAGCTTGGGCACGTAGGGTGTAAACGAGATTTGGCTAAAGATTTCCTGCACCCGTTTTTCTAGCTGCACCCGAAATAGCTGTCCTAACCCTTCTTGAACTTGTTTGAGGCGGGCGATCGCGTCTTCAGTCGCCGCAATTCTTCGCTGCACCTGCCCTTGTCGGCTTTCGCTCATGCGGTGCTTTTCGATTTGCCGTCCCAACTCTCCCATTTGGGTCTCCCATTCTTTAATCTGCTGCTGATTAGCTCCCTGCTCCAGCGTCAGTTCCCGAATTTTCTGCTCCACCTCATCCATCCGGCTTTGGAGTTTGCGGATATCCTCACTAGGGCTTTGCCGCAATTTCTCCCGCAGGCTCTCCAGCGTCTCCTCAACATGGGAAAGCGACATCTTGAACTGGTTAATGTTGGCTTGCTCCTGATCCACTTCCTGCCAAAATTCTGGCACCTGACGATCGATCGCGTCTACCTGTGCCCCCATGCGAATCACAGTTTCCTCCACATCTGCCATGCCTGCCTTGTCCAAATAAGCCGTTACATGACGATGCGGTTCTGATCCCTCGGATAGCTCCGTGCCACAAATACATCGATTGCTCGTTAGAAGATCCTGGACAAACTGCTGTTTAATATCGGCAGGCAGTTCTCCCCGTTGACGTAGCCCATCCACTAAGTTGCGGAACTGCGCCGTGGCATCCCCTAGCAAGACCATATACCCCCGTGAAGAAACTGCTTGGCGGAGGTTTGCCCGACTCTGCCTCAGCTTCTCACGGGTCAGCTTTTCCTGCGCTTCCAAATCATCCAGACGCTGCTGCAACTGCTCCACGCCAGCTAATTCCCTCAAGCGTTGACCATTGGTTTGCTTGATTTCGTCTTGGTAGCCCAACTCCCGCTCAATTTCTTCTTGACGTTCTAGAAAGCGATCGCAATCCTGTTCCAACTTTTCTTTGTGCTTTAGTAGCTTTTGAGTCTCCGGGTCGCCAATCTGCCCTAACTCTTTCTCCAGCGACTTCCGTGCCTCGCCCAAATGCTTGACCGATCGGTTCAGCACCTCCACGCCCAGCAGAATCTTGGTTGCCTCGGCAATTTCGGCTTTCTTGTTCGATCGCACAATCTGCTCAATCCGTTCTCCGTCGAAGAAGAAATAGCGATGCAAACTTTCCGGTAGAATTCGCCCAATCACATCTTCCGGCTGATAATTCGTGGGCAGCCATCGTCCCATCTCATTTTTTGCCAGCAGTCGCAATTCACTCTTACTCTGCTCCACGCCGTCTTTTTGCTTATAGGCACGGCACACCCGTTTTGCCTGGTACTGAGTCCCGCCATGCTCGAAGACCACCTCAGCCCAGCATTCGATCGTCGCTCCGACCTCAGCTTCTGCGATCGCTCGTTTATTGACCAACTGCTCTTCCGAGGCAAACGCAGCCGTAAACTTCTCGTACAGCACCCAGGTAAACGCATTCAGTAACCCTGTTTTTCCGGCTCCGTTGTTGCCATGAATTACCGTGATTTTACGACGGTCTCCACTCGCCAGAACGATTTCTGGTGTTTGCCCATAAAACTGCCGAAAGTTGAAGAGCCGAAGCGAAAGCAGTTTCATTGCACCTCTTCCTTGATGATCGTCAGAATGTCGTCATTGATATGGCGGGGATTCTTCATGTACAGTTTGTCTCGCTCCGCCTTCAACACGCGCTCAATGATTTTCCTCACCTCCGGCGGTGCAGTCGTGATCAGCTCTTGCACGTCGTTCATACTCAACTCTTTCGTCATGGCGATCGCTAACTCTTAACCCTATAAATCTAGTAAGCCATAGCGATCCTGCAACGCCAATAGTTTTACTCTGGCTTCACCCGCGTTGTCTGCCAAATCAGCAAACTCAACAAATCGCTGCAATTCCTTGCGGAGCAGATTCCGCTCTATTTCTAAGGTTTCCCGTCCTAAGTCTGGAGGCAACACAATCATGTCAAACAGCGTTGCGCGTTGCTTGTTTGGGTGCGGTCTCAGAATCCGTCCTCGTCGCTGCACAAACTGCCGGGGGTTGCCGCTGCTTGCCAAAATCACCGCCGTTTGAATTGCTGGAATATCCACACCTTCATCCAGACAGCGAATCGCGACCAGCCCCGGTAACTCGCCCAACTCAAACTGATCGCGCAAATCTTCTCGCTCCTCTAGAGTGGTCTCAGCCGTGTAGGTTGCTACCCCATAACCCATCTCTTTACCCAGAATTTGAGCCACAGCCTCCAACTGTCGCTGACTCTCATCGCTCAGGTGATCTTCAACTGAGCCATCGCCACAGTAAAACAGGGTGTGGGTAGTGTCTAACCGCGATCGCATGACTTCCCGCAATGCCTCCAGTTTGTTCGCCGCTGCCCCGATCAATCGTGCCCGTTGCATCAGCAGCGCAGTGAGGCTGTCGTTGTCCTCATCCCCACCAATGGAGATCGCCCGCCCAATCCTGCTTGTCAACTCTGCATAAATCTCGATTTCTGGCTCTGTTAGTTCTACCAGAATCGGATAGTACAAATAGTGAACCAATGCCCCTTGCTGAATTGCATCTTTCAGGGTGAACTCTGGTTCTAGCACTGCACCGAAGTAATCGAACAGCGCTTGAGTGCCGCGATCGTCAAAATATCGCTCTGGCGTTGCCGACAATCCCAGCCGCAACCCAATGCCACGCGGCAAACTGGCTTCTAATTTCTGTGCCCCCAAATTGTGCGCCTCATCTCCCACAATCAGCGTCTTTTTGGGGAAGAAGGGGATTTGGGACTGTAAGCCTTGACCCATTAGCGTCGCGTTTGTTGTGATCACGGTCAGAAACGGTTGATGTCCCGATCGCACATTATAAAGCTGGGTCGAAAGGAGTCCCTGCCAAGACCGGACGTTCTCAAATGCCAGTATCGGAGCCAACCCAAATTTCTGGCACTCCCTTGCCCACTGCTTCACCAAATGTCGGTAGGGGCAAACCACCAGCAACGCCTGAAGCTGAATTTTTTGGTAAAGTTCTGCCGCGATCGCTAGTGCCGTGATTGTCTTGCCACTGCCAGTCGCCATCTTCAAAGTGCCGCGCCCCTGATTGGCAAACCAGTTAGCAATCGCCTGCTCTTGGTAAGAACGTAGGGGCAACCAGGCTGGAGTGATCGGGTAAAAAGATGGTGTCTCAAAAGGCTGGGAGGACTGAACAGAATAATTGCCCTGCGGTTCCTGACTTTTGGTTGCTAACTTCTCCGCTACTGAAAATTGAGTCGGACGTAGCCGCAGCAGCGATTGACGAGCAGCTTCAGGAAAATCTAAAATCTCCAGAGTCGGAGTCTGATTTTGCCAAAGCCGCTGAAAATCCTCGATCTTCTCAGCAATGCGATCGTCATCCCCCGATCGCCAAGAACGAAACACATCCATACACTCAAAATTGTCGATCAAGCCGCTGGCGCTCTCATTCGCCGATCCCGTAAAGACGACCACATTGTCATCTGAGTCGCTGAAAATTCCCAACTTCTCATGATAAATTCCGCGTTGATGAGGGTTCTGATGTACCGCTAACTTGATTTCCAGTAGACCCTTACTCAATAGCCATGCTAGATAGCCCAATCGATCTCTGGCAAGTTGATCTAGCTGCTCTAATTCTTGTAGTAGTACAGTTGTGATGACTTCTTCTCGCTGTTTCAGTCCTTTAGCGATCGCGTCTGCATCGTCTTGAGACAAATGAGGCGAGGCAATTAGCCGCATTCTGCCACCGACTCGAATTAGGGCTGTAATGCCTTTGGCTGCTGCCGTGAGTGAAGTGCTGGAAAAGAAGCCAACTGCGCGATCGTAAGTTAGTGATCGCTCTAAGCATGGAATGTAAAAGTCTTCCAGCAGATTGTGGCGATCACTTCGGTACTGATTGCGTAAATCAAGATCCTTCAGACTCAAGACATTCTCCCCAACCGTTCTGTCTCTAGTCTGCCCCACTCCACAGCAAACGGATGCGACGGCTGAAACCACCCCGCTCGATCTGCCTCCGTTTCTGTTCTGTCAACACCGCATCACGGTCAATGCCATAAGCCACCATCAAAGAGTCCATGACTTCAAACAGGTCAGCCAATTCTGCAAGCAACTCTGTAGAAGCTGCTGCCGAGGCTTCTTGGGCTTCTTCCACCAGTTTTACCCGTAGCGCTTGGTGAAATTCTTCCTCAGTCATCGTCTCGATCGCGTACTCTTGCCCTGCTGCCTGAATGATGTCGGGGATGCGATCGCGTATTAGTTTGTTGTGGGTTATACGCATTGGAACTCCTTTAGATTCTTTGACTCCTCTTTTCACTGAAATCCCACCTAATCGGTTTGTTCGGTGTCAGGGATTAACAAACCTTCTCTCTTGACTGCTTCCGAGATCACTCGCCGTAGCCACTCTGTCCGGTTGGGTAAAGTACGGACAACTGCATCGATATCTTTAGGAAGTAATACCGAAACAGGCTTACGAGCATAAGCCTCAGTTTTTTCCTGAAATCGATGAGTTTGTGGGTCACGCGGCTGTTCATTCATCGCTACAAGAACCGATTAGTCTTCGCCTAGATCTTAACATCGTTATATATATCGGCTCTCGGTGTGACACTTTCCCATAAGCCATAGGACACTTTTTGCTGAATTTCGATTTAATCCGCTATATATAACGGATTTTAAGTTATTATATAGAGGTGAGGGATAGGAAATGGAGCGCCGCAAAGACTCTCGGCGACGGAACCGTACCGAAGCGTGAAGCCCAGAGCGTAACGCCATTTATTAAAAATTTCCTTTCGCAAACCAGAAGGAGAGCGGCTTGATTGGCAGTCGTGACGCTCTCCCCACCCTTGTAGAAGGATGAATTCATTATGACTTTTATTGACGATTGCTTAGTAAAAGAACGCGACTTGCGCGAGGAGCGCATTCGGCAGGAACACTACGATCGCTTCCTGGAAGGTAAAACGGATGCTGCGTTTGGGCGGATGCCAGAGTACCAGGATTCAACTTACCTGGAAGGGTATGTAGCGGGAGTGAAAGAGCTACCCATCGATCCAGAAACTGACCGCATTCAGCATTATCCCCCCCAGCAGCATTTCGCTTTCGGTTATATCGATGGTGCTGAAGGCTTTTGCGCCTGTAATGAGTTCTAAGTCACTCAATTGAGTTTTCACAGGGGCAAGGTTTCAAGGCTTGCCCCGATTCATAGCCACTTCACTACCCATCAGATTCACTACCCATCAAAGTTTTCATCATGACAGACCTCACAATATCGACATCGACCATTCAACGCAACGGACACCAACCTACAGCCCTTAAACGGGATGAGTTTGATTCCCAGCAGTTTGAGGGAGGGCGCGAGTCCATTCCCTACATTCAAATGCTCAACCACCAAGACTCCAATCACTCTGGCTTTTTTATCACGTCCGAGAACATAGAATCTGTTGGGTTTGTGCCCAACGAAGAGTGGTCGCTCCATACCGAAACCTTTCAGAGTGGAGAAACCGCAGAAGGCTATCGCTCTTTAACTGCCCGATTGCTGATTCTACGAAAATCCAAATTGCTGATGTTCGATCGCGACAGTGGCAAGTTTCTGAGCATGTTCCAAAGATCCCGCTATGACCGCAACACCGTTGTTCTAAAAACACGCTACCTGGTTTACTTGCTTAGCAAGAGCAAGCAGCTTCTCCATCGGTCGCCACTGCTGCTGACCGCCAAAGGTTCCTTCAATGGATGCTTTGGTGAAGTCGTCAGGAAGTTTCAGAGTGAAATGAGTAAGGCGTATGGCATTGCCACGGGAGCCAAAAAGCCGAGGGGCGATTGCTTCATGGCGTTGCCTGTTCTAGCAGTTCAGGTGAAGCCCGAACTAAAGGAAGAGAAAAAGAAATCATGGGCATGTTCCATCACAAACTATGGCTCTCCCACGGTCGATAACTGGAAGTCTTACTTTGTGGGCTATGACGAATCGCTGAAGGAGAAAATTCTGGCTGATTTTGAGCAATGGCAAGGGTTTGGTTCAATTACTCAGGAGTTTGAGGCGCAACAACGGCAGCAACAAGCGCAAACTCACTCGCAGCCAGAAGCAGAGTATGACAGCGAATCTAACTATGACGACGAAGACTTTTAATCTGGGCTAACGCACAACCTGACTGGGAGCCTAAATCATCATCCCTGAACCAAAAGTTCAGGGGGTTGCTTGTGAGATAACGAGAAGGAATAAACTAACCCTGGGAGACCACACTTTTCCCACCATCGGTCTACATCCTGAAGCTCTGCGTTTGATGGAATTCATTGTGGCGGATTTGACCGATCTGGCGACCAGTCCCCGTACCGCAGGCTTTGATGCCAAGCATTTGGGGATTATGGCGGATATTTTGGGACAGCACGCCTCCATGCAGCGGTTTTTGCAGAATCGATAGAGACTGTATTGTACCTGGCTCCTTCTAAAACGACCTATCTTACCAGTTGAATAACCGATCTCATTGTTTCAAATCGGCGATCGCTGAGACGTTTCTTGCGATGAATTACTCTGCTTCTCCAATCAATGTGAAAGCTGCCCAGTCGCGAGGGTTGGGATGGGTTTTCATAGTGGTGAGCATTGCCTGTCGCAGGGCTTGGGCTTTGTCTAGTTTGAGGTCTTTCCAGTTCTTGTAAAACTCGGTCATGAGGAGGGCGGTAGAGTCATCTGGCACTTTCCAGAGGGAGACGATGACGCTGGGGACTCCGGCAACGAATAGCGATCGCGATAAGCCAATCACGCCATCACCGGTAATGTCTCCCCGTCCAGTGTCGCAGGCACTCAGGATAACCAGATCGGCATTCAATTTGAGATCAAAGATTTCACCGGAGGTAAGCAGTCCATCGTTACGATCGCCGTTGCCGTTGGGCGCGAGGGCGATCGCGCTGCCTAAACCTCGCTGGTCACCAAGTAAGTCGTGAGTTGTCAGGTGAATGATGTTTGCCTGGGGTATTTTTTGCACAATCGCGGCTTTGGTTCCCCCGCTACCAATGATGAATGGGGTTTTGAGCAGAGATGCGATGGCGATCACTGAGTTGAAGAAAACAATTTATCTGCCTCGCCAATCAAGGTGAAGGTGTCCCAATCTTTAGGATTGGAATTCATTTCCATCGTGGTTAAGTTATTTCTGCTCAGGTAAACCTTCACAAACAGAGCCAGGACAAGGAATAGAGAGAGGAAGAGGCTCCAGATCGGGTTCGGATTGCATTGGCACCAAGGGATTAGTCAGGATGGTTGGAATATTGGTGGGCAATTCAGTAGAACGCTGCTTACCAGAAAACGAAAAGTTCCCAATCAGCGACGATGCCGCCCAGGGAACCTGCCTTCCACTCGTCTCTCGATTCACATCTCCACGAACCTGGTTAAAAAGCTGGTCAATCCCCTCATAGGGTTTCCTAATATGCTTTAACAGTGCAGCAGTAAACGTTCCATTTTGGCCATTCCCATCAGCGGCAGTCTTTCCAGGAGCGGTTGCATAGGCAATATAAACTCCTGTAGCTGTATTAATGGGTGCTAAACCTCTTTGCATGGAGCGCCAATTTCGCCCAAGGGGGTTATCTCGGCAAGCATCTAAGATGACGATGTTTGCACCATTCTTCGCTGCTTCCATCAATCCTAAAACTCGGCCCACTGGTAAAGTGTTGTAGCGTAAATCTTGCTCCACCCGCAGATTAGCATTCACAGGAATCAGGTAATTCTCCCCTCCAGATTGAATCCCATGTCCTGCATAATAAAAAATTCCGACACTACCTTGCTGAATCTTTTCGTAAAACTCGTCTAACGATTCCTCCATCTGACGCAAATTTGAATCCGTTCGTAAGATTACCTCAAAACCTAAGCTTTGCAAAACTCTAGCCATACTTCGTGCATCATTCACCGGGTTCCTCAATGGACCTACCTGGTAATTGGCATTACCAATAATCAACGCAACGCGACGATCTGTTAATAGACGATTAGGGTGCTGTTTCTTAGCACCACTTGTGCCTAGACCGGGAGGAGTCACCGTTATGTCTGCTGCCAATGCTGTTTTGAAATCAAAGAAATAAGCAAGAGTGAATGGCAGTACAAAAAGAGTGGTTAGTAGGAATGAGCGCATCATAGGAGACTATTAGTGATGAGAGAGGCTATCGAACACGTTTTGGTGTACAGGAGGCATTAAAACCGTATACAGAAGACCATCGGTCTACCGTTCCCTTTCCAATTGGAATTGTGATTGGAGAGAGGTTAGTTAAGGTGACACGAATCGGAGTATTTTGAACAGGAGCACTGCTCAAGATCTTTGCTTGCGAAGCATTAAGAGCAAATATATGGCGGCTCATCGTCCATACACCCTGTAGAGTAACTGAGACTTGTTTATCATCTTTTTGTACTAGTGAAGAGTAAGTATATGGAACGCTTCCATACCTGTTTGCGCTCGTAGAATTGACAGCGTTCAGGGTCAATCGCTGACCATTGATCACCATGTCAACCTGGGTTGGAACAATCAAGCGAGGATCAATTCTTTGATCAGCACTCGGAGAGATTTGGATAATCATTTCTACAAAACAGCCGTTGTTGTTGCTGCCCCAGTTTGAAACGAGAACTACTCGCCCAGGTTCAGGTGCAGCAAACGGGGCCCGGATGCCGTATTCAGGCTGGCTATCTGCTCCGTGACGGTCTAAAACAACTCTTCCAACAATGGTTGGATCAATGCTATCTCTCTGAATTTCGAGTACTCTGCTAAATGACCAACCATTCCCGGCCCAAGGTATGCCGTTGATAGTAACTAGTTGATCTGCATTGATTGTGCCCTCTACGGATGTTAAGGCTAATCTTAAGTCAATAGAATTTTTAGTTGCCTCTCCAGCAGCAGAATTTTCGTTTGTATTCGTATTCAAGATTGGCTGTGTAGTTAAATGAGAAAAAGCAGTTTGCGCGTAGGACAGTGGTGCGATTACTGAGAGCAAGAATCCGAATAATGAGGAGCATAATTTAAGGGTGAGCTTCATCAAATAAACCTCTAAAGACTTGATGGCTAGTGTGAACAGTTACTTTCAACCAAAATGGACAGTTCACTTGAAAGTAAATTTAGACCACTTAAGCGTGGAACGCATCCAAAAATTCTCCACTGAAAGCAAGACTTGGATATTAATTTATCACTCTTAGCCTGCGATAGTTATGCAACGAGTTCAAAACAGAATACCTGATATTTCTCGCAGTCGCGTTCCCCAAGCCTGAGTAGATAGTGAGAGTTATGATCGCCCTCTGCTTTCTTCTCACTGATTGATTCCTGCGTGTTGGCGTTAGTCTGAGCAAAGCTCGTTGCGCTTCCAGCCTGATCGCCCATCAGCAAAGCGATCGGCAGAGAGAAAATCAGCGGCGCAATGGCGAAACCAATCAGCTTGAGAGTCGGCTGCATCCAAAAATCCTCCATAGAGAGCAAGACCTGTTGGCAGTTTATCACTCTCAGCGGTGGAAGGTT
>Ga0163154_10010385_pt1 | contig 10361 bp, 7 predicted proteins | sample OliLakLV19MP9P1_FD_148649 | JGI IMG/M metagenome (GOLD analysis project Ga0163154, IMG submission 148649) | Freshwater microbial mat bacterial communities from Lake Vanda, McMurdo Dry Valleys, Antarctica - Oligotrophic Lake LV.19.MP9.P1 | ecosystem: Environmental > Aquatic > Freshwater > Lake >...
GTCCGGTAGTCGCCGTGAGCGCGGGGGTGCGCTCAAAGCTTGCATTCGCCAAATAAAGACTCAGGGCGCGGGGATTAGCGGTGTCCTCAGTGGCACAGACCGGGTCTACTTTGACCATCAAGGTCCGCACATTGGTCACATCCACCTGTAAGGGCAGGTCCAACTGTTCAGCGGTGAAGGACTGACCAAAAAGCCGACGGTTATCCCCGAAGACCTCAATGGCAACGGGTCCGGTATAGCCCGCAAAAGGTACATAGGGGCGCAGGGTGAACTTAAAGGAGGTCCAGGGCGAAGCTTTACCCATATCTAGGCTGAAAAAAGTCCCCTTACGACCGGGCAGGACCCAGAGGTTATCAAAAGTCTCACTGCCGACGGTAAATCTACCACTCAACACGCCCCGGTTATCGCGGGGGGTCGTATCGTAGAGGGCTAAACTCGGAGCGGCGGTCTTAATCGTGCCCATCAGTGCGGTGTCAGCATGGCAGGGGGCCACCACCAAAAACAAGGTACTCAACAAATACCGATAACGCATGGCTCACCCTTCACAAACTTGAGCTTATAGTACACACTTTGGAGGAAAGAACTTAACATCCGATGACGATTTGGCCGGCTCGCTGGGACAGTATTATCCGCTTATTACGGTGGCATAAGCCCGCTGGACGCTTGATCCTGTTAGTGCCCGCGCTCTGGGCAGTGGTCTTGGCCTCCAGAGGAAACCCAGATTGGGGTTTGGTGGTGTTGGTGGTAGTCGGGGCTTTCACGACGAGTGCGGCGGGTTGTGTGGTCAATGACCTCTGGGACCGCGATATTGATCCCCTAGTAGAACGGACTAAGACGCGCCCCCTCGCCAGTCGTGAAGTGACGGTGACAGTGGCGGTAATGGTGGGGCTGGTCGCGCTGGGTTGTGCTTGGGGGCTGACCTTCTTTTTAAATCCTTTTACTTTTTGGTTGTGCGTGGCGGCGGTGCCCTTGATTGGGTTCTATCCGGCAGCAAAACGCTTTTTCCCAGTGCCCCAACTGGTGTTGTCGCTGTGCTGGGGGTTTGCGGTGTTGATTGGTTGGGCGGCGGTGACGGGTGGGCTGACGATGGTGACGGGTGGGCTGTGGGGGGCGACGGTGCTCTGGACCATGGGTTTCGATACAGTCTACGCCCTGGCGGACCGGGAGGATGACCTGCGGGTGGGAGTGCGCTCCAGTGCGATTTTCTTTGGACAGTATGCGGTCTTGGCGGTGGGTGGTTTTTTTTTGGGGACGGCTCTTTTATTGCTGGTCTTGGGGCTACAGATGGGACTAGGGACGGTTTATTATCTGTTTCTCGCCTTGGCTCTCGGTTGGTGGGGCTTGCAATATTGGCAACTCAGTCAACCCAAACCCCCGGTTAGTCTCTATGGACAGATTTTCGGGGATAACGTCAAGATTGGCTTTTTGCTGCTGGCGGGGATGTTGTTGGGGACTTGGACATGATAGGTGAGCAATTAATCCTGGCCCTTGATACGCCCGATGTAAATCTCATTTGGCCCCTAGTTGCTAAAACTTCCCCGCCTTTGAGTTTCTTTAAAGTCGGCCTGGAACTCTTTATGGCAACGGGTCCCACGGTTATACGGCAATTGAAAGCTAGCCAGCAGCGGGTCTTTTTGGACCTCAAGCTCCACGATATTCCCAACACGGTCGCGGGGGCCTGTCGGGTGGCAGCGGGGTTGGGGGTGGACCTGTTGACGGTCCACAGTAGCGGGGGACGGGCCATGCTCAGGGCGGCGGTCCAAGCTGTAGCTGGGAGTCCGACCCGTCTAGTTGCTGTCACTTTGCTCACGAGCCTGGGGGAGCGCGAATTACAGGACCAGTTGCAGATTCCGGGTACGGTTGCAGATTACGTGGTGAGACAGGCAATCCTCGCTCAGTCCTGCGGGGTGCAGGGCGTGGTGGCTTCGCCCTGGGAGGCTGAGTTGATCCGCAAGCACTGTGGACCAGATTTTTTGATTGTCACCCCCGGTATCCGCACCCGACCAAGTTTCGATGACCAACAGCGCGTCTGTACCGCGCAGCAAGCCCTAGCCTGGGGAGCCGATTACTTGGTTCTGGGACGGACCATTACCCAGCAACAAGACCCAGCCCAAGCCCTCAAGGACCTTTTGACCGCCCTGTGATGTCATGTCTTGCTCGTAAACTACCCCGCCAGAGGTCAACGGACACCTCCAAAGAGCCACAACCGACTTTTGCCTCAACCTTGGTCTCGCACGCATGGCGAGAGCGTAAAAAGTGAGAGGTCAATGAACAGATTTTCCAAGGCGCGAAAGCCGTAGTCGCTACATGATATTCCGATGTTATTACTATTCCTATGGGTGAAGTGGTTAGCCACGAATATCTGACCCACACTCACGAGCGATACACCCTCATTGCGATCAAGGATGGACTTGTCTTAAAGCAGGTTGTTCTATCTGCAAAAGAATTGGGTGTGTACTATAAATCACAACTCAAGGCTTTCAAACGCACAGCAGCGTATGCGGCTAAGTTGAAAGAATCCAAGTCTTATGAGGATGAAGCAGTATACTCAGACGAGTTTACTGAATATCTCTTGTACCAATTCAAGTCCGATTCCACTATCCCCGCTAACAAGAAAACTAGCGGACGACCCGCCGATAAAAATCCTCCAGTCCCTTAATACATACTGGGTCATCAAAAAGTCGGCCCTGGTTAGCAAGGATTCGCGCCTGAAGCTGGACGCGCCAAGCTCCATCCAGACCCAACCGCGCAGCAATCATCACCAACTCCGCCGGGGTAGTTGCCATCGTCTCCGTCATCCCCAGCAACCGGAGAATACCGTAGCCGTGGCGTCCGCGCAGCAGTCCACCGGGGCAAGTCACCACGGGTAGACCACAGGCGAGGGCTTCCAGACAGGTATTCCCCCCGGACCAGCCGAGGGTATCCATGAAGACGTCCGCCAACTGGTTGAGCCGCCCATAATCGTGCCACAGCAGTCGGGGCAACAGCACACAGTAATCCGCCGCTGACAGTCCCACCTGAGCAAAAGCCCGCGCCAACCGTTCCCGAAAAATTGCTGTAAGCGGCGCACTGGAATGAGATAAAAACACAAACTGAGCCTGTGGAACCTGTTGGGCAATGGCTGGATAAATCCCGTCATATTGCGGGAGGTACTTAAAAAGAGATTGGCACGAGAGGTAGACCACCCGCCCTGGGTCTAGCCCAAAATCTAAGCGCGTCTTGGGATTCACCGGGAAGCGGGGACGGGGGTAACTCACCCCCAGATTGGGTAAGCGAACCAGGGTTTCACAGTAATGGGCCTGTCCGTGGTCCGGCTCCATCAGGTCACTACTGAGGAAATAGTCCACGGTTGCCAGTCCCGAGGTCACGGGATGACACCAAGTCGTACACTGCACCGGGGCCAACCGCAAACTCGCTAACTGACCGATTACCGGGTCCATCCCGATATCCAGATAAACTAAAATCTGTAGCTGGTCCCGCGCTATCTGTTGGGCCACGGTGGCTAGAACCGGCGGGAGTTGGTAGAATTGGTCACTCTGACGGGTAAACTCCTCAGTGATGAGGTCCGTCTCGCCCAAACTGTAGGTGTACACCCGGAATCCCGCTCGGTCCCGTTGCCGCAACCAACCGAGGGTGAATTTACCGACGGTGTGGTTATTGAGGTTACAGGAGACGTAACCAATGCGGATGCGACCCGGTGGGCGAGTGGAGTGGATGGGTGACGGATATTGGGTTTGTGCTAAGCGCGAAACTAAATTCCCGTACTGCACTTGAAGGTCTAGATCAGGGTAGCCCTGGTAGGGTTGATAGAAATTCGTCCAGCGGCTCAGCCCTTGCCAGAATTGAGCACCCCCATGGAGTTGTATCAGCCGCGCTAATCCCACCCGGAAACGCACCCGGTACTGGTGGAGTTCCTGTTCATCTCGGTAAAGAATGGGTACGAGTAAGTTCGCGGCTAGCTGTAACTCGAGGGCCTCGGGAAAACGCGCTGCCCCAGCTTGGGCAACCACAATCGCTGCATCTGTAGCCCCGTACTGGTGGAGATGTTGGACCCACTGCCAGTAGAGTTCTAGTTGGTCTAGGTCGGCTTGAGCATAGATGACCCAAGCCCGGTCCCACTCCCCCAACCGGACCAGACTAGCCGTGAGCGCAAGAGAAACCTGGGCATGGACTCCCCCAAGTTCCTGAAATCGCTCAAACCCCGTCACCGCCCCCCGGTCATCCCCACGGGCAACGCAGGCATGGCCTTGGTAACGCGTCGCCCGGACCTCATCCCCAATCAAGGCATACATAAAACTCAAGTTCTCCATCTGTACCGGGTCTTGGGGAGCGGCCCGGTGCAACTGCTGGTACATCGCCAGAGCCTCCGCCCACCGTCCCTGAGCTACCAAAACCCCCGCCGAATCTGGGCTGTGGTCCGCGTACCAAGCCTGAGCCACCTCGGAGTCTGGAAGTTTCGCCGCCACTTTTCCCCAGAGATAATGAGTGCGAGCATGGTTCCCGGCTCTCTGTACAGCCTCTTGAACCGTATTCCAAGCTTCGGGATAGGCGTGGGTCTCTAGGTAAATCTCCGTCAAGTCCTGCCAACCCTCCGCCCGTTGGGGGTCCTGAGCCAATAGTTCCCGGTACTGCTGGGTAGCCTGGGTTAGCTCCCCCGCTTGCCAACTAGCACGAGCCTGGGTGTATTGTTCGTCCAAACTCGCCTGCCTCGCCGACAGGACCAGTTGAATCTCGTAAGCAGCCTGAAAAAGAGCAGAGGTCAACATGACAACGCTACATCACGCAAGGATTATAAATAAAAAAGGGGCACTCCGTAGCACCCCCACCACTGTAAATTCAAGACTCAATCCTTAAAAATCGGCTTTGAACCCAGCCCCAGTCAGGACCGGACGGGGAGCTGTCACCGCGCAGGACCCGGCGTAGATGTTGCAGACGTACTCCGCCACCATCCGGTCGGTATTGAACTGGGGAGCCAAGGACTTGATCGACTCCTTCATCCAAGCAATCCAGGTGCGCGGGAGGCCCTTTTCATCGCGGTCGTAGAACATCGGGATGACCTCGTTCTCCAATAGATGATAGAGCGACAGCGAGTCGTGGAGGTCCTGGGCAGCGATATCATGACCCTCGATCTCCTCGCCAATCGCCCAACCGTTCTTCCCGTTGTAGCCCTCGATCCACCAACCGTCCAGGATACTCAGGTTCAAAGCCCCGTTGAAGGCGACTTTTTCACCACTGGTCCCGGAGGCTTCCAGGGGACGACGCGGGTTGTTGAGCCACACGTCTACGCCTTGGACCAGCTTGCGAGCGGTGTGAATGTCGTAGTCCTCAAGGAAAGCGACGCGGTTGACTAGAGCCGGGTGACGGGCCCATTCCATGATCTTCTGGATCAGGCGTTTACCTTCTTCATCCTTGGGGTGGGCCTTACCCGCCAAGAGTAACTGCACCGGGAATTCCTGGCTGCTGAAGATCCGCAGGGCACGGTCGGGGTCCTGGATGATTAAGTTCGCCCGCTTGTAGGTGCTGAAGCGGCGGGCAAAGCCAATCGTCAGGATATTGGGATCAAGGAGGTTGGCGTAGGCCGCGTTCACCCAGTCCTCATGCTCACCGCGCCGGCGACGGGCTTGGGCCACTTGATGACGGGCAAAGGCAATCAAACGTTCGCGTAGAGCCTCATGCTTCCACCAAAGTTCCTCGTCGGGGATGCGGTCCACCCGTGACCAGACCTCAGGGTCGCTCAGATGCTCTTCCCACTGGGTACCCAAGTAGCGGTCGTACATTTCCCAGAACAAGGGCGAGATCCAGGAACGAGCGTGGACCCCGTTGGTGATGTGTATAATCGGCACTTCTTCGGTGGTCTTGCCGGGATAGAGCACTTGGAACATCTCGCGGGAGACTTCGCCGTGCTTCTCGCTCACGCCGTTGCTGGCTCGGGCGTAGCGCAGGGCCAACACGGTCATGTTGAAGTTGTCCCAGGGATCATCTACGCGCTTGGCACCCAGGGCTAAGAAGGTCTTGCGGTCAATACCCAACTGGGGCCAGAACTTGGAGAAGAAGGTATCCATTAGGTCCGGCGAGAAGGTATCGTGTCCTGCTGGGACCGGGGTATGGGTGGTGAAGACACAGCCCTGGCGCACTTGGTCGCCTGCTTCTTGCAGACCCAGGCCCCCAGCCGTCGCTTCGCGCAGGAGCTCTAGGATCAAGAAGGCGGCGTGGCCTTCGTTCATGTGGAAGACCGCCGGGGCAATCCCCAGGGCGCGGAGCATCCGTACCCCGCCGATCCCCAAGACAATCTCTTGGCTGATGCGCGTATCAATGTTGCCGCCGTAGAGGTGCCCGGTGATCCAACGGTCCACCGCGTCATTGTCCGCGCGGTCGGTATCGAGTAAATAAAGCTGGACCCGGCCCACATTGACCCGCCAGACTTGGACCTTGACCATCCGGTCGCGGATCGGAACCTCGATCGTGACCACCTGCCCATGCTCGTCACGCATCAACGTAACGGGTAGGTCTTCAAAGTTAGAGTTCTCGTAGTACTCAGTCTGCCAGTTATTGCTGTCGAGCCGCTGGTGGAAATAACCCTGGCGATACAACAGACCTACAGCTACCAGGGGTACACCCAGGTCAGAGGCGGATTTGAGGTGGTCCCCGGCTAGACAACCCAGGCCCCCGGAGTAGGTGGGCAAGGATTCATCAAGACCGTACTCCGCCGAGAAGTAGGCGACGGGGCGTTGGAGGTCATAACCGGGCATTGAGTGGAAGGCCCAGGTTTCTTTTTGGGTCATGTAGCTATCAAAGTTACGGACTAAGTTCTCGACTTGGTTGAGGTACCAGGGGTCCGTCGCCAACTGCGTCAGCCGCATGTAGGACATCTGGCGGAGCATCAAGACGGGACTATGACGGCAACTCTCCCACAGGGCAGGGTCCATATCCCGAAAAACGGTTAGGCGGTCTGGGGTCCAGGTCCACCAGTAATTCATCGCTACGTCTTGTAGCCGCTGGAGGGGACGAGGCAGCTTGACCCCTAGTTCTGTGTTGGTGACGGCTTGGTTCATGATTTATTCTTCTGAATGGGACAGTGCGCGAACCCTAGTGATACCATGTCAGCCTTGTCCCCCAAACGAGGGATTTTTAAGTTTTACTTAGCTATTGGTAGCAAGTAACGTGCGTAGGGGTTGGGCCAGCCAGTTGAGTCCGACCTGGACTTGGTGGTTAGGGTTGGGCAGCCGAGCCAAATAAACCGCCCGCCGCAGGTTCGCCGCCACCGCTCCGGTCACGGTTACACCCAGCAGTTGGGCCGCCGCCTCGTCCATCCCCAAGCTGACCATTTGTCCCAACTCGCTGTACCGAAAGTCCAGCAGCGGTAGACCACGAGCCTGCGCCCAGAGATTCCAGGCGCAATAGTCGGCTTGCTGGAAGGCGACCTGGGCGGAGATGGGCCAGCCTTGACCGTCCGTCGCACAATCACCCAGGGCAAAGATGGTGTCCTGCTCGGCTAATTGGAGCGTGGGGCGAGTCGAGAGTCGGCCCCGGCGGTCCTTGGTGAGGGGCCAATCCTGGAGGCGTTGAGCAGGGCTGGTGCCCACGGCCCAGAGGACCAGATCCGTCGTAAGCGGACGCGGGGTCGGGGACTTGAGCAGGATTTGGCTAGCCTCGACGGACTCCACGGTAGTCTTGAGTAAAATCGTCACCCCCCGCCGGACCAAGGCCGTCATTGCTAGGTCCCGCAGGGCCGGGGCATCACCTAGAATCTGGTCCTCGCGCTCAATCAACGTCAGGCGCACCCGGTCCTGGAGCCGGTCCGCAAGCTTACAAGTCAACTCCACGCCGCTCGCCCCGCCGCCCACCACCGCAATCCGAATGTCCTGCCGTCCCTCTTGGTCCCACTGGGCCAAGCGGTCCACTAGCTGCTCAGCCTGGGCCAGCGTGCGAAAGGGGAGGGCGAAGGCTTGGGCACCGGGGACGATCTCCGTCGGGGTCCGTCCACCTAGGGCGATGACTAACTGGCTGTATTCCACTTCGGTCCCGTCTTTCAAGAGGACTTTCCCGGTCAAGTCCAAATCGCTCACTTCGCCCTGGATAAACTCAATCCCGGTCTGGTCAAGGACTTGACGGTAGGTTGGCGCGATTTCCCAGACCGCCAACTCTCGGCTGACCAATTCATAGAGAAGTGGGGTAAAAACAAACCGTTCCTGGGGATCAATCAATGTCACCCGGGGCCGCCAAGGGAACTTCTGTAGCTGGAGAGCCGTGTACAGCCCACCAAAGCCCCCGCCCGCAATTACAATTCGTTCCATGATTGCTCCATTCCCTAACTCCAGAGTACTCAGTCCCGCCCGTAAAGCTGGGTCAGTTGCAACAACCAAGCCGCAAGTCCGGGGTTGAGTTGGTGGGGTTCGTACCGCCAAGCCCAGTTCGCCTTAGCCACGTTCGGGATGTTCATCCGGTGGGCCTTGCCCAAGCCCAACACGTCCTGGAGCGGAAAAATCGCCGTATTAGCAATGGACTGGAGGGCCAAGCGGATAAGGTCCCAGTTCACATCGTCTAGGTTGTTTTTACCCAGGTAGGTCATCAAGTTCTGTTTCTCGTGGACGGGCACCCGTGGGTCGTCGCGCCAGCCAATGCAGGTGTTGTTGTCATGAGTGCCCGTGTAGACCAGACAGTTACGGACATAGTTAAAGGGCACGTGGGTATTGCCACTATCGGACCCGAAGGCAAACTGCAAAATCCGCATCCCCGGAAACCCAAACTGGTCGCGTATTGCTTCCACCTCGGGCGTAATTACACCCAGGTCCTCCGCCACAATCGGCAGGTCGCCCAAGGCCGCTTTGAGAGCTAAGAACAACTCTGCCCCCGGACCCATCGCCCAAGTGCCGTTCATCGCCGTTTTTTCGTCAGCCAAGACCCGCCAGTAGGACTCCAGCCCCCGGAAGTGGTCAATCCGCACCCAGTCCACGGAGCGCAGCACCCCCTGCACCCGGTCAATCCACCAGCGGTACCCAGTCCGGCGTAAGGCGGGCCAGTTATAGAGTGGATTCCCCCACAGTTGCCCGGTCTCACTGAAATAATCTGGCGGGACCCCCGCTACCGCAATCGGTTCCCCGCCTTCCTTGAGGGGGGTAAGTTCAAAAAGTTCTGGGTGGGACCACACATCAGCACTGTCATAGGCCACGTAGAGCGGTAGGTCGCCCAGGATCATGACCCCCTTAGCCTTGGCATATTGCTTGAGCCGTTGCCATTGACAATCAAACTGGTACTGGACATAGCTATGGAACTGGATCTGGACTTGGAGTAAAGTCCGCGCTTCAGCTAGGGCGGCGGGGTCACGCTCCTTAAACTGTTTGGGCCAAGCATTCCAGCCCGTGTCGCCGTAGTAGGTCTTGAGGGCGGTGAAAAGGGCAAAGTCTGCCAACCAAGCCGCCTGTTCAGCACAAAATTTAAGCCACGGCTCGTGTTTTTCCGGTTGTTTCAAAAATTGCTCAAACGAAGTCTTGAGTAGGGGCATTTTGTGAAATGTGACCCGCTCAAAGTCCACGGGTCCCTGCTCACAGCCAGCAAGAGCCACGGGTTTATCCAGGAGTCCTTCTTGCTGCAATTTCGCCAGACTGACCATGAGGGGATTCCCCGCAAAGGCCGAAGCGCACATGTAAGGTGAGTTGCCAAAAGCCATTCCCGTCGGACCCAGGGGCAGGATCTGCCAGAGCTTCTGCCCACTCGCGGCGAGAAAATCAATAAAGTCGTAGGCTGATTGTCCGAGATCGCCAATCCCCTCAGCACTCGGGAGCGAAGTGGGATGGAGGAGGATGCCACTGATCCGGCGGTTGTCTTGCATATGCGGGTTCCCTTGGTCCACTTAGTGTACTGGAGTTAGGTTTCACCCTCTACTACAGCCGCTTTGCGCACCCCGACCAATATCGGTAAACCCTGTAGGAACGCTCTTCATGGCTATTGAGGGAGAAGAGAATATGGATTGTAGCTCCCACAATGCTCCTGTGCAATTCCCCTAAATCCCCTTTTTTAAGGGGGATCTCTCAAGCTTTAGCGACCCTTGCCAAAAAATCAGCTAGCGACGTGGCATCCAATGCCCCATCCATCCACTGTTCAAGTTCATCAATTGATTCCCCTCCCTGAAGTTGGTAGCTCACTTCTTCTGGAAGAGGACCAAATCGGCGGGTGAGCACCTGGACTAAGGCATTCCTCCGGCCTTCAAGCTTGCCTTCAATTTTGCCCTCAATTTTGCCTGCTTCCTTAGTCTTGGTCTCCCAAGCCAGATATGCCTCGCTTAGCTGCACTGCCATCTCTTCGTCCTCCGCTCCTCTCTGTTGTACTCCGATGCGCCAGTTCGTCACCAGCCGTAAGATCTC
>Ga0163154_10010386_pt1 | contig 10361 bp, 8 predicted proteins | sample OliLakLV19MP9P1_FD_148649 | JGI IMG/M metagenome (GOLD analysis project Ga0163154, IMG submission 148649) | Freshwater microbial mat bacterial communities from Lake Vanda, McMurdo Dry Valleys, Antarctica - Oligotrophic Lake LV.19.MP9.P1 | ecosystem: Environmental > Aquatic > Freshwater > Lake >...
ATCCAGGGGGCGCATGGACAAAAACTGGCCTCCCCAGTGAAAGGTAGTTGGTCAACTTGGTTGGAAATGCGTGGGTTGCCAGGTCGGAAAGATGGCTCTCAAACGGCTGCGGCAGATAGCAAAGATCACAGTCGGCCATCAGGGACTGTGTTTCATCTGACGACCTGAAGCCAAGATATTCGATGCATGCGCTGCTGCGACTGGCCAGATCGATCCCTGCGCCAAGTACCCGCAGTCGGACCTGACGATCGGCGACGCGCCAGTCCACCGCGTCGAGTGCCTGACAGAGCGCCCGCCACGCGCTGGCGGAATACATCGATCCTGCGAAGCCAATCATCCAATCGCCCGTGGAGGCGGGCTGCGAACGCTGCGCTGCGACCACCGGCAGCCCATGCCGGAGGATATGAAACGTGGCCTGCGTATGTTGCGCATATTCAGCCTTCATTTCCTCGGAGACCACCGCCACTCTCAGCGATCGGGACAAACTGCGTTCGAACTCGCGGCTGAGGCTGGCTCGACTAAATCGATCAAATCTTGCCTGACGCAACAGATATTCCGGCGGGTCCCACACCAAAGTAAGTAAAGGAATGTTCAAAACGGCAGCTAGTCGATGCGCCAAAGCGAACATCATGGGGTTGTTGAGAACAACCAAGAGTTGGGTTGGGGGTGTGAGGCGCACTTTCGTAGCCAGCGTGTCGAGCAGGCATCTGATCTCCCGTTTGAAGCCCAGCTGATAGTTGAACATTGAACGTAGCGGAGCGAGTTTGCCGGTGCCGGCAGACCTTGCCATCAATCGATTGCACCTGAGCAGTTCTACCGAAAGTTGCTCCAGCGCGGGGTCAGGCTTCCAACTATATTTCGGTGGAACCACAGCGAACGATTGGAACGCATCGACTCCACGGTGCCGAATGAGATCGGCCAGGATGATCTCGCCGACATTTCCTACTCCGGGTGGATTGCCGGCGACCAGCATCGTCCTCTCGACTCTCAAGGCGGCGCTCTCTCGGGTGACAACTGCAAGACTCTTTTCGCGGACTTGCCCGGGCGGTCGCCATCGTCCGATCCAGAAGCGTGCTTACCGAGTCGCCTCACATCCGACATGTAGCCGACATGACAGATCCTTTGGTTTGGTTCAACGTTTTCTAAGCAAGGCGCTGCTTCGACGTTCGGCTCAATGGTCTTAGTTGTCAAGGGAACTGCTTGCGGCCAATTCGCGAGGCTTCTTCGCCACTGCGGGTAACCCCAAGCATTCTTCAGAGTCGATATGTTTCGCGCATCCACGCCACGGTTCGCGCGACGCCATCGGCGAGCGTAACGCTGTCGGTGTGCCCTAGTTGCTCTCTTGCTTTAGAGGTGTCGACTCGCTTGTCTTTCGTCGTCAGCACTTCGGCATCACGATACTGAACCAAGCCGGGGTCGGCTTGAGTGGCCTTCAGCACTAGGTCCGAGAGCTCTTCGATCGTATGCAGGTGTTGGCCACCGATATTGTAGGTTTCTCCCGGCGCAAATTTCTCACATATGTTGGCAATTGTGCGCACCGAGTCTTCCAAGTAGGTCGACGTCCGCGAATAGCCTCGAAATACCATCCAGGGGAGCCCGCGGAGGGCGCAGTAAACGAATCGGCAATTGACTGAGCGGTAGGGACTGTAGTGTTCGCCAGGCCCGTACGTGTTGAATATCCGAACCACTACGGTTTCAGTATTGAACTGTATGCGCGAATTGTGAATCTGCATCTCATTGACCCACTTGGTCATCGCGTAGTCGTTCATCTGTCGAATTTCGTACTTGTCCATGACCTGTTCAGTCATGAGCTCAGGCCAATCGCCGTATACCTCTGACGATGAAAAATGGATCATCCGGAAACCATGCAACTCTTGGAGTCGGATCAAATTCTTGGTTCCGACAGCGTTCGATCTCCAGAGCTGCTCATAGAAATCCTCGCCATTCCACCTACCAAATTCAGCAGCGCAGTTGTAGACGTAGTCAAAAGGACCCCACTGCTTGAAGATCCTCTCAAGCTGCCGGTATTCGCCAATATCACACCGCGCGTACCACGGGTCCGGCACGTCAGTTCGCAGGGAAAAACCAACTTCATGATCGCCGTGCTGCAGGTCGATCGCGAACACTTCGTTTCCTCTATTGCGAAGCTGCTGGACAAGATTTACGCCGATTGTGCCTTGTCCACCCGTTACCAGAATCTTCTTGCTCATATCTGTGCTCGTCTAATTGATCAATTTAAAAGGGTTGGAGAGAGCGGCCACCCGCTCAACTCAGGATTCAGTATGTCCATCATGCATTGGACTGCGGTCTCGACTTTAGCCAACGGCCCAGGTCGTCAACGATGCGCTCGGCAGCACGACCATCCCAATGCTCGGGGCGGGATAGCTTTCCGACTCCCGCACTTAGCGCAGAAATGAACTCCCGCCTGATGTTATTGGCAGAAATTCCGACCAAGCGATTGGTGCCGTGGGTCAAGGTAATCGGTCGTTCGGTGGAATCGCGCAGCGTCAAACAGGGAATGCCCAAGGCCGTGGTCTCCTCCTGTATGCCGCCCGAGTCGGTAGCAACAAGCGTTGCGTCCTTCATCAGCCCGAGCATCTCCAGATAGCCCTGAGGCGGCATCGCCAGAAGACGATCACCATCAAAAAAGCGCAGGAGATCGAAGGATTCGAGTCTGGCTAGGGTCCTCGGATGGAGTGGACATACTAGTGGAAGCTGCTCGGCCAATTCGGCTAAGAGCTCTACCAGCGAACCAAGTACTACCGGATTGTCGACATTTGAGGGTCGATGCAAAGTGACCAACCCATAAGGATAGGTCGGCTCGCCACCACCCAAGGCAAGGGAGACAGGTAGTCCAGCGCGCGCCCGCTCGATTGAGTGGCGTCCCGGAACCGCTTGGGGGCGATGAAAGTCAACAGAATCGATCATCACATTGCCAGCGAACACGATTGTCGAAGCGTCGACCCCCTCGCGGGTGAGGTTGTCAATGGCAGTTGCTTCGGTAACGTACAGGCGATCAGAAATCTGGTCAGTGAGAACGCGATTTACCTCTTCTGGCATCTTTCGATCCCAGGACCGTAGGCCTGCCTCTACGTGTACGACGCGGACTCCCTTTTTTGCGGCAACCAGCGCGCATGCAATCGTGGAGTTGACGTCACCCACCACAAGAATGGCATCAGGAGCCAGTTGCTCAAGCACTGGCTCAAACCGAGACATTATTTCGGCTGTCTGAACTGCGTGCGACCCCGACCCCACGTTCAGCGAAACATCAGGCCTGGGAATCGACAGTTGCTCAAAAAACTGGTCGTTCATGGAAGGGTCGTAGTGCTGCCCCGTATGCACCAGAACACCTGATACATCCGAAGCCGGTGCTCGCATGGCCCGGAGGATGGGAGCGATCTTCATGAAGTTGGGACGGGCACCAACCACACACAGCACCTTGCTTTTCATAGACGAAGCTCCCGATGCAGATTGATGTAGCCCCAGAAGTAATTCATTTCAACGGGAGCCGTATTTCATAAAATGACTCCCCAGAAAATTCGGCATTTCACCTTCAATTGCATGAGTCAATGACGGTGGGTGAGCCGAGCAGCCAATAACAGTGCCCTGCAGACACTCAGCGCTCATTCGACTGCCAAACCATGATCTGAGAGTCCCATCGTCGAGGGGACGCCGCTGTCGTTAGTCGTCAGCATGCCGGCGCCTTTCTGTGGGCCTGCGGTGCCTGACCAGACGAACCTCAAGGCCGAGACTACCGAACGCATTAGAGGTACAGCGGTCTTGATCACTTCACGACTTCCGGCGAAAGTGAAGGCCCGTGATATTGAAGGTCTGGACCAGACTCGAGATTGACCGACAACGTTTTACCGGACGCCACTAAAGCGCCCTTCAGGTCCACGGAAACTGAAGTCGATCATTCCCTGACATATGAGGCCAGCAGGTGATCACGCAACGTCATCGTCCATGGCACCGTAACGCGGTGTCGGAGTCGCCCCAAGCCTGGAACCGACTGCATAAGACGGTGTAGGACTCGGTACAACCCAGAGCGAATCCGCAAGCCCCAGTGGACGGCATCGATCATCTCTCGCCAGCGAAAGCTACGGTTGGCCAGCCGATGTGGGATTTTCATGAAGCTGTGCTGTTCAAGGCCGTAGTCCCGCGCGGCGTAGTCCAAAAAGCGCTGCGAAACGACGCAGAGATGCTGCGGCGTCTGCAGATACCAGTGCTCGCTTCCAAGCCATCGCCACGTCCACGCGTCAAGGTCACCAGAGCTCACGATCAACAGACCGCCGGGTTTGACCAGCTGTGCAGCAGCACGCAGACCAGCAAGTGGATCAGGCAGATGCTCGATGACGTCGAACATCGTTACCGCGTCAAAATGGTTTCTCCATCGGGCGTCAGTCGTTTCCAATCGTTCTGCAATCACGTTGACGTGGTGCTGCTCGGACGCGACTTGCACGGGACCATCAGCACTTTCAATACCGTGCCGTGTCCAGCCTTCAGGCAGTGCCGCCAAGAAACGGCCGGTATGACACCCAACATCCAATACGGCTGCTTGCTGACTCCCTTCCAAGTGCGTATCCAGCAATTCTCGCGCGCGGCACCAAGCAGCATTGGACTCGAACGGGTATTCCATTTCGTGCGACGAGGTATGTCTGTACATCTCGATCAGAGCAGCCACGTCCGGCACCGGATGACGCTGCCCCAAACCACACGCCGCGCATCGAAGGAAGCGGTTCTCCATGGCTGAACTCCCGCCAGCTCCGTCGGCGATCTTTGGCGAGCGAATGCCCACTTCGACGAGCTTCAAGTCCCCACAGGCGCGGCACGCCAAGGGGCCGCTCAGAGAAATTGCTGACTCTGGCGACAAATTGGACATCAGCGGCTAGTGCCGCCGCAACAAGGAAATGCCGGCTGGCCCATCGCTGACGCACAATCGGTAGGGAGGTTGGCGGATCTGGAAATCTCCACTGAACTCACCGTCTCGACTCTCCAGCGTCTTGTGCTCGAGGCGACCCGAAACGCAAACGAAGCCAACTTCTCGCCGCGAACGGCAAGTCGTCAACGCTCTTGCACAGTCTATCGAGCGCATGGCGATACAGGATGAGGTCAAATCGATTAACGCTCTCAAGCGCCCGTCGTTCTTCGTCTGAAATATCAGACGCTCGTGGACGGTTTAGAGTGACGTTTTGCCTCGCAACAACCGTGTTCGGCCAACCTGTCTTCGCAGTCAACATTCGCAAGCTAAGCTCAAGGTGCTCGAAGACACCCACTGAGACAAAACTACTATCGAGGTGGGCAATTGCCCGATCAATATCTTCCGAAGAACATACCTCCACACCATTCAAGAAATTGGAAGCCGGCCGACCGGAGAGCATTTTTGTCTGGCAGTTTTCAATCTCGGGGTGAATTCCTGATAGGGCGTACTGCATCAACGACATATCGTTCGCGGCAGAGTAGCGCGGATGCGCTGGCGTCGATTTCGTAAAGTAATAGAGCGAAATCAGGCGATCAACGGGATCTCGGACGATCGCATAGTAGTGGCATGGCCGGGCAAAAGCGCGGTGAAGTCCGTAGCTGAAGTGACCCGTCACCAGATCGAACTGGTCGGCTCTAGAGCTTCCTCCGTCCAACAGCCTGGCCTCGGATGCTAGGTAGTCCGGGCCCTCGACTTCACATGACTTTCGTCCGAGGAAGTGCTCCCTTATGGCACTAATTACGGCACTTCCCGCCGTCTTCGGGATATGTAGATATAGAAAAACGGGCTGAGTCATGGGTTCGACGCCACTCGAACCGGGACCGCCCAGCTTCGGCACATGACTGTCATGGTTCTGGGAATTACAGGAAACATTAAGAATCCAATAGCGTCTCTATGCGAATGGCACTAACTTAAGGGCCGTCATCCCGGCGAAGGCCGGGATCCAGTGCTGTTGAGGCTTTGCTGCTGCCCGGAAATGCTGGATTCCGGCCTTCGCCGGAATGACGATTGTTTGGCGCTTTCGCCTAAGTAAGTGCCATTCGTCTCTATGCAATTAATAAGGCTCCCACGACGCGCCACTCTCCCAAACGCTTCGCACTATGAGAATGGGCAGATCTATGCCGAGCAAATGAGAGTCAGCTGCGGCGGGCAATCTGTCGAACTCACGATCGACCTCAAATTCCTCTGGATCGAACCCGCCGCCACGCTGTCCTCTCTGTAAATTGGGCCTGCTCTCAAGTCCGGCCGCCTTCAGGTGCGCGATCTGGGCGAGTCCATGCATGCTTGGACGCAACAAAGTAGCGCTTTGTGGTGGGTGGCAAGCCCGAACCTAGGACATCCTTGGGTAGCACGTGCATGCGGCAGAGTGCGTCTTCCCTGAAAACATATTCCACACTTGGGATCGCCAGCCCAACACCAATCAAATACTCGCCTGCGGAGAGCAAACAGCGTTCAAAGGTACAGTCGATGAAATAGCGGCCTGAATCGACTCCGAACTCCACCGTGTTGTCGGGAGCTGTCGACGTCAAGATCAGTACCGCGCCGTCAAGCGTGGCAATTTGCAGGACGACCGAAAAGCTGCGAAACCGCTCCGCAACTTCGAAACCGACGCGGAACACCATAGGCTCCCAAGTAGCGACTTCCGATACCGGTGTGCTGCGGGAATCCAACAGCTGCAGACTGACTACGCGCGCCTTGGCATGTGCCGCAGCACTCTCACTGTAGTAAAGGAAGCCTGGCTTGGTATCCGAGCCCCCATCCGCCGCAGTTCCAGATGCGTCCAGATACTGTCTTATAACCTGCGCCGGATCGCCCTCGGCCAAAAGTTGCCCGCTGCTCAACCATGCGGCCCGACTGCATAGCTTTTGCACCGCAGCCATGTTGTGACTGACGAAAATGACCGTGCGCCCTTCTTTGGCAACGTCGCCCATCTTTCCAAGGCAGCGTTTCTGGAAGTCGGCATCGCCGACAGCGAGCACTTCGTCAATGATTAAAACATCAGGCTCAAGATGTGCTGCCACGGCGAACGCCAAGCGCACATACATGCCGGACGAGTAGCGCTTTACTGGTGTATCGATGAACTGTTCGACGCCGGCAAAGTCAACAATCTCGTCGAATTTTCTAGCGACTTCCGCGTTGCGCATGCCGAGAATCGCGCCGTTGAGAAACACGTTTTCGCGCCCGGTCAGCTCGGGGTGAAATCCCGTCCCCACCTCAAGCAGACTGGAAAGCCGACCGCGCACGAGGGCACGCCCTTCGGTCGGCAGCGTGATGCGTGAGAGTATTTTCAGCAGGGTAGATTTGCCGGCACCATTGCCGCCGACGATGCCGACCGCTTCGCCCTCCATGATGTTTAGGCTGATGTCGCGTAGCGCCCAGAAGTCTTTGGCCTGTCGGAGGCTGTTCGCCCTCCCGCGACCCACCATCGACCTCGCAATGCGAACCAGCTGATCGCTAAAGGTCTGCTCGTGCGTCTCCCCAAGGCGATAGCACTTACTTAGATTCTCGATCTTTATGGCTGCGCGCGTCACAGGCTGGCTGATCCGGCAGCCGATTCGGCGCGCAACAGCCTGCGCTCAATCGGGTCAGACGACATCTGCAAACGTCCGTTCAGTGTGACGAAAAAACCAGATCCCGCTGAGAAACAACAAGAAGACAATCGATAGGGACAGCAAGATGGGCTCAAGCGCCGGCAGCGCCTTTCCCAACACCGCCCAGCGGAACCCTTCGACCACGCCTACCATCGGATTGAGACTGTAGATCCACTGCCACTGCGCCGGAACGATGGTCATCGAATAGGCCACCGGAGATGAGTACATCCATATCTGGACGACAAAGGGCACCATCAGGCCGATGTCGCGATACTTCACGTTGAGCGCGGTCAACCAAAGTCCGACTGACAACGCGGTCATCATCGCAATCAGAATCAACAGCGGTAGGAAGACCACCTGCCAGCCCGGCACCACGCCATACCAGGCGAGCATCACGCAGAGCACGCCAAAGGCGATAGCCAAATCGACCAGCCCGGACAACGTCTTGCTGAGCGGCAGGATCAGTCTCGGAAAATAGACTTTCTTGATCAGATTGGAAGACGCCACCAGGCTGTCGCTGCTACCGGTGAGTGCCTTGGCGAAGTACAGCCATGGCAGCAGCGCGGCCAGAGTGAACAAGGGATAGGGAATGCCTTCGGAGTCCAGCCCGGCGAAGCGGCCGAAGATTACGCTGAAGATCAGCATCGTGATAACTGGCTGCACCACGGCCCAGGCGATACCGATGGCGCTTTGCTTATAGCGAATGCTGATGTCACGACGCACGAGCAGGAACAGCAGGTCGCGATAGGCCCAGAGCTCACGGAGATCGCTCCGAAGTGAACGGCCTGCCGAGCTGATCTCGGTCAGGTGGGCGTGGCCGAAGAACTCGTCGTGCAATACGTCTTCTTGATCGCCGTTCGGCGCGCTGGGCTGCATCGGCTTCATGCGCTGACTCCCGACATTTTCACTTCGGCGGACGTTTGATGCCAGCGCCAAGCGGAACCAACGATCTCTTCCAGTGCTGGGAACCGTGGACTCCATCCGAGCTCGCTGCGGATGCGCGTCGCGTCGCCGACCAGCACGGCCGGGTCGCCAGCGCGCCGTTCCTTTTCATGCACCAGGATCTGCTTGCCCGTCACCTTAGCTGCGCAATCGATCACTTGTCGGACTGAATAGCCATCACCGTTACCCAAGTTGTAGGCCGTACTCTTTGCTCCTCGCTCAAGCGACTGCAACGCAAGCACGTGGGCGTCAGCCAGATCGGACACGTGGATGTAGTCACGAACGCAGGTGGCATCTTCAGTGGCGTAGTCGGTACCGAAAATCGAAATGGCAGGTCGTACGCCAGCTGCGGCATCGAGCACCAATGGAATCAGGTGCGTTTCCGGATCGTGGCGTTCGCCGAGTTCACCATCGACATCGGCGCCGGCGGCGTTGAAATAACGCAGGCTGATTGAACGTAAGCCATGCGCTTTTTCAAAGTCGACCAGCATTCTTTCGACCATCAATTTGGAGGCCCCGTAAGGGTTGATCGGCGATTGCAGATGATCCTCGCGGATCGGCAAATGCTGTGGCTCGCCATAGGTCGCGCAGGAGCTGGAAAACACCAGCTTGTCGACCCGGTGATCGCACATGCTTTGGATGAGGTTGAGCGACCCAACCACATTGTTGCGGTAGTACTTGCCCGGATCCTGTACCGATTCGCCGACGTAGGCATACGCCGCGAAATGCATCACGGCAATCGGTTGCCAGCGTGCGAACACATCGTCCAGCCAAGCTTGATCCAACAGATCGCCTTGCTCCAGCGGGCCCCACTTGACTGCATCGCAGTGGCCATGAATCAGACTGTCGACCGACACCGGGCGATAGCCAGCGCCAGCAAGTGCTTTGCACGCATGACTTCCGATGTATCCGGCGCCGCCGGTCACCAGCACACTGCTCAAGCGACAGCGCTCCGGCCGAGTGCGCTCTCTGCTGTGTGCGTCTCAACCATAGTGGTTGCGATACCACTCGACAAAGCGCGGAACCCCCACTTCGACTCCAATCTGTGGCAGCCGACCGGTCAACTTTTCAATATCGCTGCAGTCGGCATGACTTTCGGGTACGTCACCGGCCTGCATCGGCAGCAGCTCGATCTCCGCCTTGCGCCCCAGGCATTGCTCCAACACCTCGACATAGCGAAGCAACTCGACACTTTCGCTGCTGCCGACGTTGACCAATCGGTACGGTGCTCGGCTGCTGGCCGGATCAGGCAACTGCGCGTTCCATTCCTCATTTCCTGTTGGCGGGCGATCAAGCACGCCAACGACGCCTTCTACGATGTCGTCTATATAGGTGAAGCTGCGGCGGTGCTTGCCGTGGTTGAACACCTTGATCGGCTCACCGGCGAGGATCGCACGAGTGAACAGAAACAGCGCCATGTCGGGCCGACCCCACGGTCCATAGACCGTAAAGAAACGCAGCCCGCTGCATGGCACTCCGAACAGGTGCGCATAGCTGTGCGCCATCGACTCATTGGCCTTCTTGGTGGCCGCGTAAAGGGTGATCGGATGCTCGGCGGGCTGATGCTCTGAAAACGGCATCGCGCCATTCGCGCCATAGACCGAGCTGGTCGACGCAAACACCAGATGCTTAACCGCATTTTGACGGCAGCCCTCGAGCACGTGAAGAAACCCCGTGACGTTGCTGGCAACGTATACATGAGGATTCTCGGCGGCATAACGCACGCCGGCCTGGGCAGCCAGATTGATCACCGCATCGGGTTTGCTGTCGGCGAACAGCGCTTCCATCGGTTTGCGATCGGCGAGGTCGATCTGATGATGTGAATAGCCCGAGTGCGCGTTAAGTATCCC
>Ga0163154_10010387_pt1 | contig 10360 bp, 10 predicted proteins | sample OliLakLV19MP9P1_FD_148649 | JGI IMG/M metagenome (GOLD analysis project Ga0163154, IMG submission 148649) | Freshwater microbial mat bacterial communities from Lake Vanda, McMurdo Dry Valleys, Antarctica - Oligotrophic Lake LV.19.MP9.P1 | ecosystem: Environmental > Aquatic > Freshwater > Lake >...
TAAGGGGGCTGGGGGGATAGGGGTGCTTTAAGCTGATAATTGACTTGAAAATGCTTATCCATTGAAATTTGAAAATCATTTGAATTCAAAATAGTTGTTCCATAATATCAGAAAATATCAAAAGCACCTATCATCCGCAGACAAGATGAACGGTGCGAGTCGCGTGGTAGATTTGTGAAACGTATCAAATTAATCAGTACATCAGACTAAAAAAGACCCCATGTGCAGGGTCTTTTGATTTTTGGTAGATACCAAACTTATTTTGGACTCATGCGAATAGCGCCGTCCAATCTTATCGTTTCGCCGTTGAGCATAGGGTTTTCGATGATAGACGATACCATCAGACCATATTCGCTCGGTTCACCGAGTCGTGACGGGAACGGGACTTGTTGCCCCAACGACAAACGGGCTTCCTCTGGCAATGCCGCAAGGAGTGGTGTATTAAACAGACCAGGGGCAATCGTCACCACACGGATACCACTCCGCGCCAAATCACGGGCGATAGGCAGTGTCATGCCCACAATCCCGCCTTTAGATGCCGAATATGCCGCCTGCCCAATCTGACCATCATACGCCGCCACCGATGCCGTGTTCACAATCACCCCACGCTCGCCATTGGCATTAGGGGTATTGGTTTCCATCGCCGTTGCCACCAAACGGATACAGTTGAATGTGCCGATGAGGTTAATTTTGATGACGGTCTCAAATATCTCTAGTGGATGCGCCCCGTTTTTGCTGGTGGTACGCATTGCCATCCCCACCCCCGCGCAATTGACCAAAATATTCACCCCGCCAAATGCCGATTTTGCCACATCTATCGCGCTCTGAATATCTGCCTCGCTGGTGACATCGGCTTTGGCAAAACGGGTCATATCGCCCAATTCTTTGGCGACTATTTCGCCACGCTCGGCATCACGGTCTACAATGACCACATTTGCCCCAAGCGATACCAACCGTCTCACACTAGCTTCGCCCAATCCCGATGCGCCACCCGTTACAAGTGCTGTCATGCCCTTAAATTCCATTTGTAAAAACTCCTTATGGATACGCAATAATCAATTTTTTACCCTTGTGATTATAGCGCCAACGCGGAAAAAATGGATGAGTAGTCTCTCAATATTATTTGTGACGGGGGAGCATAAAGCTGTAGGTGAACCACAAAATGCTGAATGCCAGTGAGGTCATGACCAAAACCATCACAGTGGCATCGTCATAACGGAGTGCCTGCACCGCATCATAAATGGCGAGGGGCATGGTTTGGGTGCGCCCCGGAATATTGCCTGCGACCATCAGCGTTGTGCCAAAATCGCCCAATGCCCGTGCTGTTCCCAATATAAACCCCGCCAAAATACCCCGCCGTGCGATGGGGATGGTCACACTGAACAGAAGGCGTAATTCCGATGCACCGTCTACTCGTGCGGCATCCTCAATTTCTTTTTCCACATCGGCAATCGCCGCCCGTGAGGCTTGTATCATCATGGGCAAGCCCGCAATCGCCCCCGCAATTGCCGCCCCCTGCCATGTAAAAATCACCCGCAAATTGAGCGCCTCATACAAAAAACTGTTTTTACCCAATCCAAGTAATAAATAATAACCCACCACCGTTGGGGGCAAAATGAGGGGTAAATTGACCAGTGTCTCTAAGATTAATTTACCCCGAAATTGCCAACGGGCGAGGATATATGCCAATGTTAGCCCCACCACCAAGATAAATATGGCAGATAGGGCGGTTGTTTGTAAAGATAACCACAGTGGTCGCCAATCAGTCATCTTGTGTAAAGGCATCCTCATTCGGTAGGATAAATCCATAACGGCGCATGATTTCTCTGCCAGCCTCACTATTCACGAACAGCGCAAATTGACGGGCTTCTGCCTCATGTTGGGTGGTATTGATGACCGCTAATGCCTGAATGAGCGGGTTATGCAATTCTTCTGGCAACAATACCCATTTTCCATCGGTGGGTATGCTCAACGACAAGGCGACCAGCGCAACATCCGCGTTTCCAGATTCGGCATATTGCAGGGTTTGGGTGATATTTTCACCAAAGACCAGTTTATCTTGTAGCTCATCCCACAATCCCGCCGACTGCAATGCCTCACGCGCCGCCACCCCATAGGGTGCTGTTTCTGGATTGGCGATGGCGATGTTGGTGATGGCTGGATTGGTTAAATCGGCTATACCCGATAATTCTAGCGGGCTATCGGCACGAGTCCACAGTGTAAGTCGCCCGATGGCATATACCGCACGGGTATCTGTGATAACGAGGTTTGCTTCTTCTAGGGTATCTACAAACGATTCATCGGCAGAGACAAACACATCGACAGGCGCACCCTGCAAAATTTGTTGGGTCAATTGCCCAGTTGAGGTAAAATTAAAATCTACACCAATGCCCGTAGATTGGGTGAATACTGCGCCTAATTCGGTAAAGACAATCGTAACATTGGCGGCGGCAGATACCGTTAGCCGTACACTATCGGGTGATTCGGTTGGGATGATAGTCTCATTTGTGCCACACGCAGATAATACAATGAGTAGCACAAATATAAATGGACGATATGGGTTCATTTTATGCCTCCCGAAAATAATTGGTCGCACTGATTTAACCACGGTACAATCGCTTGTAATTGGGCTATCGTAAAATGGCGTACTAGTCCCTCTATGCCAATTTCCACCGATGTATTTTCACCTTGCAAGCGTGCTAATTCGGCAATACAGGCTTGGCGCTGGCGCTGAATAATGGCATTTGGGGAACGGTTGAGGTGATAGGTGACGTATAACCGACTGAGAAATTCCACACGGATTTTGCGGACACTCGGTGATGGATACGGCTCATCGAGCCATTCTTCTAGGGTGAGTATGCCATCGTCTGTGAGGGTATAGCGGGTGCGGGGCGGGGCATTTTCTGTGATAATTTGGTCGCCAATTACTGTGCCTTGCGCCTCTAATCGCTTTAGCACATTATAGATTTGGCTGGTACTCAGTTTCCATATCCTGCCCAAATGCGCCACATCGCCAAAATAAGATAAAATGTCGTAGCCATGCTTTGGTGATTCTGCAAGCAAACCAAGAATCACATTATCGGGGGTCAGTGCGCTCATTGCCATTGCTCCATCATAGAGTTATTCTATTCTATGATGGAATAGCAAGATATGCAATTATTTCTCACAAGCGTCTAAGCCTATTGGCGCCCCAGATAGGTCATGAGTGCATCGTACTTTGGCGCATCGGCGCGAGGTTGGGTCTGATATTCCAGCACGCCCCAACTACCAAAGCGCGATGGCTCTGTGATGTCGCTAAAATTGACAAATAACCCACCGCCCAGTTCACCCCATTGGCGCAGATATTCGCCATATAAGTCGCCCATGCGTGGGTGACGGTTGGCACGGATGAACAAATCGGTTAGGCGGTCATCGTCCATCGCTCTGCCCACACCCGACAAATGTTGTCCGCCTTCATACGCCACCAATTCCACCCCATATTGTGTGGTTAGGCTCACATTGTCGGCTATCCACCCGCGCACATCGCCCTGAATATCTGCCAAAGACGCATCCAGCACACCATCCACACCCATCGCCAACACAGCATCTATCGTGTCGGGGTCGCCTAAATATCCGCCAAAATAGGGCGCAATTGCCAACGCATCGGCACGAGTATACATAGCGTCATAGGTGAGGACTTGTTCGCCTGTCCACGCATTTGCCCCCTGCGAGGCTAAGACGCGCACGAGGCGGTCTGTGTTACCAAACACTTCTTCCCAGATGGCAAAAATTTCGCCTGCGCGGTGGCTATGATAAAACAGCCCTGCCTGAAAATCGTTATCAGACAGCCCCAACGCCCTGCCTTGGTCAATGACATAATACGATTGGGCAAAAATACTATTCCATGTCTCATTGGAATATTCGATATAAGCGCGTAAATTGGGGTTCAGATTAGCGTGCACCATCGTTGCAAATTGGCGGATATACTCGTTGTCTGCCAGATGAGGCATATTAAACCACGCATCGGTGTTGAGCCTATTGGCGAGCGCCACCAAAATTTCGACTGGCACACCAAATTCATGCCATTGAGCATCTGTCAGGTGTGGGCGGTCATCCCATGTGACGATGGGGGAATTGTTGGTCGCCATCCAATCCATAAAGCGCAAGGTGGTGAATCCTTCTAACCGTTCTAAAAACTGTGGATGAAAAACCTCGGTACTATTTTCGTAGGTGGGGGCATAAACCCGAATATCACGTAGGGGATTTTGTGGATTCACCGACTCTAGCCGTAGCCATATCCCACTATCGCCACTGGGGATAAAAACAATGCGCCCATCGGCTTGGCTGATGATGGTTGCAGAACCAAGACTAAAGGAAATCTCACCTTCACCCGTATAGGTCAAGACAAATTCGCCGTCTGGATAGACCCCACCATCGAGCATGACCGTCTCTGCATATTGATTCGCGCCAAACGATAACACCCACCCCTCTGGCGATAAATCCAACGCGCCACCCTCACCCCAGCCACAACCATTGCATTGCGAAATCCACGGGCGGGCAGTTTTGAACACATCCACAAATTGCCATGCAGGATTCCAACTGGCAATCCCCGCCAAATTTGTGCCGAGTGGCGCTTTATCGGTTTGGGCGGTGGTGGAATCAAATCCCAACACCAAAAGGCTTATCCAGAGGATGATGAGGGTAATCATTGGGCGCATACAATAAACTCCTGCTAATTTTGTGATGATATTTCTATTTTAGCAGGTTTTGCCAGCAAAATAATCACCACCGCCAGTAATGCCAATCCAATTGCCAAGACTAGCACGAGGTCATAATTGCCAAATTGGTCATATAACCACCCTGCCCCTACAGGCGCAATCGTTCCCGCAATGGTCAGAAAAATAATCATAATGCTAGAGATGCGTCCATAATGAGCAGACCCAAACGAATCCGCCATGATAGATGGGCGGGCGAGGGTATTTGCGCCAAACGCCATCCCAAAAAGTACGATGAAGGGGATGAGCAACCACACCGATATGCCACTCATCCCCAAAATGAGCAATGAGATAAATTGCATGGCAAATACACCACCCATCATGACATAACTAGAGGAGCGTTTTTCTAGTGGGGCAAAGAATAACCGCCCGACCACCTGCATAATGCCGATTGTGCCACTAGCAACGGCGGCATGGCTGGCGTTGATGCCACCATCCGTTAATATGGGGATAAAATGCACCCGTATTGCCGATGCAGAGAGATAAGACAGGCTAAAGGTGAGGACGAGTATCCAGAAAAATCGGCTATGGATGGCTTCCGATAGGGTTTTGCCAGATTGCACAGGGATTTCTGTGGTGGCGAGCCTGATACCGCCATCGGGCAGATAGCCTAAGTCATCGGGGTTACGGCGCAATAGCAACGCATGGGGCAAAATAGTGGTGACTGCCAATATTATCCCCAAGATGAGGACGGCATCGCGCCACCCTACCAGATTGAGCAGAAAATCGGATAGGGGGACAAAAATGGTGCTGGCAAGCCCCGCCGCAAAGGTGATGATGGCGAGCGCGTTGGTGCGTTTTGCCACAAACCACTTGGCGACTACCGCAAAGGCGGTATCGTATAGTACCAGTGATGCACACACACCCAATGCCAGCCACAAAATGTAAAATGTCGTGAGGTCTGTCACCCGTGACCACGCCACCATCAACAAACTAGCTAAAATCGAGCCGATGGTCATCAAAAAGCGTGCGCCGTGTTTATCTACCCATGTGCCAACGGGGAACGCCATGAACCCCATCGCCAATAATCCGATAGAATATGCCCCTGTGAGTTCCCCGCGAGACCAACCTGTTTCTGCCTCCATCGGCTTGAGGAATACCGAGAAGGCATAATAGATAATCCCCCAGGAAATGGTCTCTGTAATCGCCAGTGTGGTGACAATCGTCCAACCATAATAGCGTTTAGTGCGTGGTGCATTTGACATGATGTGTGTGTCCGAGTGTGTGAATGTGCCGATAAAAAGATGATAAATCGCGTAGGGGCTTGCCATGGCAAGCCCCTATTAGTTACATCCTTGTATGCTACCCGATGGTTAAATCTTAATCCTATCCCCAATCCCAATTTCGTTAAAGCTAATGCTCACACTGCTATTGCTGGTGCCACAACATCCGCTACTGCCATCGTCTACCCCACAGACACCTGTTTCTGGCAAGACGAGTTCTAGCATCTGTGAGGCTTGAACATCTCCCGCCAACATCGCCACCACCGAGCGCACTTGTTCATAGCCTGTGAGGAGCAAGAAGGTTGGGGCGCGTCCATAGCTTTTCATCCCCACGATATAAAAATCTTTTTCGGGTTGGCGTAATTCCGATTCACCGTGTGGCGAAACTGTCCCGCAACTATGCAAATTGGGGTCTATCATCGGCGCAAGGGCGCGAACACTCTCTGATGAACTGTCTATATCCAGACGCAATTCGCGGAGCATATCCAAATTGGGGCGTGAGCCTGTGGTGCTGATGATTTCATCTACCACAATGGTTTGTGTGCCGGTGGGTGTTTTTCCCATGACAGTGAGTGCATCACCATCTGCCTGAATTTCTGTGATGAAAAATGGCGCAACAATATGGAACATGCCCGCAGCTACACTGGCTCTGAGTCGCTCGCCCAATTGACCGCGTGCCGATAGTTCATCGTCTGCACCACCGCCATAGACACGATTCATCCCTTTGCTACGCATCACCCAAAATACTTCGGTTTGGGGATATGTTTGGCGCAAAGTGGCGAGTTCTAATAGGGCATTGGTGGCAGAATGACCATTGCCTACGACCATCACCTGTTTGTTGGCATAACGGCTTAGGTGGTCGCCGTTGATATCGGGAATACCATAAAAGATTTTATCAGCGTGATGTTTTTCGCCCAGCGCAGGCAATCCGTTCCCGCCCAATGGGTTGGGGGTGTTCCATGTGCCAGAGGCATCAATTACTGCACGCGCTTCGATAAGTGCCTCATGACCATCACCATAGACCACATGCACAATAAATGACGATTCTTCCCGTTTGGCATCTTTCATTTTATCGCCATGACTACGGCTGACCGCCATCACTTTGGAATTGAGGTGAATATGCGGTTTGACTTCTGGCAAATTGGCGAATGGGATAAGATACTGGTCGCGCAAATCGCTCCCAGTGGGCAATCCGTCGGCGGGGGGGTGTTGCCAACCGTGTGCTTCTAATAGGCGGACAGCCGCTTTATCTACCACATATTGCCATGGCGAAAACATCCGCACATGCGCCCACTCGCGCAAATTTGCGCCGATAGACGCGCCCGCTTCAAATATAATCGGCGTTTCGCCCCGTTCTAATAGGTGTGCTACTGTCGCAAGCCCCACGGGTCCCGCGCCGATGACAGCGACTGGTAATTGGTGATTCATAATTCCCTCCATATTTATCGTAAAAATACGATATAAATAACGAAAAAATTTTAGAACAAGTCGCCCACTTGTAACTTAAACCATGCTACCGATTCGTGGTTCAGGCAATAGCAGGTGGCTGTGCCTTCGATAGTGCCACAAATCAAATCGGCATCGCGCAATACCTTCAGATGTTGCGACACCGTAGCTTGCGCCAATGGCAACACATCCACAATATCCCCCGTGATACATTGAGGATGTTCTGTGAGGTAGCGAATGATTTGCATCCGCGCAGGATGACCCAACGCCTTCATCATTTCTGATAGGCGGTGTTCATCGGTAGATAGGGTATATAGTTTGAGTGCTTGTTCACTATTCATAATCGTAATTTTACGATAAAAGGATTTTTTGTCAACCCCCCAAGATTAAAAACTTTTACGATTGGTGTATTTTGCGCTACAATAATCAAAAATGGATTAAATTAGAGGTGGTATTTTTTATGAAACACGGAAAAGATGTACGGGTTTGTGTGATTGGCGCGGGACCCTCTGGCATCACTGCTGCCAAGCATTTGCTCCAAGCGGGTATTCAAAATGTGGTGGTGTATGAACGCAATAACCAAGTGGGGGGTAATTGGGTGTATTCAGCCGACCCAAGCTACTCTAGTGTTTATGAGACCACGCATATCATCAGCTCAAAAAAATTGTCGCAATACCACGATTTTCCCATGCCAGACCATTATCCAGATTATCCATCGCATCAACAACTGCTCACCTATTTTCAAGATTATGCCCGTCATTTTGGCGTGGATAAGGTGACACAATTCAACACCGAAGTGAAGCATATCGCCAAAACTGCCGATGATGGCTGGGATGTGACCCTCAGCGATGGGCGTGTGGAACATTTTGCCCATTTGCTGGTGGCAAATGGGCATCACTGGGACCCCAAAATGCCACATTATGCGGGGGAATTTGTGGGAGAATTTATTCACTCGCACGATTTTAAGCACAACCGTCCCTATAAAGATAAGCGTGTTTTGGTGATTGGTGGGGGCAATTCTGCCTGTGATATTGCCGTAGAGACCAGCCGTGTCTCGGCATTGACCGCCATTAGCTGGCGCAGGGGCTATCATATCGTCCCCAAATTTGTGTTTGGGCTTCCGCCCGATGTCATGAATGAACGGTTCATCTTTTTGCCGTTTAAGGTGCGCGAAGTGACCAATACGATTACATGGTGGCTGGTCACAGGGGGCAATGCGCGTCATGGCTTGCCAAAACCCAACCATAGCATTTTATCGAGCCACCCCACCGTCAATTCTGAACTGCTGTATTATATCCGTCATGGGCGGGTGCATCCGCGTCCCGATATTACCCAATTCGATGGCAACACGGTGCATTTTGCCGATGGCACATCAGAAGATTATGATGTGATTATCGCCGCCACTGGCTATAAAATCACCACACCCTTTTTTGAGCGTGATTTTCTGGATTTTACAGAAGGCGATGTGCCGTTATTCCTGCGCGTGTTCCATCCCAATCACCGTAGCCTGTATTTTATTGGGCTGGTGCAACCACAGGGGTGCATTTGGCCATTAGCCGATAGCCAATCGGAATTGGTCGCCAATTACATTATCGGCAATTACGAATTGCCTGTAAATTTGACCGAGCGCATCAATGATGAACTGGCATATATCCACAAGACGTTTGTGAATGAATCGCGTCATAAGGTTGAGGTGAGTTATCATGAATATTTAGGGGCGTTGCGCCATGAATTGCATGGGGAGAGTGCGCCGACCAAAGAATCTGTGCCAAAGAAATATGTTGTGCCGATGGCGCTGGCAGGGGCGTATGTGGCGTATCGGGCATTGCGCCCGCGTGGAAAATAGGGGATATGCTGGTTGCGGGGCATGAAACCACATCATGCCCCACAGAGTAAATTTAATAGGATAGCAAAATTTCGTCTATGAAGCCGTTTTCGATGCACGATTCGGCATCCATCCAAAAATCGCGGGTGAGCATTTCGCGGATTTTTTCTGCACTCGCGTTAGACCGTGTGGCATAAAAATTAATGAGCCTGTCCATCGCCTTTTGCTGGAGCGCCATTTCATCCTTAAAATTTTCGTGTGTTCCCCAAACCATACTACTCAATTGATGAATGAGCATAAAGCTACTGGGGAGCATATAGCGTTTTGTCCCTGTCATGGCAATCAGGGTGGCGGCGCTGGCACAAATGCCTTCTACTATCGTATATATGGGTGATTTAATCATGCGGAGTTGGTCTGCGATGCTAAATCCCGTGAATAAATCGCCCCCGTAAGAATGGATATGCAACCAAATGGGAGTAAGCGGTTGCCCTTCTAAGCCACGCGACAGATGCTCATTGCGGAGCGTGCTGTCTGTCTCGCGGACAGCGCGGATGAGTGCCAAACAACGGTCACTATCCACATCGGCATAAAAATAAATATGATTGTCAATCGTTTCAACGGTTAAACGGCGTTCTTCACGCTCGTAACCACCAGCATTGCGAAACCCAAACGATTGCGTGAGGTGATTAGAAGGGTATTTATAATTCATACGCTTTTGGTTTTGCCCCTATTCTATTGATAAGGTGCATGGGTAAATCCCATCACTTATTGTCATTATGACATATATCTCGTAAGACCACAAGGGGTCATAAAGTACCGTTTACAAATTTTGCCAATTTGCCTACCTATTTATGGAACAACTATTTTGAATTCAAATGATTTTCAAATTTCAATGGATAAGCATTTTCAAGTCAATTATCAGCTTAAATCACCCCTATCCCCCCAGCCCCCTTATCCCCACTGCGTGGAGAAAGGGGGAGAAACCCATTTTAGGGCAGGTTTTAGCCCCCGCTCCAATTTTTTGGGGAGGGGGTTGGGGGTGGGGTGAAAACACGTTTAATGATGCGTTATTGACATAATCCTATGAATTTGTTTTCGGGTCTCCATAACAC
>Ga0163154_10010390_pt1 | contig 10360 bp, 3 predicted proteins | sample OliLakLV19MP9P1_FD_148649 | JGI IMG/M metagenome (GOLD analysis project Ga0163154, IMG submission 148649) | Freshwater microbial mat bacterial communities from Lake Vanda, McMurdo Dry Valleys, Antarctica - Oligotrophic Lake LV.19.MP9.P1 | ecosystem: Environmental > Aquatic > Freshwater > Lake >...
GCTTGTGCGAGCTGGCGCTGGCAGTGGCAAAACCCGTGTGCTGACGCTACGGATCGCCTATTTGATCGAACAACATCAGGCAACGCCTGGTAGTATTCTGGCATTAACCTTCACCAACAAGGCCGCCCGCGAAATGCGCGAACGCCTGCGCCAGCGTCTGGGGCAGCGTGTGCGTGGGCTGACCAGCGGCACCTTTCATGCTGTCTGTGCCAAAATCCTGCGGGCCGAGATCGCTGGTAAACTTGGCAGCTATACCGCCGATTTTACGATCTATGCTGCCGATGAGCAGTTGCAGTTGGCCTCGGCGGCGCTTGATGCGGCCAAAGAGCGCTCACCGGCTGTGCTGGAACCAGATGATCTACTGCGCCGTATATCGCGCTCCAAGAGCCGCCTGCTCACCCCACGCCATGCCGCGCGCTTTGCCGCCGATCCACTCGATGCCTTTGTGGCCGGGTGTTATCGCCGCTACCAGCGCATGCTTGAACAGGCCAATGCGCTGGATTTCGATGATCTGATCCTGCTGACGCATCGGCTGCTTTCCGAACAACCGGATGTGCTCGATGAATACCAGCACAAATGGCGGCATGTGCTTGTCGATGAATACCAGGATACCGACCCAAGCCAGCATGCGCTGATTGAACTGCTCACCCGCCCACTGCCAGGCAAACCGCGCTCGCTATTTGCTGTTGGCGATGCGATGCAGGCCATCTATGGCTTTCGCAATGCCGATCATTCAATTATTACGCGCTTCACCAACGATTTTTCCGATGCAGTGGTGATCGAACTCGATACGAACTATCGTAGCCGCCAATCAATCCTCGATGCTGCCTACGCCATTATTCGCCATAGCAAAGCCGTGCCGCCAATGGCGTTGCGGGCTGCTGTGGCCGCTGTTCCGGGCGAGCGCTGCCTGATGATCCTGGATGCCAAGGACGCCAAGGACGAAGCCGATCAGATTGCCCGAACAATCAGCGATCTGATCAACCAGGGCCGCAGGCCGCGTGAGATTGCAGTGCTCTATCGTACCCGCCAGATGAGCCGCGCCTATGAAACTGCCCTGCGCCATGCTAAAATTCCGTATGCAGTACGCGGCAGCGCTGGCTTCTACGACAGAGCGGTGATTCGGGATGTGCTGGCCTATCTGCGGGCGATCAATAATCCTGCCGATAACCTGAGCCTCAATCGGATCGTCAACCTGCCAAGCCGCGGGCTAGGTGCCCAATCGATTGCCATACTCACGGCCAATGCAGCCCAACACAATCTCTCGCTCTCCCAGGCGCTTGCAACCCCAGCCGCCTGGCAGGGTATATCGGCCAAAGCAGCCGATGGTGCCAAACTCATGGCCAATCTGCTGGCTCGTTGGCGGGCCTTTGCCGATGGCAGTTTCACCCCGGATAATCTGCTGGCCGATGTGCTTGAGCGCAGTGGCTATATGGCTGATCTGACCAAACGGCTCGATCCCGAAGAACTGGCCGATGCCAGGGGACATCTGCAAGAACTGATGGTCGCCGCCGCTGAACATACCAGTCTGAGCGATTTTCTACAGGAGGTCGGGTTGCTGACAAATCTCGATGAGGATCGCGAGGATCGCGATCAGGCCCAACTCCTGACGATCCATGCGGCCAAGGGCCTTGAATGGCCTGTCGTCTTTGTTGGTGGCCTGGAAGAAGGCACACTGCCACACGAACGCAGCCTGATCGATCCAGCGGGGATTGAAGAAGAGCGCCGCTTATGCTATGTTGCACTCACCCGCGCCGCTGAACGCCTGTATCTTTCGTGGGCATCTGGGCGAGCGCGTGGCCGTGAAACCAAACCATCACGGTTTCTTGGTGAGATCGAGGCCTATGGCCGGGAACGCGCCCGCCGCTGATCCGATTGTAATTCGCAATCGTAACGCAACAGGCAAAAGCATATAAAGCGGATATGCTAGAATGAAACCCAATGGCCCATATTGTGTGGGAACGGCTGGCTGATCGGCAATCGGCCATGTAGGTTCGCTGGCCGATCAGGGTCGGTGGCGGGCACGGTACGCATGCCTCAAACACTACGGACATGGTTTCGCCCAATTCTGCTTGGCCTGCTGAGTACGCTACCACTTGGTATCGCACTTGCACTGTTGCGTCGCTATATCGGGCTGTTTCTGGCTGCCAATGAATACCGCCGCGCGGTGCTTGATTATGCCGTCGATGGCATCATTCTGATTGATGATAATGGTGCCGTCCAGTCATTTAATCCAGCAGCAGAAAAAATCTTCGGCTATAAAACGGCTGAGATGATCGGTGAAAATCTGGTTCGGATCATCGCTCCACCCGATCATGTGCTGTACAAACTGATCAGCATTGGCCGTGAGGCAATCGGCATCCGTAGCGATCATTCGACCTTTCCAATGGATATGACCAGCGGCCAGATGCAGCTGCGTGGCAAGCGTATGTACATCCTGATTGTTCGTGATGTGACCCGCCGGAAGCAGATTGAGGATGAACTGCGCCGTGCCCGCGATGCAGCCGAGGCCGCCAGCCGCACCAAGAGCACCTTCCTACTGACAATGAGCCACGAGTTGCGCACACCACTCAACCATATTATTGGCTATGGCGAGATGATCCAGGAAGAATTGCTTGAGCGCGGGCATCTAGATCTTTTGGCCGATCTCCAGAAGATCGATACATCGAGCCGCCAGTTGTTGCGCCAGATCGATGATGTGCTTGACATGGCCAATATCGAATCGGGGGTGCTGAAGCTCAACCCACAACCATTTAGTTTGCTGGAACTGCTGCATGAGCTGCGTGTTGTCCTAACGCCGCTGCTGGAGAAGCAGGATAATAGCCTTACCTTTGAAACAGAACAGGCCCCAAGCGAAATGATCGCTGATCGTGTGCGTGTCCGCCAGGTATTGTTGAACGTTCTCTCTAATGCAAGCAAGTTTACCGATCACGGAACGATCACCGTCCGAATTATGCACGAAGAAGATGATGGTCGCCAGCCATCTCCTGAGCGCTACAATGGCCGCATTATGAATAGTGCAGAACAGCCCATGCAACAATCGGCCACCGTTGTGTTCGAAATTCGCGATACTGGTATTGGCATGCATGCCGAACAGGTTGCGGTTCTGTTCGAGCCATTTCGGGTTGTGGATGCAACCACCCGCAAACATGGTGGGGCCGGTTTAGGGCTGGCAATCACGAAACGCCTGTGCCGCCTCATGGGTGGCGATATTCTTGTTGATTCCGCTCCAGGCCAGGGTTCGACCTTCACGCTGCGGTTGCCTCAGGGTGGCCAATAGGCATATGTAGCATTCATCACATCAGCCAATCCAGTACATGACCAACAATCAACCAATAATTAAAATCCCAACCGATAGCCATGCGCTCACAATCGTTCAGTGGGCGGCGGTGTTCGGCGGTTGGATTGATTTGGAGTTGATTGCAGCTGTCTCTGGCCTTTCGCTTGAACAGGTGCGCCGTGCTGCTGTTGCCGCCGCTCGCCAGCAATTATTGGCCAATGCTGGGCAGCCAGGCGCACCAAGCTACCGGTTTGTTTCCGAAGATGCGCGCCTTGCTATCGAAGCGACCCTCGATCCACCGGAGTTGGCCCGCCGTCATGGGCGCGCTGCCGATGCGCTTCGCGCTCGGAGTGCGGAAGATGGCATTATCGATCGCCTATCCGCGCATTATGAGCGTGCCGGTGATCTCGCTTCTGCATTGCGCTATGCCTGGCGTGCTGCCGATATGGCACTGCGGCGTTGTGCCGTCGAGTCGGCACTCGATCACTTCAATCGCGCATTACGATTGGCCGAGAGCCAGGGTGATTCGCTTGATCAGCAGAGTGAGTACGCACTACGCTCTGGCCATGCAGAATGCTGCCGACGCCTTGGCCGTGTTGCTGCCGAGGCAGAAGATCTTGAGCGCATGTCATTCATTGCCGCAGCATGCGATGAACCCGAGATGCTTGTCGAAGTGCTGGTATTACGTTCAGCACTCGAACGCTACCGTGGGCAGCTTGCCCAAGCATGCAACTATGCCGAGCGAGCGCTTGAATTGGCACGCCGCGCTGCCGATCCACCACTTCAGGCGGATGCGCTGACGGCTCTTGGGCGCGCTCATACTGCGCTCAGTGATTACCCTCGCGCAATCGAACTGCACACCCAGGCACTTACACTATTCTACGATCTTGGTGATCAGGCTGGTGAGGCGGTCAATCAGTGCGCCCTTGGCGATATTGCACGGCTGAATGGCCGCGTGGCAGAGGCTCAATATGCGATTGAACGGGCGCTGCATTTATTTCGCGAAGTCAATGATCGAGCTGGTGAGGCCGATGCACTAAACCAGCTTGGCTATCTGAGCGCAGATTATGGGAGGGCGCGCGCCTACTACGAACAGGCGCTGGCCATCCGTCGCTCGGTTGGAGAAGTCGCCAGCCAGCCGCGCTCCTATAATAATCTTGGGTTGGTCTATTGGGGCCTGGGTCTGTATACCAAAGCCCGCGAATGCCTTGAACAGGCCGTTGTGTTGGCCCGTGAGACAGAAGGTCGCTTCAATCTGGCCTATTGCCTGGAAAGCCTTGGGCGTGTCTATTTCGAACTGGGTGAGTTTGAGGCGGCCCAGCGCGTGCTCACAGAAGGGCGTGAACTGGCCCACACAATTGGTGATCGCTCGGCAGAGGCTCCCTACTGGCTGATGCTCGGGCGTATTGCGCTGATCGATGGCTACGCAGATCAGGCCCTTGCATCGATTCAGGTTGCTGCCGACATCCAGCGCGAATTAGGCATTCAAGCCGAACTGGCAACATCATTGGCCTGGCTTGGCATGGCGCATCTGGCGCTCGGCGATTGGTTGTTGGCTCATCAGGCAACCGCAGAGGCCACGCAGATTGTTCAACAGGTTGGTATCATCAATAGCGATTATCCCACCCAGGATATCTGGTGGCTGCGCTACCGGGTATTGATGGCGGCTCCTGACCATTCTGGCCATACTATTCAGGGAGAACCGGGTGAAGATGCATGGCACAACCTCCAGTGCGCCCATACCGAGATGCAACGGGCGGTCGCTTCACTGAGCGATGAGGCATTGCGCCGCAGCTATCTCGGTCGTGTCGTGATCAATCGGGATATTCTGAGTGAATGGATGCGCTGGGCTGCGGCCCGCAATGTGCTGCCCTTGGATTCGGTGGTGATGCCCGAATTGCGCCCAACATCAGCAGCGGATATCGCCAGCCCAAAGAGCCAGCTGCAGCGGGTGCTTGAGGTCAGCCTGCAGATGAATGAAATGCGCGATACAACCGCGCTGCTTGATCATATCATTGATCAGGCAGCCGAGTTGAGTGGTGCTGAACGCTGTTTCCTGCTGCTCGCCGATGGGCATGGTCAACTGGATCTCGCCGTAGCCAGGGGTATCTCGGAGGGAGATCGCGAGCATATTCGATCAGAAATGAGCACGGCACTGCTCGACATGGTGGCACGCGAACGGCGTCCGCTGTTGTTCGACTCACTGCTTGAGCCGCCTGCTGGCTCTTCCATGGCCCGTTCTGTGTTGGGAGTGCCGCTGATCGTTGGCGGCCAGCTTACTGGTATTCTGTATGTCGATAACCCTGCGGTTGGTGGGCGCTTTACGCATGCCGATATCGATCTGCTGGCGCTGTTTGCGGCACAGGCCGCGACGGCAATTGAAAATGCGCGATTGCATGAACAAACAGCACGTGCTAATCGTGAATTGGAAGCCTGGGCCAGAACCCTTGAGCAGCGCGCTGCTGAACGCACTGTTGAACTTGAGCGCGCCAATCAGGCTCTGGTTCAACGAGCGGCGCAGCTTGAGACGAGCGCACTTGTGGCCCGCAGTGTGACATCTATTCTGGATAAGGAAGCGCTCCTGGCTGATGTGGTAACGCTCATCCGCGAGCGGTTTGGCTATTATTTCGTTGGCGTCTGGCTTGATGATACGAATGAATCCATGATGACCCTCGAAGCAGGTAGTGGTGAGCATGGCCGCATCCTACGGATGAGCCGCGTCACTATTTCGATCAATAGCCCTGGTATTATCTCAGGTGTCTATCGCAGTGGGCAGGCTCGCCTGGTTAATCGGATTACCGATACACCCGATTATCAGCCACACACACAGTTTCAGGTCACCAAAGCCGAACTTGGGCTGCCGCTCCAGATCGGTAAGCAAGTCTTTGGCGTTCTGGACATTCAAAGCGATCTGGCCGACGCATTCACCAATGATGATCTGATGGTGCTACAGGCATTGGCCGATCAGATTGCTGTTGCGCTGCGCAATGCCAGGCTCTACGATAACGCCCGCCGCGAGTTGGTCGAGCGTCGCCGTGCGGAAGAAGAACTCCTGCAGGCCAATCAGGAAATTAGCGCAGCGCGCCAACAGGCCGAGGCTGCGAATCGGGCCAAGAGCGCCTTTCTGGCCAACATGAGCCACGAACTGCGAACGCCACTGAATGCGATCATCGGCTATAGCGAAATGCTGCAAGAATTGGCTGATGATGTCGATCAGCCTGAGTTTCGGCCCGATCTGAACAAGATTCAGATTGCCGGGAAACATTTGCTGGCCCTGATTAATGATATTCTCGATCTCTCCAAGATCGAAGCTGGCAAGATGGAGTTGTATATTGAGGCATTTGATATTGCTGCGTTGGTCGATGAGGTGATCAATACCGCTCGGCCACTTGCGCTGCGGCGGGCCAATACACTGGTTGTGGATCTGGCAGATAATCTGGGCATCATGCACGCGGATCTGACCAAGGTGCGCCAATCGCTGCTGAATCTGCTCTCGAATGCATGCAAATTCACCGATGGCGGCGTGGTTTCCCTGAAAGTATGGACCGTCAATGATGGCGGCTGGATCATCCAAGGCGATCGCGGCGAGGCAACGAGTGTACCGGATAGTAATGCTATCTTCCAAGCGGCTGCAATGGTCTTCTTTGAAGTCGCCGATACTGGAATTGGGATGGAATCAGATCAGCTGAAAAAGCTGTTTCAACCATTTACACAGGCAGATGCCTCGACAACACGAAAGTATGGTGGTACCGGCCTTGGGCTAGCAATCACGCGCCGCTTCTGTCAATTAATGGGCGGCGATGTGACGGTTCGGAGTGTCGTCGGCCAGGGCTCGACCTTCACGATCCGCCTGCCAGTTGAGATAGTGTAGCGCGGGGACGTGTAGCAGTGGTCAGCGCCAACGCTCTGTCGTGGCAGTTACCCGTTCCGATGCTCTCTTCTGCGATCCAAGCACCACCAGATTGTAAGCCCGATCATTAGGAGCAGCAATACGGATAGGCTCACATACATGCCCAGGAACAGCTCTTTCGAGCGATAGCGAAACACAATCTGGTGCTCGCCCGGCGTAAGTGCGACCCCTTGAAGGAAGATATTTGTTGGGGAGATTGTAGCCGGTTTCCCATCGACTGTCGCCTGCCAATTTGGATTGTAGGTCTCGGAGAGTACCAGCCAGCCTGGTTGCGTCAATCTGGTTTGCAGCGTAATTGAATCGGTTGTGTTTGCAATAACATGAACCGCCGGAGTTGCTAATGTCGTGATCGTGGGTCGTTCAAGCTGTTCGACATCTGCTGCCGGCGCCTCAACCACAGCCGATAGTGATGGATCGAATGCTGGCTGAACTATCTGATTGATGGCCTGATCGATGTTTGCTACACGCTCCACCTGATTGACGACAAAGGCGCGTGGGTAGGCATAGGCATTATCATAGATCTGCACTTCGTTATCATATTCAAGCCGAAAGCGAGCCAGGTTCGGATTTGCAGCCGCAATCCCTGCACCGACAATGCGAGGATTGGCCCAATGTGCTAGATGTGATCGATCAGAGCTACCGCTCGTCACAAGTTTGAGAGTAATGGCTCGTCCACGCCATGGTGTCAGATCGACGGATACGCTAATCCAATGGCGGTCGTTCTCCAAAATGCTTGGTCGAAGCGTATACTCGAACGCCAGTGTATCCGTGGTGCCATCGATCACACGCACCGCATAATGTACGCCATCGATGATACCGTTGGCAGAATCTGCGCCGATTGCAAATTGTAGCGCTGCTGGTTGATCAGGCAGATGGACATCCACCTCAGCGAGATTTTCTGGCTGCATCGCAAGCGTTTGATAGCGCGTCGTGTCGATCATCAGGTGGCTGCCAGACAGTGCTGGTCCAACGCGCATCGCACTCTGGTCCAGCAGGGGAACCAGCAATTGAATCTCGTGCATGTCCCGTAGGCGTTCCGCAACCCATGGTCCGGGGCGATTCTCAAGCTGGATGATTGGTGCCGACCAGAAGGCCAAGCCTGCGGCTGAATCACCAGTTGCGGTAAGCCGCAACTGAATTTGCTGCCCACTCCACTGTGAGAGATTGATCGATTCACCGAACCAGTGACCTGCAATTGCCTGTTGGCGGGAATCTAGATCGGCAGAGAATACCGCATGTTCGCCTGTTGCATCGGTGATGGTTGCTCGAAAATCAACCCGCCCACCCAACGATCCAATCTGCTTCAGGGCAGCCGGATTCAGGCCAACACCCAGCCGCAACTGCGATTTGCCAGCTGGTACAATCAGGCTCCACATCGTCTGCGCTGGTGGGCTGATCAGAATGCCATGGCGCGTATCACCAGTGATTGTCAGATCCTGCACAGACATGCGTGGAGATGCATCGATAGCCTCCCGATTGATCGGGAGTTCAAGCAAGTTAATGACATTGCTGGGCAGGCGAACATCGGTCGTTAGGATTTTCGCTACATTAAGCAGATCCAGGTAGGTTCCTGTATACAGCGGCTGTTCGAGGCCGGTCAGGCGTGAGAAATTATCAATAAACCCGTTGCGATCTTGTATTCGGTTCTCGGAGAGTGCCTGCCCGATCCGATCTGGCCAGGCCGTCGTTACGGACTCGCCTGGATGCATGAGGAAGGTTGGCGGATATTCCCCTGGTGCCAGGAGTTGTGCAATATACAGATAGCGCCGGATGGAGAGGAGCGCCGAATTGAAGCGAATATCATCAAGCTCATAGACCGCTGCGAGTTCTGGAATGATGATGCCATCAAAACCAAAGATGCGCTCCGGTTCACTGCGGTGGGCGTTCAGGTAGGAGACAAATGGCGGAATGGTATATGGATCATATCGCTGTGGCCTGACGATCCAGCTACTGCTGTTTGCAGCCTCAATCACCAGTATTACCAGCAGTGTCATCGACACGCCATACCGAAGATTTTTCCAGCGTGGCAGTTGCACGGCATAGATTAGCCCACCGGTAAGGAGTGTGATCTCGGCAAGCAAGAGTGACTGTCTCATCAGCACTGCTGGATCATACACAAGCCCGCTGGGATTTATCCATGCTCCGGCAACCACACCGCCGACGAGGATCGGAATCAATAGGAACAGCCACCGTGGTACAGATGTGCGTAGTATCCGATCTAATCCGAATCCGGCCAGGATCGCCAGACAAAAGCTGATTGATGGAATTGGGTATTTATACAGCAGGATCTGGTTATACCCAGGCAGCAGCCCGATCCATGATACCAGTGGAAAGCCATAGACTTTCAGGTAGAATATCACGCCATATACTGCAAAAAAGAGAATCGCTCGGCGATTGCTCCTTGTACGCCAACTCAAGGCGCATCCCATGATTCCAAGTATGAGCGTCACGGTATAGTAGTGCGGCGTCCAATCAGCCAATGGAAAGACCTCTGGCATGACATTGGCCAGTGTAAGATTCCAGGGTAGTGCGATCAGCCCAATGCTGCTATCGTGAATATGGAGTGATTCATTGATCCGGGCGATAAGGGGCATAAGAAAGAAGGCCGCCAACCCGATACCGAGGATGATTGCCATACGCCACAAAATAGCTGGCCAGCATATATGCTGTTCCGGCAAGCAGGGCAGGAATGCGCAGTAGTTGCAGCCGACAGGCAAACAGGTAGGTAAAGAACCCTGCAACAAAGTAGCGTAGCAGCATCTGAATATCGATAGCTGTTGCCCATAGCGTGTTAGGAGCAAGAGCAACGAGGATATTCAGCGGATCAAATGCTGCCCCATTGCCATCGGTAAACAGCTCCGCGCCTAGCCCAATATGCCGATTCCAGATCGGCAACTCACCGCGCGCCAGTGCCATACCCGAAGCACGCAAATTGGGCTCGTGGACCCAGGCAATCGCCTTACTATCAACAGAAACTGGATTAACGAAGCCGGTGGATGGATTAGGATACCCATAAGCACCACCGCGAGCTGAAAGAGGCATCGTTCCAGCGGCAGTATTGAGCATCAGAAAGGTGTGCCCACCAAACGCAATGTCGCGATAAAAAACAGCAGTATCGCCAGGAGCACAAGTGCATCAACTGCAATTGCTCGGCTTGAGCGAGGTATTGG
>Ga0163154_10010392_pt1 | contig 10359 bp, 8 predicted proteins | sample OliLakLV19MP9P1_FD_148649 | JGI IMG/M metagenome (GOLD analysis project Ga0163154, IMG submission 148649) | Freshwater microbial mat bacterial communities from Lake Vanda, McMurdo Dry Valleys, Antarctica - Oligotrophic Lake LV.19.MP9.P1 | ecosystem: Environmental > Aquatic > Freshwater > Lake >...
GGCTACGGTGGCTATACACGTTGGCGCAACCCAAGGCCCCGATTCGTGTTTCGGCCCCCTCAAGGTTCCCCCCAACCTCAGGCGCAAAATCGTAATATTTAAGTTCGTTTATTCTATGCCTTTCAAGCAATCCGTAAAAAATGTTATTTTTACAAACATAGCCAAGCCACATCAAATTTTATTTGGATTTGCATCGGGAGCAAAAATTCAATGCTCGCTGAGAAACCATTTACAAAAACTTTTAGGCTTATACGAAGTCGAGTTGATTTCATACATGCGTTCGTGGGGTAAGAGTTCAAAGGTGGTTTTTGATATTGGTGCCTTTGAAGGTATTTTTAGCATGGCTTTTGCCCGTTCTGCTCAGTGCGAACAAGTAGTCGCGTTTGAAGCAGACACGGATTCCTATGAAGTTCTTATGGTCAACCTCAGATTAAACGAGAAGCTGTTTAACAAGATTAAGCCTGTTAATCGAAGAATTGATAATAATTATGGGTTAGAAAAGGCTTCCCTAGAATTTGGGTTTCCTGATCTTTTAAAAATTGATGTTGATGGATTCGAGTATGAAATATTATCCACTTCTCGGGACTTTCTAATCAAACATCACCCGCGCATTATCATGCAAACCCATTCATTTGATTTGGAAAATCAATGTTCATCCTTGCTGGTAGACTTGGGTTACACTTTTCGCATTGTTAAAAATGGATGGTATCGCAAATGGATTCCTGAAGGTCGAATATTGCCGCACAATCGTTGGCTAGTAGCATCAGTCGAACCATTTGCTTGAGGTGTTGTTTATTTATCAAGAGGAAGCCTTCACTTGAATGACATTTTAGATCCCGATAGAAAAATGATTCATGTTTTGCCCTGCACGGATATCTCATCCGGTGGCTTGTCACCTGCTGTTGTGCACTTCAACCATGCATTAAACAGGATGGGTGTGCGCTCGGAAATAGTGGGCTGTACGGGTAGCTTGGTGGGTCAAGGTATCTCCTATGCAGGGGGGACAGGGAATCCAAACTTTGGATACTCAAGTAATCTTTCTCAGTTCCTGACGGGTAAGTTAAGAAGTAATGACATTATCAATATCCATGGACTCTGGGCTTATCCAAACATAGTGGCCGGGCGACTATCGAGGCGGTTGAAATTTCCGCTTATCATTCACCCTCATGGAATGCTTGAGCCCTGGGGTATGGCCAGAGGGAAGTTCAAAAAAATGCTTTTTCGGTTTTTGTTCGAAGAGAAAACATTCCGCCAAGCTACTTGTTGGCGAGCGCTGACAAACCGTGAAGCTGATCAAATTCGACAGATCGTCCCAGACGCGAAGATAATTGTTGTCCCGAACGGTGTTGAGATCGGCACCCAGGACCAAGCAGAACGGCTAACGGCGTTGGATGAATTATGGCCTGAGTTGTGTGGTAAAAAAATAATGCTCTACCTTTCTCGATTGCATCCCAAGAAAGGTTTGAACCTTTTGGCTGGGGCATGGAAGAAGTTGGCTCCCTTATTTCCTGATTGGCACCTTGTTGTGGCTGGGGGCGGGGATGATGGATTTGTGAGTCACCTTAAACACGAGTTGTTTTATTCATGTCGCAATATTTGTTTTGTGGGCACTGTTGAAGGTCAAAAGAAGGTGAAGCTATTTCAACGCAGTGACGCCTTTGTGCTCCCATCGTACTCTGAAGGATTCAGTATGGCGGTTTTGGAGGCTATGAGCTTTGGATTGCCTGTTGTCATCACGAGTCATTGTAACTTTCCTGAAGTCCAAACTGTTGGAGCAGGTTTTGTAGTTTCAGCGGAAGAAACCCCGTTGCAGGTCGCTATGTCGCATTTGATGGAAAGTACTGATTACAAAGCCATGGGACTTCGTGGGCAAAGGTTCGTCATAGATAACTACTCATGGGATGTTATTGCCCGAAAGTTTTTGAAGGAATTTGAATCTACCACTCGCATCGCCAGTCAATAAGTGCGTGGGGGCCCTTTTGTCATTTAATTAATGGCAGTCAACATGTCCCGGATCGCTTTGTCTAATCCGGTAAATACGGATCTTGATACAATAGAGTGGCCGATATTGAGGGTGTTCAATTTAGGAATACTTAAGATGGGTTTCACGTTCGAATAATTCAAGCCGTGGCCGGCGTTGACGACTAATCCACATTCGTCCGCTTTGATTGCAGCTTCGATGAGGCGAGTCAGTTCTCGCTGCGTATCCGCTGGGTTTTCTTTTCCGGCGTAACATCCTGTATGGAGCTCGATGATGTCAGCTCCCACCTTCGAGGCCATCACGACTTGATCAATGGTAGGGTCTATAAAAAGACTTACCTTAATCCCAGCTTTTTTTAATCGATCCACGGCTTTTCCGATAGCCTCCGCATTACCCAGAATATCCAGTCCGCCTTCGGTAGTCACTTCCTGCCGCTTTTCTGGGACCAGACATACTTCATCTGGTTGAGTCAGTAGTGCAAAATCGATGATGGTAGGGACTACCGCCATTTCCAGATTCAAACGTGTGGTAATCGATTTCCGTAAACGCGTGACATCGGCGTCTTGGATATGGCGACGATCCTCACGCAAGTGAACGGTGATGCTATGCGCCCCGGCTTGTTCAGCTACGCGAGCCGCCTCAACCACATCCGGTTCAGCAGGCGGCGCCACAGAGATCCCCATGGGATACCGGGCTTGTCGCAGCGTGGCTATATGATCAATATTTACACCAAGTAATACCATGACTCTGGTCTATTGGATTAAATAGGATTGTCGACGTTTGATTTGCATAAAGTTCTCAAATTAAAGCGGTAGACTATATTTTCTAAGGTATCGCAAAGAAACTTCGAAGTCTTTCGGGAGTGGGGATTCGATGGATAAAGGTTCGTTAGAAATGGGGTGGGTGATAGATAGCTTTGATAAATGTAAGGCTAGGCGGCCCATGAGCGGGTTTTCTTGCCGGCCTTTTTTTAAGTGATACCGATCTTTCATTGAAGAGAGCATCAGCGGGTTCCCACCGTACATCGTATCTCCTACAATCGGATGGAGGATTGAGGCGAGGTGCACTTGAATCTGGTGAGTACGCCCGATGAGAGGACGAGCTTCAATAAGCGAATGAACCTTAAAGTTTTCCAAGGCACGAACGATCGTCTCAGCGGGTTTGCCATCACGAGAGACACGCATGCGGCCCTCATGTAAAGGGTCATATCCGATCGCTCCATTTATTGTGATGGGCTCCATGGACGCAGTGCCTTGAACAAGGGCGGAATAGGTCTTCTCCACGTTTCGTGATTGGAAATGCCCACACACCTTATCCAACGCCGATTTATTTTTGGCGCAAAGCACAATGCCGCTGATCTCTAAATCAAGGCGATGCGTATTGAGGATGGTTTTTGGGAGTTTGGCATGAACGAGCGCCATGAGACTTTCCTGATCTTTGACTTTGCCTTCAGAGGTCGTGGGTAGACCGGAAGGTTTATCAAAAGCGATGAGGTGTTCATCTTCAAAAAGGATGAGAGGAAACGGGGATAAATTTTTCATACATGTGCCTGAGCGAACATGACAGTGTTGCGCTTGATTTGGAGTGCATCAAGAGATTAAGTGTAATTGAACAATAAAAAACCCCGCACTTTCTTGCGAAAGGGCGAGGTTAGATTGATTAAAAGTTTCGTTTTGAAACGAATTACTTCTTACCCTGACCAGGGCGATATTCTTCTTCAGCAAGGTCGAACGCATGTTCGAGGGACGCGAGGTCTTCGCCAGGCTTCAGATTGTCAAGAACCTGACGTTCCTTCTCAAGTTGAGCTTCATCGTAATTAGCGGCCTTAATCGAAAGACCGATTCGACGATCTTCTTTGTCGACCTTAATAACGCGGGCGGTGACATCATCACCGATTTTAAGAACGTCTTTGACTCTCTCGACACGTTGATCGCTGATTTGGGAGATATGTACCAAACCGTCAATACCATCGGCCAGCTCAATGAAAGCGCCGAATGACGCGATCTTAGTAACTTTACCGGTGACCATAAGGCCCATTTTGTATTGAACTTCGATAGTCTTCCAGGGATCTTCGCTCAGTTGTTTAATACCGAGAGCGATTCTTTGGTTATTACGATCGATTTCGAGGACAACTGCTTCCACGTCATCACCTTTCTTGAGAACCTCAGAAGGATGATTAATTTTGCGAGTCCAGCTCAAGTCAGAGACATGAATCATGCCGTCAATACCATCGGTGAGTTCAACGAAGGCACCATAACTGGTGAGGTTGCGGATTTTGCCCGAAACCTTAGTAGCGACAGGATAACGTGCGCCGATTTCGTCCCAAGGATTAGTATCCAACTGACGAACGCCAAGAGAGACTTTTTGTTCTTCCTTGTTGATACCAATGACCACAGCTTCAACTTCTTGACCCACATTGAGCACATCTGAAGCGCGTGCAATGCGTTTTGTCCAAGAGAGTTCGGAAACGTGGATAAGGCCTTCGACGCCCTGTTCGATCTCGACGAATGCGCCGTAAGGAACGAGGTTAACCACTTTGCCTTTGACCTTTGTACCCACTGGATATTTCTCAATAACCTTTTCCCATGGATTTTCGGACTTCTGCTTGAGACCAAGAGAGACACGTTGTTTTTCCATGTTGATATCGAGAATGACCACTTGGATTTCTTCGCCAATCTTAACCATTTCAGTGGGGTGACTGATACGACCCCAGCTCATATCGGTGATATGGAGAAGACCGTCGATACCATCAAGGTCGATAAATGCGCCGAAATCGGTGATATTCTTGACCTTACCCTTGACCGTAGAACCAACAGTCATATCTGCGAGGAACTTGGAACGTTTCTCAGCGCGCTCTGCTTCGATAAGTTCGCGACGAGAAATGACAATATTTTTGCGTTCTTCGTTAATTTTAACGATCTTGAATTCAAAAGTTTTTCCAACGTATTCGTTGAGATTTTTGGGAGGAGTGATATCGATTTGCGATCCAGGAAGGAACGCTTCGACACCGACATTGACCAAAAGACCGCCCTTAACGACAGCTTTGACTTTGCCGTTGATCGTGCCGCCTTCAGTGGAAGCCGCGACAATTTTGTCCCAGTTCTGTTTCTGACTGGCCTTCTCACGGGAGAGAACAACCATGCCCTGATCGTTTTCAAGTTGTTCAAGCAGGACGTCGACTTCATCGCCGATCTTAAGTTCGTCGCTGTTATCGAATTCGCCGAGGGAAATCATTCCTTCAGATTTGTAACCGATGTCCACGAGCACTTCGCGGGAACGGACTTGGAGGATTGTGCCTTTGACGATACTGCCTTCGGTGAAATCTTTCATCGAAGCGTTAATGAGTTCTTGCATTCCTTTCATAGGGAATACCTTTCTATCTAATGACCGAGTAAAGCTATGCTTCAGAAAAAGCTGTTATTTGATAATAGAGCCGCCACTTGGAGACGGAATGTCGGAAAATAAGTGGCCTGTTACAGTGAGCTAAAAACGGTTAATGGTTTACCTTCACTTCATCCGACCCGGTCATCCGGGCCTACCTAGAGGAAGCAGGGAGCGTCATACATACGCTTGAAAAAGGTGATTGCAAGGTGTTTTTGCACGAATATGGCTCTCAAAACCATTCTAAGAAGAAGTATTTAGATTTAATTATTATGTATGTTTCCTGTTGATAGTCTGTTATGACTGATTGCGCAAGGCGAGTGCAATTTTTCAAAAGGGTAACAAGCAAACTAAAACATTGAGCCTCTTTTATAAACTGATAAGGGTGAGAGGTGACAGAATCGATTCCGCCATTGCATGTAGTCCTTGTTGAACCTGAAATTCCCCCCAACACAGGTAATATCGCAAGACTCTGTGCCGCGACAGGATGTCGACTTCATTTGATCGAACCATTGGGATTTCAAATTGATGACCGATCATTAAAGAGGGCTGGAATGGATTATTGGCAATTCGTGGATCATAAAGTGTGGAAAGATCTCACGACGTTTTTCGAAACTGAAAAGCCCGCCCATTTTCATCTAGCTACAACCAAAACCAAAGCATCCTTTTGGGATGTGCGATATCAGCCTGGCGATTATTTGATCTTTGGACGTGAAACCAAAGGATTGCCTGAAAGTCTTCTGGAAAAGTACGCCCCACATTGTATTAACATTCCCATGGCGAATCCCGAAGTTCGCAGTCTCAATCTAGCGACATCGGTCGGGATTGTTGTTTACGAAGCACTTAGGCAAATTAAAGAATAACCAAAGAAATTTTGAGAAAAAACGTTTTCAAATAGTAGCGGAAAGGGGTTAATGGAGGTATGGAAAAGATTGCATTAGTCACCGGCGGAAACCGGGGAATTGGATTAGAAATTTGTCGGCAATTAGCCGGCCGAGGATTGCGTGTGATGCTCGCCGCGCGAAACCAAGATGTTGGCGAACAAGCTGTAGAGAAACTGGCCAAAGAGGGCAAGAAAGTGGAGTTCCTCGAGCTTGACGTCTCCAAGCCTGAGACCTTTGAAAAATTGGCTTTAGATTTGGAAAGTAAAATACCAAAGTTGGATATTCTCATTAACAACGCAGCCATTTTTCCAGAACCTAAACACACCTTTTTGGACGTGACTCAGGAAGAGATTCTTGAAGTATTTCAGACAAACCTTTTTGGGCCGTTATTTCTGACGAGGGCCTTAGTACCTCTTTTGAAAAAAACGGATTCACCCCGCGTCATTAATCTGTCTAGTGGCCTAGGCTCACTATCCGAAGCAGGAGGAGGATTTGCGGCATACAGGTTATCAAAGATCGCACTCAACGGAGTGACCGCCAACCTCGATAAAGAACTTAAGGAAAGTGGTATCCTCATTAATTCCATGTGCCCAGGCTGGGTTAAAACGGATATGGGCGGGCCCAACGCGGATCGTTCGGTTGACCAAGGAGCTGACACAGCGGTGTGGTTAGCGCTCGATGAGCCCAATAAGACCTCTGGAAAGTTTTTCCGAGATCGAAAAGAAATTGATTGGTAAGAGTTAGTCCTTCAAATCCAACCCACAGTTTCGACTAAATCCACTAGCGGAATAGATACAGAGCAATGAGGTTTGATAAAATGGCAAGGTTCCAATAAAGCAGAGCCACATCCTCGTGACTATGACCACTCTTAATAAGTTGCTGGTAATAATGTGAACAATGCGCCGTAAAAATATTTTCAAATCGCAAGGCGCGCTTAAAAAGAGTGATCGAACTATCGAGAATAAATGGGGACCAAATCAGGATCACGAGCCAGAGGTTCATTTCCCCAAGCCGAATACCTTGTGCTCCAGGAATCGTTGCTAACGCAAGGCCGAAACCCAGGACTAACGAACCACAATCGCCCATGAAAGTTTTAGCTTTTGGGAAATTGAATGGTAAAAATCCCGCTGAAGAAATCGCAAGTGCAAAACTAAGAATAGAGGCCCAGAGCGCGGACTCTTGACGGGTCCAATAAAAAAGAAAAAAACCGATAATGGCTGCTGTCCCCGCCGCCAGACCGTTTGAACCATCCATGAAATTAAAGAGGTTGCTCATGCCCACGAGCCATAGAATGGTGATTGCATATTCGAGGGCAGTCCAGCGAAACAAAATTTCGCCTAAACCAGAAATGAAAATGGAATCCCATCGCGCACAAAAATGTGCGGCAATAGCAGCCGCTATGAATTGTGTGGCGAGTTTGAATAGAGCCGTATGTTTGGCTGTACCTTTGCCCTTAGCCGACTGCCAATCGTCGTAGAACCCGCCCAATGAAGCGATCAGTAGACTCAACATTGCAAAGATCATTTGGTTTTCGCGCAAAAGGAAATAGCCTATTCCTAAACAAGGAAGCCAACCAATGAGCATTCCCAAACCGCCTAGTCTGGGAATACGCCCAGTATGGAGGGTGCGATCATCGGTATGCGCATTGATTTCGAGGATGCTCGCAATTTTGATGCTGCCCCAGGTGGCCAAAAGACTCCCAAAGAAACCTATCCACAAGATGAAGATAAATTCAGGCATGAGCGCCTCGCTGGGTTGATTTAACAGTGAGATTTATGGCTTCATTCGTATCAAAAGGGGGAGTGAACCCAAGATATTTTAGCAGAGTAGGCTCGTGAATCGATTCTGTTAACCATGCGTTAAGGCTGAGCAAGCTTCTAGGGAGTGGGCTAAAAGCGCGAACCTTTAAGACGCAATTTGCGACGAGACGGGCTGGGGAATCAGACCCTAGACACTTAGGCCGAGGTACAGCAGCAACATCAGCAATCCAATCTGCCACCTGACGCAAGGAATAATGGTTGTAATCAGACACGGTCACAGGGCCATTTATCCTATCAATGGACACCGTGTCTAGGAAACGAATAGCGGCGACGAGGTTTTCAATAAACACCATGGATTTTTTTTGCTGACCCGAGCCCACAAACAGGAATTTTCCAGACGACACACCGTGGAAAAACTTACCAAGATTTTCTTTTACCTCCGGACCATAAACGGGAGCAGGACGTAAGATCACCAACTCAACCCCATTTTTTAAAGCCCAATCTATTGAAATCTGTTCTGATTGTTGTTTCGTTTTCGAAAAAATCCATTCTACACCGTCACAGTTTAAGGTCGACTCCAGTTCAGACACTTTGACCGAACTCATTAAATAGAACCTGCGTGGTGGAGCCGATGCTAACGATTCCAAAAGGCGTTTGAGCCCATTGACATTGGTATCATGGAGTAACTGAATCTCTTTAGTCGTGAGTTTTTGTGCGTGATGAAGCGTAGCACAATGAACAACCCGGTCGACCTGAGGCAGAGCGGGGATCGTTTGAAATGACAGATCGGCCGTAATTATTTTAACCTCGCGCGCTAGCGAAATTTTGGATTGGCGGGTGAGGACTGCCACGGAATCATTGGATGAAAGACTGTGAATCAAGTGACGGCCGATGAGTCCTGTGCCGCCGGTGACGAGCCAAGAAGTCATGTGGAATTACGGAAATGCAGAGATTTTATCCGCTTCAAATCCTTTTGTTTCGGTCGCAAGCCCTTCGGCACGCAGTACGGTGGATTTGAGGGAATCGGCAATTTCAATGGGGTTGCCTTGTGCTGCGGACTTTAAAAGCTCATCAAAGAGAGCGATGCATTCGGGAGAAACTTTGCGGTCGGATTTGATATGGAATAGGCGTTCGGCGAAAGGTTCCAGAGGTTCCAAACCCGTGTGCAGCTCCTCGTGCATCTTTTCCCCAGGACGAAGACCGGTGTAGACAATTTTTATCTCTTCATCAGGGATTCGTCCGGAGATACTTATGAGTTCACGCGCGAAATCAACCAGCTTCACAGGAGTTCCCATGTCGAGGACGAAGATTTCAGCGGATTGCCCAAGAACACCCGCTTGAATAACCAGTTGAACCGCTTCCTTAATCGTCATGAAATACCGAGTCATTTCCGGATGCGTGACCGTGACAGGTCCTCCAGACTCAATCTGTTTCATGAAAATGGGAATGACACTTCCGTTACTTCCCAAGACGTTTCCGAAGCGTACCCCTAAGAATTTAGTCGTTTTGCGTTGGGCATAAGCAAGAGCCAAAAGCTCACCCGCGCGTTTTGTGAACCCCATGATACTACTAGGAGCCACAGCTTTATCTGTCGAAATATAGATGACACGTTCAACGTCGTTTTCGATGCTGCATTCAGCAACATGCTTGAACCCACCTACGTTATTAATGACAGCTTCAGCGGGAAACCGTTCCATCATGGGCACGTGTTTGTGAGCGGCGGCGTGGAAAACGATATGGGGATGGTGACGGCGGAAGACGGCATCGAGAGCTTTTTTATTTTTTAAATCACAAAACTCTGTTTTAACGGGCACAATCTTGGAAGTTTGTTCGAGCTCGCGTTCTTGGAGGTAAAGTGCGCTTTCATGGATATCCAGAAGGATTAGCTTTTCAGGTTCAAGGCGGATCAACTGACGGACGAGTTCTGAGCCGATGGAACCGCAAGCTCCGGTAATAAGGATCCGTTTGCCTGTTAGTTCTGGTTTCAGTGAAGCGACGTCAAAGTGAACAGGTTCGCGTGCAAGCAGGTCTTCAGGGTTAACCTTTTGAAGGGGGAGTTGACCGTCGTCACCCCGGAAAATACCTGAGATTGTGGGAAGCCTTCTGAATTGCAGGGCATGCGTCCGACAAAGATCGATAATGTGGCGAGTTTCGTCACCGAGAGTATTGCCCACGATGATCATCAAATTCGCTTTTGTTTTTTGAACGGTCTGCGGAATCTCCTCAGGAAGGATGACTTTAACCCCATGAATCATGCGTCCCTGGCGACGCGGATTTTTATCAACAATCGCAAGCGGGATCGCGTGGTTAGCCGGGTTCCTCATGAAATCGCGTACCACAGGCTCGACTTGAT
>Ga0163154_10010393_pt1 | contig 10357 bp, 10 predicted proteins | sample OliLakLV19MP9P1_FD_148649 | JGI IMG/M metagenome (GOLD analysis project Ga0163154, IMG submission 148649) | Freshwater microbial mat bacterial communities from Lake Vanda, McMurdo Dry Valleys, Antarctica - Oligotrophic Lake LV.19.MP9.P1 | ecosystem: Environmental > Aquatic > Freshwater > Lake >...
GACTTATGACCAATACGAATACTTCGATACTTAAACCCATGCGGAATGATATCGAGGAGCAGGAGCGACTTGAAGCGGCACTCTTGCGCGGACTGGAATCTCCACTCCGAAAGTGGACACCAGACGATATGGATTACGTGCGAAATGCAGTACGTGAACGTCTGGCACAAAAGAAAGAGGCGCAATGAAGTAAGGGTAAGCAAGTCCGGGTACAAGAACGTACCCGTCTAAAAAACAGACGTCCTGCGGACGAACAGACTGCTACGTTTGTGCTCTGATTGAAAGCTCCTCATTGCTGAAACTTCCGAAAGAGTCTACAGCCTTCCAACCTGCACGTCCGTAGGACGTCTGTTTTTCAGACGGGTACGTTCTTGTACCCGGACTCGCCTTCAATTTCATTTGCACGCGCAGTTTGGTCGGCGCGGCGCGACGGTCTGGCGGAATCTCTTCCAAATAAGCGGAAACATCGGCGGCTTTGCTTTGCATGATCGCACCTCCTGAACGCCCTACTCAAAGAAAAACGCCCCTATGCGGAAAACAATTTTCTGCACAGGGGCGTTTTTCATATAATCAGCAAAATGCGGCGTTTAGAGTCCGCGATATTGAATCGAAGCGTTGTCGGCGCGAGTGGACTGCGCGTTCGTGAACTGGAACATATGCGAATCATCCGTATAGTCCATGAAGTTCTCCACCGGATCGCGTCCCGTGAGCTTGTTGCACGTATCAGGGTATGGCGGGGGCGTTCCGTAGAAGGCAGTGCGCTCTGCGGGCGTATCGCTTACATAATCGCCGCCGTTGGTAGCACTCCGCACACAGCCGCCCTGGAAGGTGTGATACAAGCCCAGCCAGTGTCCGACTTCATGCGTCGCCGTGTCGCCGAGATTATACGGAGCCGCCGAACCGCCCGGCGCGGAAGCGTTCAAGACAACCACGCCGTCTTTTTTGGGATTGCCGCTGTACTGCCAAGGGAATGTTGCCCAGCCAAGCAAGCCGCCGCCGGGACTGGCAAAGTAGACATTGAGGTCTTGTGCTGTGCCTTGACGAAGGGCGTTTTTGGCGTTGGTTTCTGCGGAGGAACCCGGCGACATCGTATACCAAGTACTGTTGTTGGTGCGGTCAATTCCGGCAAGAACAAAGCGAAATGGGGTATTGGAGGTCGTTTGTGCAGAGGCGGATTGCCCGGAAGCACGGGGATCGGTGCCGGCAAAGCCGCTGTTGAGAACAGCGATCTGATCACTGATGCGCGAATCGGAGACATCGCCGCCGCCGGAATCGGTGCGAATGACATGAACATAGACGCGAACCGTCACCGCGCCCGGATTGCGAACAAAGGCGACAGTATCCTGAAATTCCTGCATCTCCTGTTCCACAGATTTGATCTCCTCTGCGGTGGGAAGCGGGGTGGCACAGCGACCTTTTGCCAGAAATTCGGCTTTGTTCGCCCATTTGTAGCTATTCAGCACAAACGGCTTGGTATCTTTGATTTTTTCGCCAGCATCCTGTGCCGAGGCGAGACGTGTGCCGCCGGAAGTGAGCAGAGCCAAACAGACTCCTCCCAGACCCAACAGCAAAGACGATGAGACGTGACGTTTCATACGGATAGACTCCTCCCGTAAACACGATCCGCACGGAATGATATAAGGGCGCGACGAAAAACTTCAATTCCGGCAGACTTCGCGACAAAGGGACAGCAAAAGCGACCGGGCAAAAAGAGACGTGCGCTTGAAGAGAGAGGGTACTTTTCCGCACTGAAAAGCGCCGTCCGAGGTTTGTACGGATAACAAGTGGAAGAATTCGCATTCCCATTGCGGAATTCCTTCTTTGGCGTCTAATTATTTTTGTGCGGGCGAATCCCAATGGTTCGATGTGTCCAAGGGCAGGGGCGTTTTTTCTGGGTAGATAAGATAAACGGTGTTTTTAGATTTTGCCCACGCCTTGAAGAAATTAGCACGCGGAAAGATGCGCCGTGCCTTTTCGCCGCGTTCAGGATGGTGCGCCGGATCGTTGAGGACAATTTCGCCCTCCGCCGTGAACCCGACACACACCATGAGATGACCGGGATCGTTGGCGCGTTTGGTTCCCTTGAGCAGATCATAGGAAACGGAGACAACAACAGGCAATCCGGCAACAATCCACTCTTCCAATTCGCGAATGTCGGACAGGCGCGTCACATAGGCGCGAATGCCGAGAAATGAACCTGCAAAGGCGGTATTGAACGTCCAATTGCCCGTGCCGTCATAAACTTTGTCGAAGCACGCTTTGGCAGCATCGGGAACGGGAATATCTATCTCAGGGCGTTGGGTTTGCTCGCTCCAAAACGCCAGAGCCATACTGGTACTCGTCGGGCTGCACCACCCGCTTGCCTCTTTCCAACCCAACTGCGTTTTCGAGGGAACGACAATCTCTTTGCCCCAAGCCGCTCGATTCGGTTCTTGGGTATTGGTTTTGGCTTTGGTATCGGCAAGCGATATGCCGAAAAACTTGAGCGTGGGTTTGGTTCCGGTTTGCGTGCCGTGCAAGGTGACGCGCACTTGCAGCGATTTGGGCGGCGATTTGAGAATGAGTGTATCCGTCGCAACCGTGCCATCCGAGTCTTTTTGCCCGTCCACACTCTCACGCGGAAAGGTTGTGCCGTCTTTCGACCACTTGCCGAGAACGTACCATTTCGTGGCGTTGCCGTCTGGTTTGGTGGCGCGTGCCTCTATCGTCAGTCCCGTAGAGGGCGGCGTGTCGGCGTTCCACGAGAGAACAACCTCATCGGCGACGATATGGACGGGATAGGCAGGCGAAGTCCAGACCGATTTGACGATGCCTGCTTCTTTCTGCCATTCGCCAAAGCGGGATATTCCGAGGAACTCCCTGCCTCTGTATTGATCGGCTTGAGCGATTTTGGATGTAATCATGGCGTGGCTCAAGAGCAAAACGCAGCAAAGCAAAAATTTCATCATAGCGGTTTCAGGGCGTCGTCGGCGTGCCAAAAAGGCGATTGAGTTTCAAGAGCAACACCGTCTGTTTCTTGGCGACTTCCGCCGGTTTGGCGGGGGAGAGGCGCAATTTGCTGAGATTGAGCGGTCTGCCTTTGCGTGATTCCGGCGGGTTCTCCGAGAGTGAGTTGTAGGTCGGAATGAGATCGGGAATGTTTTTGGAAACCATGACACTGCTGGGCAAGGAAAGCATAATGCCATACAGTTTTCTTCCCTCAATGCTTGAGGGACGCGTATTGAGCAATCCGACGGGGCAAGGCAAAACAGGCGTTCCAATAGTATAGATATCGCCGTCTTCGCGTCCCATAGAGCGTGCCGTCGAGGATTCTGCCTGATCACAAGCGGTGTAGGCAACGGGCTTCGTTAGCGCGGCGGCTTCGGCAAGATCGGAATCGGTAATACCCCACGCCGCTTTCCCGGAGGTAACCGCGTCAATGACTGCCCTCTCAGAAGGCAAAATCTGCACCGCGTTGGCTTTGATCTGATCTAAAAGCGGATTGGCATCGGATTCGATCAATGCGGTATAAACCACGGCGAGATGGTAATTGGAAGAGCCGTTGGTGCGTGGATCGGCGACAGCGGCTTTGCCCTTCCACTCCGGGCGAGCAAGATCGGCAAACGATTGAGGCGGCTTTTTGCCTGCAAACGCTTTTTTGTTGTAAAGGAAAACGCGCACCCGCGCCCCCAATCCGAACCAGTTGCCTTTGTCCTCTCGGCACAATTCGGGCAACGCATTCAAGAGCGTGACTCGCATCGGAGTCATTGTGCCGTCTACCACCAATTTCTGCATCGCGGAGACATCGCGCCCCCAATAGACATCCGCCTTAAGACTGCCTTTTTCTTCCATCAGGCGTTGAGAAAGCCCCATGCCGCTTTGCACGCCTTTGGCATCGGCATGGGTGACCCGAATCGGAACGCCGACCTCGCGCTCCCATTGTGCGACAATCGGCTTGATCGTTGCGGCGTCCATATCGGTATAGAGATTGACGCCCGGTTCCTGCCCCGTACAACCGGAAAGCAAAACGGACGCGCCGAAAAATAGACTGCATTTTTGTATATAAGGGCGAACTCTCAAAAAAATTTCCTCGATTCAGGTCATGATATTTTGCCAAGTGTCAGCGGAGACAAATTGCAAAAGGTGTCCAACATTGACGGTTGCCACAATGATTTCTATAGGAGCTAACCTTTGTACACGCTGATAGTCAAGAACCTGAGCCGCTATCAGAACATCACAATCCAATTCTTTCGGATCGGCGGTTGGTGTTCCTGCATTACGCGATTGCGCCCAAAGTTCTGAAGCCAACTGCAATGCGGAATTAGTGAGTGGCACATAACGATCTGAGGGCAAAGAATTCCAAGCATTCAGCGAGATTATTCCTGCCTGTTTACCCAAGCGTATAAGTTCACGGCGCACCTCATAATCGGCGATTGCAGGAACCATGATGCGATTTCCTGCCCGAATATGAGTAGCTGCCCACTGGAGTGCGTTTACCGTCACAACCGGTTTCTTGGGATTGGTAATGACTCCAAGCGGTCCCGTGTCCAAAAAGATGGTTCGGCTCATTTGACACCCGGATACAGAATACGTGATCCCGCTTGTTGGCGTGTTTGATTGATCGCTTTTTGGAACTCAATCAAATCGTCCTCTGCTTCTTGCTGTTGTTGCGGAGTCGTGGGGGCTTCGGAAATCCACTGCTCGACAAGGGCAAGGGCTTTTGCATCTTCATCTATGTCGTCGGGAAAATGTTCGGCAAGAGTGCGCTGAATCAACTCATTGGCACTGACACCTGCTTTTTGTGCTTCCCGATGAATGCGTTTTTCTTGTGAAGGAGGCAGATTGACAACCAATGACATTTTCGCTTTTCTCCTCTCAAATGGAATTGCTCTATCTTTTTAAAAAGGCAATTGCACGCAGTCTATATCTCTTAAAGTTGATGTCTCTATAGGCTTCCAACTCCCTACGGACTTTTGCCGATTCCCAATTTGTCGCAGATGCATCTTTCCTGACTTTCTGGATGTCTGCTTCAATTTGATGTATTTTGCGGAGGCACATACTGTCGTTATTGACTCTTTTTTGTTCTAAGTCATCAAAACTTTTTCTGTAGCGTTCCGAAATATGTTGGGATTCCTGTGTAGACGCAGATTGTGCAGAAGTTTTTTCTTTGTCTACTTGAGCACGCCGAAGATCGAATTTTATTCGGATGTTGTTGTCTTCTCGAATACGCTGTTGCTCGTGCGCGTCCTTATCTGTTACAAGTGAATTCTTTTTTTGTCGGTGCTGATGACGAATCGCAGCATCCTCTGACGTAGGGAGATGACTTGGCATCGAAGATTTGGCAAGACGCTCCATATCTTTGCGCCAATCACAAAGAGATTGCGCTCTGGTATCACCGATGCCTTCGACGCGCTGAACGCGAGAGTAATCAACATCGGCGGCGGAATATATTCCATGTCTTTTTAGGCGCAATGTAAATTTTTCACCAATTCCTGCGATAGAGGCGGAACTGATCATTGTACGGCTAAGATAATTGTCAATATAGTTGCGTTGAATCTTTTGCAGGGCAGTTTGAAGTTCATCTGTCAAAGTTTGGTCGGCGGAGTTGATCTGACGTTGAAGCACAGCTATCTTCCCGCCAATTGTTGCCTGTAACTTACTGAGTTCTGCCGTTTCCTCATCGTTGAGTTTCTGTCTACGAGTATTGAATTGTGCCATAGCAGTCTGAAGTTTTGTTTTTGTCGCATTGAGTTCTTGTTGCTCCTTCTTCTCCAATTGTTCTCGCTCCTTCTGTATATTCTGTTTTTCTCGTGTTTCTGTTCTAATATCGTGCAGTCTTTTATCTTCCAGCTCTTGGATATTTTTCTGATATACGGCTAATTCTTGTTCAACGTCACTTGCTTGCGCCTGTACTGCACATAAAGCCAAAACACTCTCTTCTTTACTATAGAGCCAACGTAACACACCCTCCCCTACCATGAGCGAGACAGCAATACCAATGACGATCAGCAATGCCGCAAAAGAAGGCACAAGCAAGGCGATAAAGGAAAACGCGCCCCCAATCCGAACCAGTTGCCTTTGTCCTCTCGGCACAATTCGGGCAACGCATTCAAGAGCGTGACTCGCATCGGAGTCATTGTGCCGTCTACCACCAATTTCTGCATCGCGGAGACATCGCGCCCCCAATAGACATCCGCCTTAAGACTGCCTTTTTCTTCCATCAGGCGTTGAGAAAGCCCCATGCCGCTTTGCACGCCTTTGGCATCGGCATGGGTGACCCGAATCGGAACGCCGACCTCGCGCTCCCATTGTGCGACAATCGGCTTGATCGTTGCGGCGTCCATATCGGTATAGAGATTGACGCCCGGTTCCTGCCCCGTACAACCGGAAAGCAAAACGGACGCGCCGAAAAATAGACTGCATTTTTGTATATAAGGGCGAACTCTCAAAAAGGTTTTCCTCAATTTATCCTGTGATATTATGGCGCGGCTCATTTGACACTCGACTCTGTGACAAATTTATCCGCCAAAAAAGCGCATGAGCAATGCCCCAATTACTCCACCTACGCCCGCCGCTAATAACGACGCCCGCCATAGCAGTGCTGTTATCGCTCTCTCTTTCTGCGACTTTCGCACGGGCAAGCGGATTTCCGTCAACGGAAAGGTTTTTGACTTCAAGCCATCTGTGACAGTAACAATTTCCTTCTGAGTGTCATACTGTTCCACTGTTACCGATAACCAGCCCCAAGTGGGAAATTTCGCTTCCAATTTCTGACCGGGCAAAAGCGAAAAGCCTTGTATGTCGGTCAGTGACAGAATGTGGTCACCGCCGTTGACGAAGCGCACTGCTGCCGACCCTTCCTCCATTTGAGAGACTGTCGCGACATAAAACGTGCCATCGGCGGACTTGGCGAAAACACGGTCGCCTGTAGCGATCCCCTTGAGAGGATGTCCTAGCCTCTCTCGAATTGCCAGTATGACCGCTTCGCGGCTGACGCCGACTTCCTCCGCTGCCCTGACGAATGCATCTAAGTCGGCAGTCGGCTCTGGTGCAGAGATTTTGCCTACTTCGAGTGTCTGGGCGCGTTTCAAGACCTCGGTCAGGTCGGTCTGGTCAAGTGTTTGGATTTGTAGTTCCTGCTGCACAGTCATTACCCTCTTCTTGCTCTGAAGCGTTTGCGGTAATTTTAACTTCTTGTGACTTCCAAGCCGGTTGTGGACAAGTCGAAATTTACGAAGCGGGCTTTGGCGTTGGGTGGGTTTGCCGTGAGAGTTTGGCGAATGCGGATTGCCGCATCTTCATCTTTCGCCATCATCAGCAGATAGCCGCCTCCCCCCGCACCAAGCAGTTTCGCGCCCGCCAAGTAGTCGCCGATTTGGTCTAAGATCGCCTGAACGCCCGGCGTATTGGTTCCGGCGTCGAGGCGTTTGTTCAGCGTCCAGTTGGTAGCAACACAAGTGCACAATCCGTTCCAATCGGCACGCTGTACCGCGTCGAAGGTCGCGAGGGCATTGGCTTCCAAGTCGCGTAAAATCTCCAACTCTTCGCGATTGTTGAGAAACATTCCGCGCACGATCTCTTGCAAAATGTTTTTGGCGAGGCGCGTCAGCCCAGTATAGTAGAGTAAATTGGCTTTGTTGGCATAATCGCCGGAAAAAAGATGTTCCGGCAGCCAGCGAACCGTCGGCTCTTGACGAATGCCCGGCGACGTTTCTAAGAGTTTGATGCCGCGAAACAGCCCGCCCGCCTGATCTTGCCAGCCACCGCCTGTGGTCAACATCTGTTCGACCATGAGAGTTCGCTCCATAAGGACAAATCGATCCCAGCCGAAGCCGCAAACATCATTGAGCGTCCCTAAAATCGTGGAGGCGAGAATACTGCTCGTTCCCAAGCCGGAACCTGCCGGAACCGCCGCAAGAAGCGAAATCTCCAAGCCGCCGCCAAAATCCTCCAACTGATCCCGCAGCGAACTCCAGCGCGGATCGGCATGAAAACGCGGCAGAAATCCGCAGAGCGTCAGGGCGGCTTTAGGCAGGGCGAACGCGCTCCCGACCTGCGTATAGGTATCCAATTCTTTATACGTGCGGACTCGCTCTTCGCGTCCCTGATCAATAGACCGCATCACAAATTCCGGCGTTTCAATCAGACGAACGAAGACTTGAACCGGCGGCTGACCGTTCAGATTGACCGCCAAATTGACGACTTTGCCGCCGTGTTCGAGGCAATAGGGCGGCGTATCTGTCCAACCGCCCGCAAGATCGAGCCGAACCGGACTGCGTCCCCAAACGATCTGATCTTCCAACACATCACGGCGCGGAGTAACGGGCGTCAGTTGTGCCTCATCCAAAATGGCTTCGCGCAAGGTCGAAAACGCGGCGGTTTCGGAATTTATCCACTCGCTCTCGCCGCGCAGATGTTTGACTCGCGCCTCGAACATCAGGGCGTGCATTCGGTCAAGCGGCGCAAGGGAAGAATTCCATTTCGCTGGGATCGCAATGGTCGTGTGCTGAATTCTGGCTGCCGTTGCCTCCAAATCGAGACGAAAAAACGCGCTGGCATCTCTGCCATCCATTCCCTGAGTCAGTGTTTGCCGCTCGAACCGTTGACGCTCCTCACAGACTCGTTGGACGTTCATCTCTGCGCCGATCTCCTGTGCAGAAAGGCGCGGTGAGTCGAGATAGACCCGACTCCATTGCGCGTTGGCGTCTGCGGTGGGTTCCGTGTCGAACAGCCAAGAGAGGAAATCGGCACTGAGCTGCTCTTTGACGACAACAGGAAACAATCGGGCTTGCTGAATATCGGTATCACGAACGATTCCTGCATCAGCGAGCGTGATACTGCGCCGTGCAAACCATGCGCCAACCGAACGCCCGAACCAGCGGGTTGTTTCTTCTCCCACTTTGCCGCTAAAGCGATCATCTATTCCGTAGACGCGCAAGCATCGCGCCTCGACTCCGATAGGCGGCAGATCGATACAGACGCCGACGGGCAGATCGATCTGCCAAGCATTTGCCGGTATATTGGTGAGAACGTGATCGGAACGCAGCCGCCACGATTCGGGAATATGCGCGTTCTCGACCCAGATGTTTTGATGAATTCCGGGTCGAGGATTCTCTTCGCACGTCGCGTTTTGCAGATGAATCGTGCTTTCCATACCCAAGCCGCTGACATGAGATGCGCCCTCTTTGCCGAGATGTGCTTGCAGTGCGGTCACCGATTCGATCAGTTGGCGACTGGTTCCGAGATGATAGAATTCCGGCTGTGGTAAGGTAACAACGGCGCAGGTGAGGGCATTGATTGCGGGATCGGTGATAGGCGATTCATTTCCAAGTGCCAGCCCAAACTCGGCATATAGTTCGTAGGGATTCGGAATGCCGTTTGCGAAACACTGACTCTCGTTGTCCCAGCCACATTTCGCCATCAGAGCCATGACAGCGCGTTCACTGAGCAGCCACATTCCGGTATCGACAAGAAAACGAGAGTGAGTGCTATGGCTGAGAATGGTTTCCGGTGTCGGCTTCTGGAGAAAAAAGGCGGGCGTTTCGGCACGCTTTGGGGGCAGAAAAAACACGCCGAAATGCTGCGCGACTTCGGCGGATACTTCCATTCCAAGCGCGATCACGTCGGCTTCGGGAAACGGCGGCAGTCGGCGTCCAAAGCGGAGCAGAACGTCGCCGCTGGCGATCATCACGACACTGGAATTGGGAGCCTGTGCGAACACGCGCTCGAACGCGGGAGCCTGAAACGAGAGCAGAGTCTGGTCAACAGTCTGCCCGTAGACGCCCGGAAAAATGGGAAGCGGAATCAACGGCTTGCCCGTCGCGGCATAAGCGGGCAGTCGGCGGCTTTGTCCGCCGCCATGCACCAGAATTCGGCGCGAACCTCGCAGCCACTCTCCAAAAGTGTGTTTGCTTGCCTGTGACTGCATCGCCGCGTAAAGAAGATGGGCAGTGCCGCCGCCTGAGCCGAGTTTGGTTTCCGGCGGATCGCAGAACGCTTTGCCCTGCCATTCCGGCAACTGTTCCACGACACAGGGCGGCAGAGAAAAAAGAAATTCGGGGTGCGGGCGTTGTTCGTTCGGCATCGAAGCGTAGGGTTCCGTTTCATCAAAGGATAAGATAGGGCAGGAGAATTGCCTCTGCGCGTGCAATTTACCATTACAAGTATACACCGAATCGAGCAGTTCCCTGACGGCAGAGCGACTTGGGTAACAGTTCAGGGTTGTGGGAGTAAAGTTTCAGGCAGGCGTGGCAAGGGATTGCCGCTGTGCTGCCCGCAACATTCGGCGACAGGGGGAGAGGCTTTCCTCTCCCCGCAACTGCCCTGTGGCAGTAACAGTTCAGCACATGACCCACGCAGGCGTGGGGTTGTTCGGAGA
>Ga0163154_10010397_pt1 | contig 10355 bp, 6 predicted proteins | sample OliLakLV19MP9P1_FD_148649 | JGI IMG/M metagenome (GOLD analysis project Ga0163154, IMG submission 148649) | Freshwater microbial mat bacterial communities from Lake Vanda, McMurdo Dry Valleys, Antarctica - Oligotrophic Lake LV.19.MP9.P1 | ecosystem: Environmental > Aquatic > Freshwater > Lake >...
ATTGGTTTTTGCTCAGATGGGCTATCTTTTTGAGCGAATAGTGGGGCTATTTAATCAAAAAGATGGGTCATCTGGGTGAAAAGAAAGCATATCAAATTTACAAGTTATTATTTGCCCGTTCCTTAGCGCAGTAGTCAGTCCATAAAAAACGACAGACCTACTGAGACCTAAAAGTATAAAAATCTATCGTGCCGCAGAATGTCCTTCCGCGATACATCACTTTCCATACCCATAATCCACCGGTACCTTACCCGCCAGCAACACCTTGTTTTGTACCGACATCTTTTTGCCTGCGGGAATCAGGACCAGCACCCGGGAAGCATTGGCGGGTATAGAAAACTGAATATCGCCACTCACCCCGCGCTGCAAAAACGTCCGGGTGACGGTGTCGTAAATGTCTGTTTTTTGTGTCCCTGTACGAAGGTTCACTGTTTTTTCTGCCGAATAAGGGTTGAAAAACAAATAGGTAGGATAAGCATCCTGTCTTTTGTAAAAATCCGTGGCGCGGCAGTCTATTTGCAGGATTTCCGGCACATTGGTTGGCTGGATCGTGCCACCAAAAAACCCGACGTGCCCGCTTCCATACACGGAGAACATGGTCTGCTGCGGCATGCCTTCGTGCCACAGCGGCCCGTCGCCCTGCGCAAAAGGCGTGATGCCTTTAAATTGCGGATAAATGGACTCTTTGATGACTCCTTCATACGCGATCACCTGGTTGGTGACGGCCTTGTGCTGTGGAATGGCTTGCAGCGAATCGGGCATTTCGTAAGGGTAACAAAACCGGGCTGCATTGGAGGCATTCAGCGCCCATTTGCCTACTGCCCGGGCATAGCGGGGATCGTAGCGCACCAGCGCAGACATCGGCATCATCAGATCAAACGTATTCATCAGAAAGCCGTAGCCACCGTTGTGAACGGTACTGCCGGCCAAACCGCTCACGTCGTAGCCACCCCAATTGTCGGCCAGAACGCCCCAGCCTTCGCGCCCGACGGCGGTGCCATCGAAGGTCCAATCGAGAAAGCGCTGAATGTCGTAGTTCGTCCCGGCTTCTACATTCATCCGGGCTGCCACGTAGGCAGCGATCGGCATCATGGCTTCGTAAAAGCGGTTCTCTTTCTGGTTGTACAACACGTTCAGGGCATTTTTGGCGGCGCGCAGGTATTTGGCATCGCCAAATTTGACCCAGGCGGCGTACAACACAAACGCATATCCGCCGGCCACATCTTCCTGGGTCGGAATGTGGTTTTTGCCTGGCTGCATCGCTTTAAAATCAAAAAACGAATAGCTGTAACTGTTGCCCATCACAGAATCCGAGCGGTAGAACTGGTCGGCGATGGTGCGCTGAATTTCTTCAAAGTTTTTTTCTTTGGGATATAAATCGGCGACGCAGTAGAACAGGACGTTGTTGTGAATCTCGTACCAGAAGTCGTTGCCGTAGCCGCCGCCGATGTGCGCTCCTTTGTTCGTGAAATTCATCACGACATTCCAGCCGTTGTCGCGGTTGAAGTAGTTGCGCAGCATTTTGACGTAATCGTGGCCGTTCTGGCGACTTTTGTCAATGCCCGACAGCGTGGCGCCCAGCACCGCGCCGAGCGCACCGAGCGCTTCATGGTTTTCGCCATTGTTGACCGCAGCGCCCATGCGCACATCGCCCAACGCGGTGTAAATGCCAAACGTGCTATCCCGGAAATTGCGACCGGTCACATCCCACCAGATCAGCGGAAGAAAGGGCCCTTTTTGAGAGAAATCGAACACATAGCGGTCGAAGTCCAGCGCAGTCTTTTTCCAGTCTTTAAAAGCGTAGGGTTTTGGGTGATTGGGCATTTTTTCTACCCGGGGGATGGCCCGTTGTGTGACGGGAATTGCCGAAGGTGTGAAAACAGGGGATCGTGCGCACCCGGCAAAGAGCAAGGCAAAAAATAGAAGCAGGTAAGATGGTTTGATCATAAGTATTCAGGTTCTAAAGCGGCTTTGAGAACCGAAGCCGGTCCTTCCATTTTATTTCAAGCACCTCGCTGATGACCCGACGAATATCCTCAAAGTAGACGGGTTTGGTGATAAAAAAGGCCGCCCCCAGTTTTTTTGCTTCTTCAATATCCATGATTTGGCGGGAGGTGGTATAGATGATGATCGGGATATGGCGCAGGTATTTTGATTTTAAAATTTCCTGCAGGCATTGTTTCCCACCCATAACAGGCATGTTCAGGTCTAAAAAGATCAGGTCGGGAAGCATATCGTAGGATGTATGAAGCATATTGAGCGCCTGTTGCCCGTCGCTGGCTTGCAGGTATTGCACGGTGGGGTCTACTTCATAAAGCGCTTCGCGAAAAAAATTTCTGTCTTCTTCATCATCGTCAACGAGAAGTACAGCAGTTATTTTCTTCATAAAAAAAAAGGAATTGGAAATTGAGGCGCGAGGTATAACTTTCAATCGTTGGCATTACTTTTTTAGACTTCCAAAAAAGAACACAAAGTACTAGAATTCAATTAAATCATCGCAAAGGTGATCAAATATTATTACCTTACCTGCCTATAATTTTGTATCCTTATTATGAAGAAGGTATCCGAGACTGTTGAAAAGTATGATCCTGCTGTAAAGAGCAAACCCGTTCCTATTGTAGCAATCGGAGCCTCTGCCGGCGGCCTGGAAGCAATGACCCAATTGCTAAAGCATTTGTCGCCCACCACAGGATTGGCCTTCGTCTATATCCAGCATCTGGACCCCGACCATGCCAGCATGCTTTCCACTATTTTGGCCCGTCAGACTGCTATGCCGGTGCAAGAAGCGACGGACCTGATGAAGGTACAAGCGAACCATGTCTATGTAATCCCGCCCAACAAAAGCATGGAGAGCATTGACGGCGTGCTCACCCTCGACCCGCGCCTGGCCAAGCCTGTCATACCCATGCCGGTGGACCAGTTCTTTATTTCCTTGTCCGAACGGCAAAAGGAAGGCAGTATCGCCGTCGTGCTGTCTGGTACCGGGAACGATGGTACGCTGGGTCTGAAGGCCATCAAAGGTGCAGGCGGCATCACCTTAGCCCAGGACGAGTCCGCAAAATTCCAGGGAATGCCCCAGTCTGCGATCAACCAGGAAGTGGTGGACATGGTGTTGCCCGCCGATCAGATCGCCAAACAACTCGAACGCCTGAGTCAGCAGTTGGCGACCATGCAGCAAATTATCCTGGAAGAAGGCCCGGAAGCGGTGATACTCGACGAAAGCATAGAAATAAAAAACATTTTGCTGTTGGTGAAAAACTCCAGCGGGGTTGATTTCAGTCTGTACAAAATGAACACGATCAAGCGACGGATCATCCGGCGTATGTTGCTGCACAAGGTAGATGGCCTGGCAAAATACCTGGGTTACCTCAAGCAGAACACCGCCGAAACCGGTCTTTTGTACAACGACCTGCTCATCAACGTGACCAGCTTCTTTCGCGACCCCGAGATGCTGCACTATTTGAAAAAAAACCTGTTGCCGGAAATACTGAAGACCAAATCATCCAACGATGCGCTGCGGATCTGGGTACCGGGCTGCTCTACCGGGGAAGAGGCCTTCTCGCTGGCGATTATCCTGACGGAATTGCTGGGCGCTAAAGCCAACGAAACGGCCATTCAGATTTTCGCCACCGACCTGAGCGACATGGTCATTTCCAAAGCCCGGCTGGGCATCTACAGCGAAAATGAGCTCGGCAACGTGTCGCCCCAGCGCCTGCAACGCTTTTTTAACAAAACGGACGGCAAATACCGCATTGCCAAAGCCATCCGCGACCGCTGTGTGTTCGCGCCCCACAACATCTTCAAAGACCCACCTTTCCCAAGACTGGATCTGATCAGTTGCTGCAACCTGTTTATCTACCTGAACCCGGCGCTGCAAAAGAAAATACTCGCCACCTTTCACTACGCGCTCCAGCCTGATGGGCATCTGATACTGGGCAAATCGGAGACGATCGGCACTTCTACCCGGCTTTTCTCGCAAGTAGACAAGAAGCATAAAATATACGCCCGCAAAAACGAAGTATCTAACTGGGCGTCCCTGGAGATGAGCCGTCAATTACCGGAAATGACGCGACCAAGCGTCTCCCCAGCCCCAAAAACAACCATTAAAACCCCGGATCCACAAGATACGCTCGAAATGCGGGTAGACCAGGTGCTGCTCCGCGAGTTCGTACCGCCTACCGTAGTCATCAACCAGGAGATGGACATCCTGCAATTTCGGGGCGCCACTGGCCTGTTTTTAGAACCGGCCTCCGGCAAAGCGACCCTGAATCTGTTGAAAATGGCGCGCCCGGAATTGGTATTTGAACTGCGCAACGCCGTGCACAAGGCCGCCAAATCAGGCCAGAGTGTCAAAAAGGTTGGTTTGCCCATCGTGGTCAAAGATAAATCCTACCTGATCTCCCTGGAAATCGTGCCGCTCAAGAGCGAGGTCGAGGAACAGCTTTATCTGGTGCTTTTTACCGAAAACACTCCTACCTTGCCTACGGAGGCCCACACCAACATATCCAAAGACAAGAAGATAAAGCAGCTGGAAGCGGAACTGGGCGCGGTCCGGGAAGATATGCGTTCGATCACCGAAGAGCAGGAAGCCAGCAACGAGGAACTGCAATCGGCCAATGAAGAGATTGTGTCCACCAACGAGGAGTTGCAGAGCCTGAACGAAGAACTGGAAACCGGCAAAGAAGAGATGCAAGCGACCAATGAAGAGTTGATGGCGACCAACCAGGAATTGCAGGTACGCAACCAGCAATTGTCGGAATCGTATGAATTCTCCGAGGCGATTTTTGACACGATTCGGGAGTCGTTCGTCGTGCTTGATCAGGACCTGCGGGTGAAGTCGGCCAACAAAACTTTTTATCACACCTTCCAGATCACGGAGAAAGAGACCGAAGGCCGTTTGATTTATGCGCTGGGCAACCGGCATTTTGACATTCCCAAACTGCGCGACCTGCTGGAAGACATTATCCCGAACAGCAACCATTTCTACGGATTCGAGCTGATGCATAATTTTCCGGTCATCGGTGAAAAGATTCTGCTGCTGAATGCCCACAAACTGATCCAGCAATCCAGTAAGCAGGAAATGATCGTGCTGGCCATTGAAGACGTGACGGGGCACCGGCGGGTGCAACAGCAGGCCGCCTTTCGCGATATGGCAGACAATGCCCCGGTGATGATCTGGGTGGCTGATCAGTACCAGTCACGCACCTTTTTTAACAATACCTGGCTGGAGTTTAGTGGCCGCACCCTCGAACAAGAGGTAGGTGATGGCTGGACGGCAGGCATTCACCCCGACGACCTGGAGGATTACATGGCGATTTATACCTCCCATTTCAACACCCGACAACCCTTTCAGACGGAGTTTCGGTTGCGTCGGCAGGATGGCGAATATGGTTGGCTGGCCGACATTGGCAAACCTGCCTACTCGCCTTCAGGCGAGTTTAAAGGCTACATCGGCTCCTGCACCGACATCCACGCCCAGAAAATGTTGAACGACGAACTGGATGCCCGGGTGAAGCAACGTACCCTGCAACTCATGGACGTAAATATCCAACTCAAACGCTCCAATGAAGAACTGCAAAACTTCGCTTTTGTAGCCAGCCACGACCTCCAGGAGCCGTTGCGAAAAATCATGAGTTTTTCCGATCGCTTGCAAAAACGCCATAAAGACGCCCTGAACGACGAAGCGAAAGAGTACCTCAATGCCGTGGAGCGCTCTGCTCAACGGATGAGCCTCCTGATCGAGGATTTGCTCAACTTCGCCCGCATCACGACGCATGAAAAAAACTTTGTATCGGTGAATCTAAATGATACGCTGGTCAGTACACTCCAAGAGTTTGATCTCATGATCACTCAAAAGAAAGCCTCGATCACCGTAGGCAATCTGCCTGCGATCGAAGCCATTTCCTTCCAGATGAAGCAGTTGTTCCAAAACCTGCTGAGCAATGCGCTCAAGTTCTCGACTGCGGAAAAGCCGCCCGAAATCACGATCTCTGCCCACAGCCCGTCTGCTGAAGATGTGCTCCACTACGTCAACAGCGACCGTCCGGGCGTTTATTGCGAGATTGTGGTCAGCGACAATGGCATCGGGTTTGAACCGGAGTTTGCAGAAAAAATATTTTCCATCTTCCAACGGCTGCATGGCAAGCAGGAGTACGAGGGTACCGGCATCGGCCTGGCACTTTGCCGGGGTGTCGTCAACAACCACGGCGGCGCGATCTATGCGATCAGCAAAAAAGGGGAAGGCGCGGCTTTCCATATCATCCTCCCTTTGAAACATCCTAAGGTACCGTGATTCCCCTCGCCGATTCTGTTGCACGAACGGCGACTTCGAGACTGGCAATCCCTGCTTCGAGCGAAGCGGCGAGCACGTGGTCTGGGTTTTCCATTTTTTTGAGCACATCGAGCAACGATGCCCGGACGCAATCGGCGTACACTTCCTGCTTGGATGGACCGAGCTGGAGCTGCCCTGTGAGAATTTCATTTACTTCATACAGAATCCCTCCGCTGTGCACGGTCTGCCTGCTTGAATGGCCGGTATCGCCGGAGATGCCCCAGCCTTTGGGCCTGGATTCATCGGAGGCATCGTCCATAGAGCGTATTTCGTCCAATTGAAAAAATGGGCTGGCGAGCAGGGTTTGTTTGGTGTTCTGACCGACCAGGGCTTTCACTGTTCCGTTCAGGGGGATCCAGCCGTGGAGTTCGATATCGGCCAGGTCATAAGCGAGTTGAATGCGGGTGGTTTCAAAAAAACCAGGGCGCGCAAACGAATGGTAGTGTGTAGCGATTAACCCGCCTTCATAGAGCGCGGTGGCCATGATCTGGTCTTCCTGCTGTGTATTGCGATCATGTTTCAATCCGTTGACCGCCAGTAATTTGGCAGGTGCCAAAAAGTGGATCAGGTCAATGAAATGAACGGCGTGTTCGATCAGGATGCCGCCAGAACGTTCCGGATGCCAGAACCAGTGCTCTGGCGGCAGTTGCTCGTCCTGGGCATAGTTTTCGACATCCACCCGGCGCAGTGTTCCAAAAATTTTCTGCTGTGTAAAAGATTGAAGCGCCTGCAACAACGGGTTGAAGCGCATGATAAAATCAATGGCTGCCACCTTGCCGGTGCGGTCGCGGCTCTGCACAATTTTTTGGGCATCAGCCAGCGTAATGGCCAGCGGCTTTTCAATGAGCACATGCTTGCCGGCCTCCATGCAAGCGATAGCCATTTCATGATGCGTAGCTGGTTCTGTGACGATGGCAATGGCTTCCACCTCTTTTTCCAGCAGCAAATCGCGCCAGTTGGAGAACATTTTCAAGCCGTTTGGGGCTTGCATACTGTCCGCATTTTGGTCGGCCACGGCCACCACGCGCACGTTCTCCAGTTGACTCCATGCATTGTGCAGGAATTGTCCAAAGCCGCCATAACCGATGATTCCGATGTTGTGGATGTGCATTTTCTGTTTATTTTTTAAATACATGGGTTAGGAACGGGCAAATAATAACTTGTAAATTTGATATGCTTTCTTTTCACCCAGATGACCCATCTTTTTGATTAAATAGCCCCACTATTCGCTCAAAAAGATAGCCCATCTGAGCAAAAACCAATCTATCTGAAACTTACAAGTTATTATTTGCCCGTTCCTTAAGGAGTCACTCCCTCTTTTTCCAGGTCCCGCACGATTCCCTTCATCGCAAAAAAGCCCATGAAATGCACCACGGCGATCGCCAGCAGCGCATATCGAAGCGCGGTGTATTCGCTCACATACCGGGCCAGCGCGATGAACAGTCCGCAGCCGAACAGTCGCCCTACGTACAAGCCCAACTCGTGGTTAAAAATGTAGGTGAATTCATTGCGTCCTTCTTTTTCGGCTACTACGTCAATGACTCTCAGTTGAATCGGGAAATAGGCAATGTCAAGCAGTGGACGAAAAAACAGCAGGCACAGCATAAACAAGATGACACCCAGTGTCGAGTATAAAAAAGCATTGAACACCGCTCCCAACACGAACAGTCCGCAGCCGATGCCGTAGATCAAGAGGCGGTGTTTAGGCCCGGTCACGCGACCCAGTACATACAGCAAAACCGCCGAAATGGCTGCCGCAGTGCCTGTGATCAATCCCAGCGAGCCTTCTTTTCCGACGAGTGTCATGATCAGCATGGTCGGCGCGGTCACGATATAGCCCTGCGCCACACCTTTCAGCGCGGCCAGGCCCAGCATTTTATTCCAGAGCCGGTCGAAGTTAAAAAACAGGAACGGTGCTCTTTTCGGGTTTTGAAATTGGCCCTGATGCACCATGACGGATGCAAAAACAGAAAGCATGAACACCCCCGCCGTGAGCACATAATACGCCACGTTCACGTTGCCGCCAAACCAGGCGTTCTTTTCGGTCGTAGCGATAAATGCACCCGCAGCCAACGGCACAACGATCCCGGTGATCGTGTAAAAAAAGGTTTCGATTCCGTAGTAATAGTTTCGGTTGCCGTCTTTTGTCGTGTTGAGCGCCAGAAAATCACGGTTGGCCCAGAAAAAGCCGTAAGACAATCCCATGATGAGTCCGGCGAAAAACACCCCCACTGTATCGAGGTTGTTCAGCGACATCATCGCAAACATAGACACCCCGCTCAGCAACATGCCCAGCGAATACAACCGCGCAATCGGGAAGGTGTTGAGCAAAAAGCCATTGATCATAAAGGTCAACGGAATCCCTGTGTACACGGCCAACTGGAAAATCACCACCAAACTGATGTCCTCGGAGTTGCGCATGATGTACGCCCCGACGAACAACTCGACGATGGGCATTACCAGGGCGTAAATCAGGTTGGTCAACAAAAGCGTCCGCATCCCAAGCGGATGGGACTGAAAAAATTTAACTTCGTGTACCAGTTTTTGCAACATGGATGGTGTTTTTGAACGCAGTGATGGTAGTAAATCTGGAATTTTCAGGGCGTTCAATTATTTTAATCCTGCCAAAATTTCACTCACCGAAAACGTCGCCCCACAGATCACTTCATCGGACGCGCCGTAGTACATCGTGATTTCGTCGCCGTTGACAAGATGTCCGTTGGTGAATACGACATTGCCAAAAAAGCCGGTTTTTTCGTAATCGGCCACTGGCTCAAAGATCGGATCATACGAACGGGCAAGTACTTTCGAAGGGTCTTCCAAATCGAGCAGGACGGCTCCGAGGCAATAGCGGTTTTTTGCATCTGCGCCGTGGTAAATTTCCAGCCAGCCTTCTTTTGTTTTGATCGGTGCTGCGCCTGCGCCAATGCGGGCACTGTCCCACCACCCGTCGCGGGTCCGCAGGATACACTTGTGTCGTCCCCAATGAATCAGGTCTTTGGAAGAAGAAACCCAGATAAAATTACCGCCGAGTGCAATGCCTGAAGGACGGTGCAGGCAAAAGTAGTCATCGCCGATTTTCTCTTCAAACAATGCACAATCCTTGTTATGCGGCGATAAAATCATGCCTTTCCTGGAAAAACTTCGCCAGTCGCTGGTTTGCATGAGGCCGACACCGACGCCGTTTTCGGAAACCTGGGTATAAGTGAGGTGATACTTGTTTTCAAAAAAACTGACGCGGCAGTCCTCGATACCAAACGTTTCGAGCGCTCCATACCCGAATATTTTGGTTGGAAAATCAGTGGGTTCGTAAAAATGGATCCCATCGTCGCTGCACACCAGGCGAAGGTGCGAAATAGTGGAAAGAAATGTTTTGCCGTTGTAGCCTACCATTCGGGCATCCGACAGGTTGAGATCGGGATCATTGGATTCAAATTCGAGGATGGTCATGGTGCCATCTTCCAAGAGCACCGGGAAGGAAACGATCCCTTCTTTCTGTGCGGGCCGTTCTGCCACACGCAGCAACAACCAGGTTTTTCCTTCAAACCGGAACACGCCGGGATTCAACACACATTCCACCACCAGGTCGGGCCGACTGGGTTGAATATCTTTAGTATTGATGATTGGGTTATTCGGAAATCGCTTTGCCATAATAGATTTTCAAGGTTAAAGTTTGAGGTTTGAAGTTTGAGGTTTGAAGTTTGAGGTTCGAGGTTCGAGGTTCAAACCTCGAACCTCGAACTTCAAACTTCAAACTTCAAACTTAATGTAACTATCCAGCCGCTTTGAAATGCTTTTTGCCATACGACCTCGGAGCGGTCAGAGGTTTGTAGAAATGTAGCATTTCAATGTTTTCCTGACCTCGGAGAGGTCGAAGGTTTGCAGGAAATAGCGTTGAAACAAACGTTCGACCTCTCCGAGGTCGGGAATTAATGTCAACCCGATGCATTTCTACAAACCTTTGACCGCTCCGAGGTCGGAAATCATAAGGAACGCGGGACCAATAACTTAGTCATTTTAGGTC
>Ga0163154_10010398_pt1 | contig 10354 bp, 9 predicted proteins | sample OliLakLV19MP9P1_FD_148649 | JGI IMG/M metagenome (GOLD analysis project Ga0163154, IMG submission 148649) | Freshwater microbial mat bacterial communities from Lake Vanda, McMurdo Dry Valleys, Antarctica - Oligotrophic Lake LV.19.MP9.P1 | ecosystem: Environmental > Aquatic > Freshwater > Lake >...
GATTTAGGGGTGGGGATAGGGGGATAGAATGAAAACACTATCCGAAACTCAGGTTATATTAGCACGGTGTTACGGTGGGAAGTTATCGAGCGTGCTGGCGGTTGCTGTGGATACTGTTCCAGAAAGAGCGATAAGTGTGGCACGGCAGTCAGATCAAATATAGCCTACGCTTGATTCATAGTCCGCATCCCATCCATTAAGCATAGTACCAAATGCTCGCAATCAAACCGCATATCGACTAAAATCAGCGCTTAAATTTTTTAGAATGCCTTTTAAGGGAGGGATAGACGATTGCTTGACCTCAAAGCACATTTAAAAGCGCTGGTGGAAGCCCACGCCCCATCCGGTCATGAAGGGCCTGTCCGCGAGATTATCCGCACCGCATGGACGGGTCTGGTCGATACAATGGAGCAGGATAAGCTCGGCAGCTTGATCGGAATCAAACGGGCGACCAAATCTGTAAATGGAACTGCGCCACGCAAAATTATGCTCGCCGCCCACATGGACGAAATCGGCCTGATGGTGCGCGATGTGGTGGATGGCTTTATTTTTGTGCATCGCATCAGCGGTGTTGATAATCGCGTGATGGTGGCGCAGCCGGTGATGGTGCATGGGCGCAAGCCGCTGCCGGGATTGGTCGCCTCTGTGCCGCCGCATCTGCTGACGGAAGAGGCGCGTAAAAAATATCCGTCGTTTGATGAATTAATCGTCGATGTTGGCCTGCCTGCCGAAGAAGTGGCGCGTCTCGTCCGCATTGGCGATTTGATTACGCCTGATGTGCCGATGATGGACTTGCAAGGTAAAAAAGTCGCGGCGAAGGCATTAGATGATCGGGCGTGTGTGGCGGCAGTGACGGCGTGTTTGGATGCGCTTCAGTCCATAAGCCACAGTTGGGATGTGTATGCGGCGGCGACAGTGCAGGAAGAAACGGGTTTGCTCGGCGCGAAAACCGCCGCGTATCAGATTCAGCCCGACATCGCCATCGCGCTTGATGTGACGTTTGCCGATCAGCCGGGTGTCGATAGCGATGATAGCTGCGAAATGGGCGGCGGCCCCGGCTTGGGGATGGGCGCGAATTTTCACGAAAAATTGCGCGAGAAGATCAAAGACACGGCGCGTTATCATGAAATTAAAGTTCAGGATGATGTGATTCCCGCCGCCAGCGGCACCGATGCTTGGGCGATCCAAGTATCGCGCGACGGTGTGCCGACGGCACTGCTGGAAATTCCGCTGCGGAATATGCACTCGCCTGTCGAGACGTGTGATCTACGCGATATTGAGCGCTGCGGACGGTTGATGGCGCACTTTATCGCGGGGCTGGATGCGGATTTCCTCGCCGCGATTGAATGGGATGATCTGAAAGCAAAAGAAAAGGCAAGCGCATGATTCTAAAAGAACTTTCAGAGGCGATTGGCGTTTCCGGCAATGAGGACGCTGTTCGTAAGATCATTTTAGACGCGATTAAAGATCATGTGGATAGCATCCGTATTGATGCGATGGGCAGCATTACGGCGATCAAAAAAGGGACAGATTCCAGCCGTCCGCGTGTGATGCTCGATGCCCACATGGACGAGATCGGCTTTATGATTACGGGCTTCGATAGCAACGGCCTGATTCACTTTACGGCGATTGGCGGCGTGGATGATCGCATCCTGCCGGGTCTGCGCCTGTTGATCGGGGATGACAAAATCCCCGGTGTGATTATCTGGACACCCATCCACAAAAACCGCGACCAGCATGTCGTCAAAATGAGCAATCTGCGGATCGACATCGGCGTGAGTAAAAAAGATGAAGCGAGTGGCAAAGTGAAAAAGGGGGATCGCGCCGTTTTCGACAGCCGCTTTATGGAAATCGGCGAGAAGGTGCTGCGCGGCAAAGCCTTTGATGATCGTGTCGGTTGTTCGCTGCTGATCGATATTTTGCAGGGCGGCCCGTATCCGGCGGATGTGCTGGCGGCTTTCACCGTGCAAGAAGAAATTGGCTTGCGTGGGGCGCAGGTGGCAGCCCAGACCTTTAACCCGGATGTGGCTTTCGCGCTGGAAGGTACTACCGCCAACGACATCCCGAATCCGAATGCTGACCCTGACAAGGACGAAGACCCAAATCCGACCTGCCGGATGGGCGGCGGCCCCGCATTGACGGTGATGGATCGCAGCATGATTGTGAATCCGGTGCTTTTGAACTTTTTACGGCAAACGGCGGAGTCGAACCATATTCCGTATCAACTGAAAACACAGCTTGGCGGCGGGACAGACGCAGGTAGCATCCATCTGGCAAATGGTGGCGTGCGCTCGGCGGTAATTTCGATGCCGTGTCGTTACATCCACAGCCCGACGGCCTATCTCAACCGCGATGATTATGCCCACACATTGAAACTGATACAGACGGTTTTGAACACCATCACATTTGATGAGGCTGGGCGTAATTAAATGATTTATCGAGCGCGTAACTAGTCAAATTTGAACCACAAAGATCACGAAGGACGCAAAGAAAGTTTGCAAGTCTTTGTGGTTAAGCCCATTTTGAACAGGGATGTAGAAGTCAATGACGAATGATATTTCGCGTTTAATCAAAGACGCATGGAACAAAGGCGATCCGACAGGCTGGTTTGAACAAGTGTATGCGCGTGCCGAATCGGGCGAGGGCGTGATCCCTTGGGCGTATATGCAGCCGAATCCGCATTTGGTCGAATGGCTGGAACGTAAACATCTCTTGGTTAGACACAAGCAGGCGCTGGTGATCGGCTGCGGTCTAGGGGATGATGCCGAAGCGCTGGCGAAATTGGGTTTTGGTGTGACGGCGTTTGATATTGCCGAAACCGCGATTCGCCGCTGTAAAGAACGCTTCCCTGATTCAATGGTTGAATATCGCGTGGCGAATTTACTCGCGCCGCCTGATGCTTGGGGCAAGAAGTTCGATTTTGTGCTGGAATGCCGGACGATTCAATCACTCCCGTATACGCTTTTTGAGCAAGCCACCGGGGCGATTGCAGGATTCGTCGCGGCGGAGGGAAGTCTGCTGGTGATGTGCGCCGGACGCGAACCCGATCAGGAACGGCGCGGCATTCCCTGGCCTCTCTCGCGGGTGGAATTGGATGTCATGAAAACGCACGGCCTAACGGAAAAGCATTTTGAAGAATTTATTGAGCGTGGGGCGCGTCAGTTCCGCGTGGAATATCAACGTACCGCATGAGCTAGTGGCGGATCGTTTTTGGATAAGAAATTTTGCTGATTGCTGACAGCTAATCGCTAGGAGCTAGTAAGCATCCCCACGCCTAAAGGCGGGGCTTTTAAAAGCCCTAATGCTTACCCGACTCAGTGCGACCTTAGTCGCACTACGTTAGGACTGAAAATATAGGCACTTCGGGATACCTCACCAGTTCCGAACTCTGCGGTGAGCGATTAAACAGGTGGTTGGGAAAAGCCAGTGTCGCTCACGCCAAACCAGTCCGTAACATTGTCTAGGTGAACTTAACCCGCGCAAGCGGAGAAACGAAAGGTAACTTTCAACTTATGGAACGTGTATTTGTGCTAGACCGCAACAAACAACCCCTTATGCCCTGCCATCCGGCGCGGGCGCGGGAACTGTTGGACAAAGGGAAGGCGGCAGTTTATCGCCAATATCCCTTTACGATCATCCTGAAAGAACGGGACGGCGGCGATGTGCAGCCTATCGCTTTCAAGGTCGATCCCGGCAGCAAAACGACAGGCATAGCGCTGGTCGCAGACTTCAAACGGGGTAAACGGTTGATCTGGTCGGCGGAATTAGCCCATCGTGGGCAGCAGATCAAAGATGCGCTGGAATCGCGGCGCTCGTTGCGGCGTAATCGTAGAGCGCGTCACACCCGCTATCGTCAGGCGCGGTTTCTCAACAGACGTAAACCACAAGGTTGGCTACCACCGTCACTCGTAAGCCGTGTAGACAATATTGTGACGTGGGCAAACAGGTTAGGCCGCTTTTCGCCGTTGGCCTCTGTCAGTCTGGAACTGGTTAAGTTTGATATGCAGGCCATACAAAACCCTGAAATCAGCGGCGTGGAATACCAACAGGGCGAATTGATGGGCTACGAAGTCCGCGAATACTTGCTGGAAAAGTGGGGGCGCAAGTGCGCTTACTGTGGGGTGAAAAACGTGCCGTTTGAAGTCGAGCATATCAACCCAAAATCGCGGGGCGGGTCAAACCGTGTGAGCAATCTCACCTTAGCTTGCCACGATTGCAACCAGAAAAAAGGCAATCAAACGGCGGCTGAATTTGGACATCCCGATATTCAAGCGAAAGCCAAAGCGCCTCTGAAAGACGCGGCGGCGGTTAATGCCTCACGCTGGAAGTTGTACGGCGTGTTCGCTCAGGCGGGTATCCCGTTGGAAGTCGGCACGGGCGGACGCACGAAGTTCAATCGCGTTAAGCAATCCTATCCTAAAGCGCATTGGTTGGACGCGGCTTGCGTGGGCGAGAGTGGGGCGTGTGTTTTTGTATCATCCGGTCACACGCCCCTGCTGATTAAGGCAACTGGACACGGGTCACGTCAGATGTGCCGTACCGACAAATACGGATTTCCGTCGCGCTACCGTTTGCGCCAGAAACGGCACTTCGGCTTTCAAACGGGCGACATAGTACAGGCAAGTGTCACCACTGGAAAGTATGCAGGTGACTACACTGGACGAGTAGCTTGTCGCACAACTGGTAGCTTCGACATTAAAACCGAAGTTGGGAAAATCACAACCAAACATAGCAATTGTGTAGTTCTACACCATTCGGACGGCTACACCTATACGAAAGGATTAAGGTGCTTACCGCCCCATGCCTAAAAGCAGGGGTATCTCGCACCGATTTCGATGAATGACGAACTGACAGGACAACTTACCTCCGGTTGGATTATCCCGGCGTATGCCCGCTCGGTTTTATGGCTGGAAACAGAAACTGGCATCGTACAGACAGAAGGCGAACACGGCCTGTTTACGCTCGATCATCCTTCGCCACAGATTATAGTACGATGGGCGGGGATGGAAGGCCCCGCGTTGGCAAGGCTGCCTTGGCAGGTAGACACGCTTGATTGGGATGGGCAGGTGCAGGTGGGCGGTTATGTGGATGCCATTCATGTGACCGAACTTCCGGGCGTGAGCTATCCCGTCACGGTGATTTATATGGGTGGGCAGCCGCTTAAATATCATCTAAGTGGCTATCCGAATAGTTCAATGCGGGCGACACCCCCGTATCCCGCGCCGGATTTTTATTCCGGTCTTGCTGCGGAAGTTCGCCTATCAGCGACAACATGGCTTGTGCCGGATGAAAGCCCGCTGGCAGAAATGGCGCAGTATGCCATGATGGAAAACCTGCGCCTATATTTTTTCGGGCGGTTGGCGGACGACGAAAGCAGTTGGGGACAGTACTTCGCACTGCCTATTTTGCTGCAAGCCGTGACTTTATTTGGCCCCTAACGGGAAAGTCCCTGATACACGGCTGTGGATGACCATCGGCAATCCGTGTTTCAGCCGCAGCGTAATTAACGGCTCTGGCTCAATGATGGCTCCCTGTGCGAGGGTGAAGTGATAGCGTTGGGCGATGGTCGCCAACAGGAGTTCGCCTTCCATCCACGCGAATGGCTCACCGATGCACAGGCGCGGTCCGCCACCAAAGGGAAAATAGATGTAGCGTGGGCGATCTTTCATCAGCACAGGGTCGAAGCGTTCCGGGCGAAATTCCGTCGGCGCATCCCAATACTTTTCAGTGCGGTGCATCACATATTGGCTCATCAAGACGGTTGATCCGGCTGGGATGACATAGCCGCCGATTTCGTCTTGTGCGATGGCGGTGCGCCCAATCGTCCACGCTGGAGGATAAAGGCGCATTGCTTCCGAAAAGATCATGCGGTTATAAGGGAGATTAGGCAGATCATCCATTGTTGGCGGGCGGCTGCCTAAAACGAAGTCGAGTTCCGCATATAGTTTTGCTGCTGATTCGGGATGCTGTGAAAGCAGATACAGCGTCCACGAGAGCGCGTTAGCGGTGGTTTCGTGTCCGGCCAGAAATAGCGTCATGACTTCATCACGCGCCTGTTGATCGGACATGCCTTCGCCATCGCCTTCAGTATCAACGGATTCCAGCAGCATCGAAAGCAAGTCATCGCGCTGGGATAAGCCGATGTTGCCTGCGCTGCGCCGTTCATGGATGAAGCCATAAATCGCGTCATCAAGAATTTTGCTGTATTCTTTGCGCCGCTGTGAACGGGGGAGGGGTAGTTTGCCTATTAAGCGTCCCAATGGCGATAAATCCATCAGCGAGAAATTATCAAATAAGCCTTCTAGTGCTGCGCCGAGTCCGTTGGCTTCGCCTCGTACATCGACATCGAATAAGCACTGCGTAACGATGCCCATCGTGAGCATCATCAGTTCATGATGCAAGTCGCGTTGGTCGCCATCACGCCAATCTGCGATGTGGGCTTGGGTATGGGCGGTCATCACTTCAGCGTATGTAGCAATCCGGCGGCGATGAAAAGCGGGTTGAATCATCCGGCGCTGGCGTTTATGAAAGTCATCTTCGCTGCTCAATAGGCCGTCGCCAATAATCGGGCGGAGGGCTTTTAAGGCACGGCCTTTGTGATAATTCTGGTTGTTGTCCACCAGCACATATTTAATGTAGTCGGGATTATTGACGAAATAGATCACACGCCCCGCCAATGGGATAGCAACAATATCGCCATAAGCGGCGGCTTCTTGCAACTTATTCAGCAGGCCATGCCGCATCTCGCGCACGGAACGGATGATATTTGTCGGTTTGGGGCCAGGAGGTTGAAGTAGAACCGTCATGAGTAAGCCTTTAGAGGATAGCTGGTATAAATAGGTGATTGCCAATATCTATAGATTATGCGCGTAAATGTTAATCTATTCAGTCGATAAACGTAATCTTTTCGTAAAATCGGCGCATTATCGGAGCGGGACTTCTGACCACCAATTAACTTCTGATGGGAGACGTGGCGCAAAAGTTGTGAGGTTGGCGGAAAGCGAGTCGGCTAAATCCGGGTTGATAGCGTAAAACGAGACGACATGAAAGCCCAACACCACGTTTTTCTCTGATTGGATGCTCCATTCCCCGACAAGCGTCCATTCGGGCGGAAGGCCACCATACGCATCAAACCAGATTGAATAAATCACAGCGATTTGTGCGCCTTCTTCGCTGGCAATCCCCCGAATGGCATCGGTATCATAGTGATTTTCGCGTTTGAGGTGAACCACATCGATATTGGCGAGGCCGTATAAATCAACGTTGTGAAGATCAGCGAAGTAATTGATCGCCCCGATGTCGTTGGCGGCGACGGTTGCGCCTTCATAATAAGTTTTGAGGAAATCTGCCATTTGAATTTGCTGCCAGTAAATATTTTGGGTGGCGGTCACAATCGGCGTGTTGAATGTGAGATACAGGTAGCGCGTATAGATTCCGCGCAGGACGAACAGCAGAAGAATGGCGCTGACGACATAAGCTGGAAATGCGTGGAGCATAATTCGGCGCGGCAGATATTCGCCGAGGGCAGCCGGAATGACAATCAACGCTAACGGAATCAAATAGGCTTCATAACGCAGCAGCGGTCCCGGAAAAGGCCATGAGACAAGCCGTATATTGAGATAGGTCACACCGATAAAGGCGATAAGCATCACTAACCCGCTGTCCCACAAAGTCCGACGTTTTTCGTAACGAAATAAGAAGATGAAAAGTGCTGCAACGAGAGGCAGAGTCAGGGTATGGTTGGCAAAAATACCCAATGGTTCGTCGATTAAATAAAATTTGAGCTGATCGAAGGATGCACCGGAAAGATTTTGAATCGCGCTGGATTTGAGGAGCAGCGACGGCGGCAAAAACGTCCATCCGTTAGCGATGGCGATTAAGCCATAAATCATTATGGGCGCAATGCTGATGATACCAAGCAGTACGCCATAGATGAGCCGCCGCCGGAGCGCGAACATCAGACAGAAAATCGCTACTAGAAATAAGCCTTCATAACGGGCGGTGGCAGTTAATGCGCCCAAAATACACACCAAAATCGAGTCTCGTGCGGTGAGTTTGGGCATATGGTCGCGGGTGAGCAGATCAGTCGCGGCATCCAGAAACAGTATGCAGACGAGGATTTGTAAAACGTGTTCCATCCCGGACAGGATGAGCGAATCCAGCGGCAGTAGAATCACAACGGCTGCCAAAATGATGAGACGATAAAGCGCAGGAACATCACATTTTCGCAAGAGGCGATTAATGGCGAACATCAAACCAAGGGCGAAAATCAAATTAAGTACCAGCGGCATGATCGCATGATCGCCGAGCAAAAAATAGAGCAGTGCAAGGATGCCCGTCCACAGCGGCGATGACGAGGCAGAGGTGTAGCCATATTGGGTTACGCCCCAGACTCCATGCTGTGCGAAGTTCTTGGCGATGCTCATGTGAATATAGGCATCGTCCAGCCCATAAATCAGATGACCATCATTAAGTTTGACCGACCAGGCGACTGCTTGGAGTGTGACGAGGCATAAGAGCAGCGAAGCAAAAAGCGCAGGCCAGTAAGCAATTGTCTGGATGCGTCTGAACATGACACGATCAATACATAGCCAACCGGATGCGGACATTATAGGGAACTCGTGCCAGATCGTCTATAGTGGCGCTGTAGATAGGGAGATAGAAGCCCACCGCGCATTTTTTAAAGAATTTTGGTAAGATGATGTCAAGACACCCCCATCGGTGCATAAGTTTATTTGATCGCCCAATCAGCGTGGAGTTTTGCTGTGGCAATCCTCAAAGACGGAGAACTGGATATTATCAGCTACAGCGCGGAACAGACGCAGCGCCTCGGTGTGCGTTTGGGGTCACTGCTGCAAGCGGGTGATGTCGTATGTCTCTCTGGCGATATGGGCGCAGGCAAGACCGTTTTTTCGGGTGGAATCGGGGTCGGATGGGGCGCGACCACGCCCGTCACCAGTCCGACGTTTAATCTGGTGCATGAACACCGCCGCGAGAAAGATAAGCAGCGGTTGTATCATCTGGATTGTTATCGCCTGAGCGGGGTGGGGGATGTGGACGGAATCGGACTCGACGACATTCTGGATGGCAGCGGCGCGGTTGTTTTGGAATGGCCGGAGCGCATCGAGAGTGCTTTGCCCAAACAACACTTGTGGGTTGATCTGCGCGTTTTAGAACCTACGCGGCGCAACTTCATTTTTGAAGGCGTGGGCAAGCGTTATCGTGATCTGGTCGATCAATTTCGGGCGTTGGTGTTAGGGATTTAAAAAGTGATGTGTAAAGAGCGATGAAGTAGACTATTGAAAGTAATCTGAATACATTGAACCACTAAGACACCAAGAATACCAAGTTTCTATCTGTCTTCTCCATGATCTCTGTGGTTCAATCCTGAAGTATTTATCGGACAAAGCACTTAGAAATTTCTTTGTTGAAGTAAAGGTTAATCGCTTGCGCTACTCGTTACTCATCACTCACCACTCATCACTTTAAAAACTATGCTTCTTGCTATAGATACCGCCACCCGTTTCATGAGCCTGGCGCTGCATGACGGAAAAGAACTGATCGGTGAACAAACACTGTTGATTGGCAATCAGCATACGACTCAGCTTGCCCCGTCGATTCGGTCAATGATGGCAGTCTGCGACGTGTCGATGGACAGCCTGACGGCGTTGGCGGTTTCGATTGGGCCGGGGTCGTATACCGGCTTACGCATTGGGGTGTCGCTGGCAAAGGGGTTAGCGAGTGTGCGCTCACTGCCGCTCGTGGGAATCACTACATTGGATACCCTTGCCGCCGCGCATCCCTATATACAAAGCGGTGGCGGCTTAATTGCCGTCGTGCAGGCTGGGCGAGGCCGCATTATCGTCAAGACCTATCGCTGGCGCAAAGGGCGGTGGAGCAGCCACGCCGAGCCACAGATCATGGATTGGGAGACATTGTTTGCGAGTGTGGATGGCCCCGCGCTGCTGACGGGTGAGGTTAACGAGGTGGGATTAGAAGCGTTAGCAGAAGCCCATGCGAAAAATATTCCGGTCACACTTTCGCCACCTGCACAGAGGATGCGCCGCGCCGGATTTATGGCGGAGATGGCTTGGCAGCAGTTGAACGAAGCAGTCGATAAAAAAATATTTGCGGCCTCAAAAGTGCTGCCTGTTTATGTCAAGAGCGAGGAAAAAGGGGCTATTTAAAAGTTGGAACATTCTATTTTTAGCCTCAGTTTTGGATAGCTTACCTTGATTAACTTTTATAATGTCCTCATCCCCCGACCCCTTCGCCATTGCATGGCGAAGGGGAGAAAAACGGTTCGCAATGGTTCTTTAAGTCCCCTCTCTACGAAGTGGGGAGGGGATTTAGG
>Ga0163154_10010399_pt1 | contig 10354 bp, 7 predicted proteins | sample OliLakLV19MP9P1_FD_148649 | JGI IMG/M metagenome (GOLD analysis project Ga0163154, IMG submission 148649) | Freshwater microbial mat bacterial communities from Lake Vanda, McMurdo Dry Valleys, Antarctica - Oligotrophic Lake LV.19.MP9.P1 | ecosystem: Environmental > Aquatic > Freshwater > Lake >...
GTGCACGATGCCGAGCTCGTGGGCCTCGCGCAGCCCTTTTGCGATCTGCCGGAAGATCGCCGCCGTCACCGGCAGCGAAAGCGGCGCTTCGCGGCGCAGCTTGGCCTCCAGCGACTCGCCTTGCAGAAGCTCCATCGCGAGAAAGGGCGTGCCGCCGTCGACTCCATAGTCGTGGGTGCGCACGACATGCGGGGTCCGCAGCCGCGCGGCTGACTTGGCCTCGCGCTCGAAGCGCGCGCGGCCAGATGGCGCGCTGTCGACCTCTTCGCTCATGAATTTCACGGCGACGTCGATGTCGAGCTGCAGATGGCGCGCGACCCAGATCGTGCCCATGCCACCCACCGCAAGCGGGCGCTCGAGCCGATAGCGCTCTGCGACGACGACACCCGGCGCGGGATTCACGCTGCCATCCTAGTACCGTCGGCCCAAAGTCCGTGCCTGGATCTCGTCCGGCCCCCGCGCGAGCGCGGCAAGTGAAGGGCCGGACGAGATCCACTGCGTGTTGCTTTTGGCCGAATCACTCTGCGCTCCTGCGTACTGCCGGATCCGGAAGCAGACTTCCGGCCGGCAGTACCAGGACTAGGCGGTGGTCCGAAAGCGGGCAACGCGAGCGGGTCGTCGCCCGGTTCGGCCGAGATTTGCGCAGCAGGCCGAAAGCCGCCGCTCAATCGGCGCAGCAGCGGAAGCCGGTCGCGTTGGCATGGCAGCTGCGCTCGAACAGCCGGATGTGATCGCAGCGCGGTAAGTCGTCGTAATAGGCGCCGCCTGCGCGGCCGCAGCCCGTCGTCGCACCTACGTCGAGATAACAGGCGTTGACCCACTCTTCTGCGTTGCCGCTCAGATCGAACACGCCCGCGACCGAGCCCTCGCAGCCAGGCATGGTGGCCACCTCGATCACGGTGCCGAGCCCGTTTGCGTCATCGTTGCAAACCCCAGGCTGCAAGCTGTCGCCGTAGGGGTAGGCCTGCGCTTCTTCGCCTCCACAAGCCACGAACCACTCGCTGATCGAGGTCGCGAAAGGACCCGGATGGGTGGGGTTGAAGTCGATTTTCGCGCCACCGGGCCCGCCGCAGAGGTGCTTGCCGTTCAGCTGACAGTACGCGAGCGCGTCGCACCAATCGATGCAGCCAACCGGTCGATCAGGCGTCGTGGCCGCGACTTCGTCGAAGCTCTCCTCCAGCGCTTGGCAGAAGCCGTCTGGCGCGCTGCAGGTGTCGAGCGCGCCGGGCCTGAACGAGCCGTTGAACAGACAGCGCTCGTCGTCGATCTGCGCGGGCACCGGCGGCGGCGACTGGTTGAGCCACGCGGCGTACGCCCCGTTCGTCACCTCCATGGCATCGATGTAGAAGTCGGCTTCGCCGTGCTCGACGAACACCATGCCGGCGTGGATATCGCTGCCGCCGCCACCCTGTGACGCGGCGCCCGCGCCACCAGCGCCACCCGCAGCAGCGGCGCCACCGGGCGCTCCGCCACCTGCGCGCGTGTACTCGTTGCCGTCCAAATCGAGGGCCAACCAGCAGCCCGAGCTGGAGAGACATGCGAGCAAACAGGCCCCGCGGACCCGATTCATCAGCGGGTGCGGAGCTTTGTCTGCACCCGTCGTTTCCGCAGCGGTCGGCCTCACTTCACCACACCATAGCGAACCAGGAGCCGACCCAGGTAGCTGCGATCGAGGCCGGAGATGCGGGCGGCCTCCGATTGGTTGCCGCGCGTCTCTCGCATCAACATGTCGAGATAGGTGCGCGTGAAGCGATTGAGGAAGTCCTCTTTCAGGTCGGCGTAGGGCTTCGCCACCTCGATCAGCTTGCGCATGTTGGCTTCCAGCGCGTTGGCGTCCGGCGCAGCGGCCCCCGGCAACGTGCCGATCGCGATGTAGGCCTGCACCGCGTTGCGCAGCTCGCGCACGTTGCCCGGCCAAGTGTGGGCGCACAGGCTGTTCAGCGCCTCCGGCGGCAGGCCAGAGAGCCCCGCCGCGGACGCGAAGTGTGCAGCGAGCAGCGGGATATCGTCCGGCCGCTCACGAAGCGGCGCCACCGTCAGCTTCACGACGGCGAGCCGATAGTAGAGATCTTTCCGGAAGCGGCCGGCGCGCACCTCTTCCTCGAGATCGCGGTTCGTCGCCGCGATCACACGCACGCTGACCTTGCTCGGCTCGCTTTCGCCCACGGGGCGAACCTCGCCCGCCTCCAGCGCGCGCAAGAGGGCCGGCTGCACATCCAGCGGCAGCTCGCCGATCTCGTCGAGAAACAGCGTGCCGCCATGCGCGCTCGTGAACGCGCCGACGCGATCAGCCACCGCCCCCGTGAAGGAGCCGCGCTTGTGCCCGAATAGCTCGGACAGCACGAGCTCGCGGGCGATGGCGCCGCAGTTGACGACCACGAGCGGCCCCGATGCGACTTGCGAGCCTTGATGAATCCCGAGGGCGATCAGCTCCTTGCCCGTGCCGCTCTCGCCTTCCAGCAAAACACTGACGAGCGAGCCTTCGAGCCGCGTGAGCACGGAGAAGAGACGTCGCATCGGCGGCGAAACACCGAGTAGAGCGCCATATCCTCTCACAGCGTCGTCGCCGGCTTGACCCTGAAGCGACTCCGAGTCGGCATCGATGGCGACGTCGACCGTGCCGAGGCGGAGCCGACTGCCGAGGGCGAGCACCATGCGCTCGACGCGCTGACCCAGGTAGAAAGTACCGTTGCGGCTGCCCAAATCGGTCGCCAGCACCCCTTCTGGAACGAGAGACAGCTCGACATGCGCGCGAGAAACGGTGTCGTGTTGGATCAGCACGTCGGCGCCTGTGCCCGCGCCCAGCACACATTTCCCGGCTGGCAGCCGAAACACGGCCGGCGCCGCCCGCGCGCCCAGCACCCGAATCATCGCCCCGATCGGTCGCTGGTTCGTCGGACGCGCGACGGCTCGCGTTTCGTCATCGGTGCGGGGCCGAACGGTCAAGCCAAAACCGTAACCCAAACCGGCGCTCGCCGTCAGCGAGCCATTCCCCGCGGCGTGCGGGGAGTCCGCATGGGCTGCAGAGTCGAGTCCGCAGCGCGCTGCCGCCGGCTTCGGCTATTCCGCCGGGATCCGCGCCGCCAGCCCGGGGCATGCTTCTCGCTGAGGCGCGGGGATGCGCATGGCCTCGAACGACCGCTGGACGCACGCTGTCGCACACCTTCTGTGCGCCGTTGCCCTGAGTGGTTGCGTGGGGGCGATCGGTGACGACGGCGGCGACAAGGACCCGAACGGCCCGCCGACACTCTTGCCGAACGGCCGCTACGACTGCTCGGGAGGCCCGTTCCCGGTCGCCAGCGAGGCGCGACGCCTCTCCGTCGTCGAGTACGAGAACGCGATCCGGGACGTGTTCGACGGCGCGGCCACCGCGAGCACGCACTACCCTTCGAGCTACGGCACGTCGTCCACCGGCTACTCCACCGAGCCTGCCCTGTATGTCGTAGGCGAGCAGAGCGTGCACGACCTGATGGTCGCGGCAGAGGACGTGGCCGAGTCGGTCGCCGGCTCCCTCGTGACGATCTTGCCCTGTGCAGCAGCCGCGGGCGCTGCTGAAGACTGCGCGCTCACGTTCATCGACACGCGCATCACGCGCGCCTATCGCCGGCCGCTGGAGAGCGAAGAGGTCGACAACCTGCTGGCGACGTACCAGGGTGGGCGCGAGTCCGGCGCGAGCTTCAGCGAGGCCCTCGCGATGGTCACCGCGCATGCGCTGCAGTCGCCGCAATTCCTGTACGTCACCGAGGCCGCGGCCCCCGACGCGCGCCCGCTCGACGACTACGAGATCGCGAGCCGGCTGTCGTTCTATCTGTGGCAAACCATTCCCGACGAGACGCTGCTCGCGCAGGCCGCCAGTGGCGCGCTCTACGATCCGGAGGTGCGTCGCGCCGAGGCAAAGCGCATGCTGGCCGACCCGCGCGCCGACGTCGCGTTGCGCCGCTTCTTCCGTGAATGGAGCGGCAGCGCCGACGTATTGCCGAGCAACAAGGACCCCGAGTTGGTGCCGGGCTTCGACGATCTCGACGCCCAATCGATGGCCGCGTCCTTCGATCGCTTCACGCTGCACACCGCCCGCAATGGCACCTTCCACGATCTGTTGACGAGCAGCGACGTGTGGGTCGACGAGAATATGGCGAGCTTTCTCGGGGTGAACGCACCGACGAGCGAATGGGCAGCGGTCGCGGTCCCCAGCCGCAGCGGCGGCGTTCTCACGCAGCCGCTATTCCTGGCGTCGACGGCGCACCGCGCCGACACTTCCTATGTGTTCCGCGGTCGTTTCGTCGAGAACCGGCTGATGTGTCGCGACATTGGCGCACCGCCGCCGGACGCGCAGACAGCGTTCGAGGCGCTGCCGCTGCCCGAGGACCCGACGGGCAAAGACAAATCAGCAACCGTGAACAGCGTCGCTCAATGTACCGGCTGTCATCAGTTGCTCGACCCCGTCGGGCTCTCGTTCGAAGGCTTCGGTGCGCTCGGCGAAGTGCGGCAGAGCTACCCGAGCGGCAAGCCGATCGACCCTTCGGGGTCGACCAACGTCGACGGCAACACCGTCTCGTTCGAGTCGTACGCGAACCTGTTGCCGGCCATCGCAGAGGCCGACGCGACCGCGCAATGCTTCGGCAGACAAGTGGTTCGCTTCGCGATGTCGCGATCGGACAGCGAATACGACGGCTGCGCTGCGCAGAGCATCGGAGACATGGTCGCGGACGGCATGCCGCTCGCCGATGCGATCGTCGAAATGGCCGTGAGCGACTCGTTCGCCTACCGCCTCGATTACTGAGAGGACCACGAGAATGTCGAACAGAATCGATCGGCGAAGGTTTCTACTCGGTGCTGGCGGCGCGGCGCTCGCGCTGCCCATGCTGGAAGCATTTGCGCCGCGAAAGAGCTTCGCGGGCGGGGCCACGGCGCCGAAGCGCGTCATCTTCGTGCAGCACATGCACGGTCGCCCGCTGAACCCGCAGAACAACCAGGACAACTGGTCACCGGCTGCGGCTGGCGCATTGCCGACGACGATCTCCCCTGCCTTGGCGGCGCTCGCCCCCATCCGCGACAAGATCGTCACCATCGACGGCATCGACAACCTCGTGCGCCACGCCACGGGCGACGTCGGTGGCCACGGCTCCGCGAGTACGACGAGCATGACCTGCGCCGTCCCGATCGTGAATGGCACCGACAACGAATCCGCCACCGCTGCGTCGATCGACTACGAGGTCGGCAAGCGCATTCGCGCCAGCGACTCGATGCCGGCGTCGATCGTGTTCCCGGCGCAGCTGGCGGGCCCCGAGTGGCGCTACAACGGCTATTCTTTCTTCGGGCCGAATGGCGCGCCGCCTTACATCGCGAACAGCCGTCCGGAGCTCGCTGTCGAAGAGCTGTTCGGCAGCGTGCAAGACCCGGAGCTGCCGCCGGCGGCCCCGACGCTGCGCGACCGCTTGATCGGGCGGCGCAAGGACATCTTGAGCAGCGTCGCGAAGGACTTCAGCTCGCTGCGGAAGAAGCTCAACGCAGCCGACCGCGACCGACTCGACAAACATGCGGCCTTCATCGAGGCGATGAAGAACGCTTCGACCGGCCCGACGCTGCCCACCGACGGCTGCAACGTCCCCGACGTGACCATGTTTCCGGACTATGCGGAGGACAACCCTCGAGGCGAGAGCGACGCCATTACGACACCGCTCCAGATCGAGAACGTCGTGCAAATGCTGGCCTGCGATATCGCGCGCGTGGGCGTGCTCCACTTTCACGCCAACAACGATCCGCTGTTTCCCTCCGAGTTTCCCGACCCCAGCCCAGCCCTGCTCAACGGCAATTGGCACGCGCTGATTCACGAGACTTGGGCCGCGAGCGACCCCAACGCGAACACGCTGACCCAGGCGTTCCAGTATTTTGGAAAGAGCTTCACCCAGCTCGTGCAGCGTCTCGGCGAAATCGACGATCTCGACGGGCAGAAGATGCTCGACAACACCCTGATCGTTTGGGTGAGCGACATGGGCTATGGCTCGGGCCATTACGACTACGACGTCCCCGTCGTTCTCGCTGGTATGCCGTCGGCGTTCGCAGGCGGCCAGGGCCGACACGTTGTGGCCAACCGCCGCACGCTCGGCGATCTCTACGCGCAGGTGCTGCGAATGGTCGGCGAGAGCGACACCACCTTCGGCGCGACCGGTACGCTGGGCGACATCGCCCTCTCGAGCGACCTGGTCGCCTGGTCGGGCGTCGACATCTCCGCGTCGTCGCAGCTCCATCGCGGCGCGATCGACCTGTAGCGAAGCCGCTGGTTGCGACGGCACCGAGGATGAGAGCGTCCAGGGTGTTAGGATGCCGGCGTGACCGGAGAGAACGTGAACGTGGAGCGAACCTCGTCTTCCGGGCGTGCGCGGCGTTCGGGTGTCGCCGTGGCGTCACAATGGCCATGCTCGTCGCGCTGGGGCTCAGCTCGCAGTCGAACGAAGCGATGGCTTGTGGCGGCTTCTTCAGCCAGCGGGCTGGGCGAAAGCCGTCCTTGTCGTACGAGCAGGTCGTCATCGTGTACGACGCGAAGACGAGCACGGAGCACTTCATCCGGGAGGTCACCTTCAACGAAGGGTCCGCGACATTCGGGTTCGTGGTGCCCACGCCTTCACGGCCCGAGGTCGCGCAGGTCGATGACGCTCCGTTTCAGGAGCTGCGCGCGACGTTTCCATTCGCTCCGGCGCGTCCCATGGTCGGACACGGCGCCGGTAGCGGCACCGGGCAAGGGTTCGGCAGTGGTGCCGGCTCGGTCAGCGTGCTGGAGACGGTGAAGGTCGGCAGCTTCACTGCTTTCGTCCTCGCGGCTGACGATGAGAAGGCGCTCGCCAAATGGCTGGTCGACAACGGCCTCGCCAGCACACCCGAGTCGGACGAGTGGCTCGCCCACTATGTGCGCATGAGGTTTTTCTACGTGGCGATGCGCTACGACCCGCCGAAAGCCGCGACCCAGGTCCCCACGGCGAGCGCGATGCCCGTCACCAGCGAGGGCCAGCGCGCGATGCCTGTCGCAAGAGCGACCGGGAGGCGACCCGGCTCGGCATCGAGGACCCGTTGGCGAAGGCGTGCACCGCGTGGCTGCAGCGAAATCGCTGACGTGCTCCCGTCAGAGCTTGAACGTCAACATCGAGGTCTCGTTGGCCTTGATGGTGACGCTGCGAGACTTGGCGGAGCCGCTGCTCGGCTTGCATGTGACGCTGTGTTTGCCAGCGGGCAGTGAGACACTGAGAGACGAGCCGCTGCCTTTGCTGCCGCCGTCGACGCTGAAGGCGCACGAGCCGCCCGACGCGATCGCCAAGAGGCGGCCACTGCCGCTCTCGGCTGGCTTTTCTACCGGCGGATCGGGCTTCTTGACCTCATCGGGTTTCTTCACGTCGCGTGGCTTCGGCGGCCAAGGCTGACCGGGCGTGGGCCGCGGCGGCACCGTTGGTTCGGCGGTGGCGACAGGCTCACTGGTGGCGACAGGGGGCTGCGCCGCTTCGGCGGTGAGCACCATTGGCGGCTGTACGGCGCCGCCGGGTTGAGGCCGTGACGGGTCGATCGCGTCCGGCCTCCGCGCATCGAGCGGCTTCGACTGCTCTGCAGCGGCGATCGGCGGCGCTCTGGGCGCCTCACGAAGCAACAACAGAAGCACGACGGGAGCCATCACTGCCGTAGCGGCCAACGCGCCCCACAAAATTCTTACATCGAAACCCTTTTTGGGAGGGAGCGGCGGGGGGCGTGTTGTCTGGAACACGGCCGGCGGTGGCAGCGTGTCGAAGCGGCCGAAGGGAAACGCCTCCGGCTGTGACTGCATGGCGCGGCGTGGCGGGACGATCTTCGGGCCTTGGCCCAAGAAGGGCGACGGCGGAATCGATGGAGGCGGCGGGGGCACCACCAGACCGCGTGAATTTCCGTAGTCGCGCGGCAAGATGGGCGTGGGCGCGGACAGGTTCGGGATGCTGGGCGGTTGCGCTGCAGGAATCGCTTGCGTGATCTCACGTGCGAGCGCCGACAGATTGGGTCCGCGAGGGCCGCCGAGAACATAGGTGGCCTCGTCGTCGCCCGGTATTTCATCCAGATCTGCTTCGCTGATCTCGACTGGGTTACGCGGCGGGATCACGCTCTGGGAAGGGTGGCTCTGCGAAGGATGGCTCTGCGAAGGGTGACTGGGAGGCGGACGACTTCGGCTCGGCGGCGGCGGCATGTAGCTCGGCGGAGGCGCCGGGATCGAGCCGCTCTTCCGTTGTTTGGCCTGGTGGGCGATCTGCGCGATGCGCTCGATCAACACCTGGCCTTCTGCCGGGGCGTAGGGCGCCAGCGCGTGCGCGAAGGAGCGCATGTGCTTGAAGCGGCGGTCGATGTCTTTGGCCATCGCCCAGGCCATGATGTTGTCCAGATCAGTCGGCAGATCACCGCGCAGGCTGGTGAGCGGCGGCGGCTCGTCGCGCGTGATGGCGAGCATCAGATGCGTGACGTCACCGCGGAACGGCGGCTTGCCTGCCAGCATGAAGTACAAGACTGCGCCGAGCGACCACACGTCCGTCCGCTGATCGACGCTCTTCGCTTTGCGCACGAGCTCGGGGCTGGAGAACGACGACAAGCCGAACAGGGCAGTGGCCGTGAGTGAGCTCGCCCCGGCAGGAGCCGCCACGTCGCGCATCAGCTTGGCCGTGCCGAAGTCGGTGATCTTGATGATGGGGGTTCCGCTCGCGCGGCGAGAGACCACCATGTTCTGCGGAGACAGCTCGCGCACGACGATGCCGTTGGCGTGGGTCTCGGCCACACATTCGGCTGCTTGCAGGGTGAGCAGCACCGCCTCTGGCAAGGGGCGAGGGCCATACTTCTGCACGTAGGCGCCGAGCTCTTCGCCCTCGACGTGCTGCCGCACCAGGTAGAACGAGCCGTCAATCTCCGTGCCGACGTCGATGATGCGCGCGGCGTGCTCGCTCTCGAGCTTCGAGAGCACGCGAGCTTCGCGACGGAAACGCTCGATCTCCTTGTCGTCGCCGGTGCCGGCGAGCAACAATTTGATCACGACCCGTTGGTCGAACTCGACGTGGAAAGCCTCGACCACGAAGGTCGGCGTGCGGGATATGATCGCCCGCACACGGTATTTCCCGCCAATCACATCCCCCGGATGGACGTCATCGGTGCGCATCGATTGGAGCCAGGCATTCTGCCACGAGTCGCCATTCGACCGCAGGTCGAATCAGCAGCAAAATTCCTCAGTGCCCTCTTCGGGAAGAAACGCCCGATGTTTGTTGATTCAACCTTCGGTTGAATTCACCTCGGCCAAATCGGTGGTAGCCTCGACATACCATGCGTTTCTTGCTCTGCTCCGCCCTCGCCGTGTCGGCCCTCGGTCTCTTCGCAGCGTGCAAAGAGGAAGAGCCGGCGCAATACCCGAACCAGCAGTACCCGAACCAGCAGTACCCGAACCAGCAGTACCCCCAGCAGCAGCCGCAGCAGTACCCGCAGCAGCAGTATCCGCAGCAGACGGCGACTGCGGCGCCGACCCAGAGCAGCATCATGGGTATCCCGATCCCCAGCGGCCTGCCCATTCCCAGCGGCCTGCAGCTCCCGAGCAACATCTTCCCGACAGCCACAGCTCCCGCTCAGTGACGGGGCCCGGGCCTGATCGTGGAGAGTAACGCCCTCCCGATCCCGAAAGACATCCGCTGGAAGCGCGTCCTCGGCGTCGCGCTTTTCCTTGCGTTGCTCTACGTCTTTCGCCACCTGGCGCCGGTTCTGATCTGTTTCGTGGTGTTCGAGCGGGCGCTCACCTTCGGCGCCGACCAGCTGCACGAACGGACGAAGATCCACAAGAAGGGTGCCATCGGCGCTCTGTTGGCGACCTTCGCTGCAGTTGTGGGGCTGGGTGTCTTCTTCGGCATCCAGCGGATCATCAGCTTCGTCGAGCTGGCCAAGACAGACGGCGCCAAGTGGGTCGAGTCGATCACCGAGAGCCGCCTGATCCAAGAGGTGCGCGATCGTCTCGGCGCCGACACCCACACGCTCACGGCCGGCGCCAAGGGCTACGCCGTGACTGTCTTCGGGTACGTGACCGAGACGGCGTACGTGGCGCTCTTCATCTTCGTCGGCTTCATTCTGGCCGTGATGTACCTGTTCGAGCGCGAAGAGATCGAAGACTGGGTCGGGGGCATCGACCACAAGAGCATCGTTGGCGTGCTCACTCGCTGGCTCGGCTACGTGGCCGACGCGATCGCCATCACCGTGCGCCTGCAGATCATCGTCGCCTGCGTGAACGCCGTGATCACGCTGCCGCTCCTGATCGTGCTGGGCCTGCCGAACATTCCGCTTCTGTTCTTGTTGGTGCTGGTGAGCGGCATGATCCCGGTCG
>Ga0163154_10010400_pt1 | contig 10353 bp, 8 predicted proteins | sample OliLakLV19MP9P1_FD_148649 | JGI IMG/M metagenome (GOLD analysis project Ga0163154, IMG submission 148649) | Freshwater microbial mat bacterial communities from Lake Vanda, McMurdo Dry Valleys, Antarctica - Oligotrophic Lake LV.19.MP9.P1 | ecosystem: Environmental > Aquatic > Freshwater > Lake >...
CTCGTCAATTGTCGAACCAGGCCGCCGGACGGGTACTGCAGGGTTGAGCGCGTTGAGCGGCGGAAGAGCGGGTGGCTCAGACCGGTGCAGATCGGGGAGGCGGGGTTCGGCTGGTCCGTGCGAATCGACGGGCGGCATGGCCCGGCTGATTTCGGCTTGCCACGACCCGAGTGCAGATGTCCCAAGAGCAGACGACCCGGCAGCCGAGGTCCCAATAGGTGAGGTCCCAACAGGCGAGATAGCGGGCGATGTAACGGTTGGCAGAGCGGCGAGCACAGCGACGTCGACCGCAGTATCGAGCGACGGCTCGCTTCCGATTGCCGGCAGGACCGGCTCACGGCGGTCGTCGGCAGGATCAACGGTTTGCGCGGCCAGCTTCTTCTTGGCTTTCGACGAATGACCGCGTGATTTCAGTTTGGCGGGCTCGGGAGCCCTGCCCGTCCATGCGATGGCGAGATGCCCGACGAGGGCTAAAAGCGCAAAGCCGCACGCCGATGCGATTGCGATCTCCTCCTCGACGGCTGCGCTGCGTCCTAGCAGAACGGCGAGGGCAGCGGCTGTGAGAAGGATCGCAAGGATGATCAGCAGGTGGCTGTCGAAGCGCGAGACGGCGGCCACAGTAGGGGTGCTGGAAGCAGCAACGGTCGGTTGCGGTGCGTTGGCGTTCATGGTCGGGCCTCTTGGCGCGGCGAGCTCTAGGAGCATGAGAATCGGTCTGTCCCAGCACACGCCGTAGCGGCCCGCATAGCAATCCTCGCGCAAGTTTCATGAACAGGTATCAGCTGTTGAGGGCGGCCTCGGTTCTTGTGCTGTCCCGGGTCCTCGCCGGAACGCGCGCGTGACGCTCATGGCGCTATAACGCTTTTGCCAGCGTCGGATACCAACACAGTGGTCAAAGCGATATTGTAGACCGCATGGATGACGATCGGGACCCGCAGACTGCCGGTGCGTATCAAAATGGCGGCAAACACCATGCCGATGACGAAGACTTGGACAACGCCGAGCACGGAATAGGGGTGAACGGCGGCCCATATGGCCGAGGTGACGATGGCAGCTCCCATGGGGCCGAGCCTCGATTGGGCGATGGCCGAGAACAGAAATCCACGGAACGCAAGTTCCTCCCAAAGCGGTGCGCCGATGCCGACCATGGGAAACATGGCCCACCACCACGGCGAGTTGAGGATCGCGGCGAACTGCTTGAGATCGGACTTGATCAAAGTCGGGTCCAAGGTGTGGATGGCCGTGCTCATGATCGCAACAATGCCGATCAGGATGGCGCCACCTTCGGCGTACGACCACAGGCCACCGCGCGGTGGCCCGAGCGCCAACACTCTCGACCATGTGCCGCCTCGGCGACGGGCGAGCCACAGCACGATTGCGATCATCAGGCCTTGTTGGAGCAGCGTTCCGAGCACGGTGGTTGCGATCACGTCGGCGTCTGCCGCGACGGCGACCGCCAGCGCAAGCGGTAAGCCGATCGCCAAAGACAGGAGCAACGCCGCGATCGTCGCCCCGGTGGCCTCGAGCGGGCGCCATGGCGTATCAGGTACATAGGCGGGTCGGCGCCCGCCGGATATGCCGCTCTGGCCCGGGATATTTTTCGCCTCGGGTGGCTTGGGCGTCTCGGTCGTGGGGTTCACGCACGTCGACTTTCAATGTTGTGTTGTGCGTCACATGCGCCGGGCGAACGGCCGTTTGCGGCGTCGCTTTGCTTGCCAATACTGGCCGTATTGGCTTCGCAAAGCTCCTTGCTCCCGGCCATTGGGGACCTCATCCAGCTCCAAACCATAACTGATGACACGCCCTAGCCGGGAGGCCCTTTTTTTATTTGCACAGAGGTCGTATGTAGTGTGTGCCGGATTCGTCCGGCTACGGCGATAAATGGACTCCGCAATAAGCCATTCGGACCCGGGGGCGGTACCCGGCGCCTCCACCATCTGCCGCCGCACCTCGCGGTGACGGCAGGTGATGGGGGCGAAATAGGATCGACGAGGGTGTAAAGGGTGCTCTTTTGCTCGGCATGGTACCACCGTTATCGGACCATCCAGAATAGTTGCCAATGACAACTATGCTGAGGTCGCTGTCGCTGCCTAATGGCGGTGCCAGTACCTGAACCTAAGTCCTTTACCTTAGCCGGTTGAGGCGCGGTCCGGAGGGCACCGGGCAACAGAAGCCCTCCACTTCGCTCACGCGGCGAATGACCTGGACGCGCCCGAGCCGGGCGGTTCAGCAGAACGGGGTCCGGAACGGTACGCATGACGACAGAAGCGACCATCGACTATGACACCCTGCATCAGGAGGCCCTGCGCGGCCTCGTCAAAACTGTGCTGATCGATGTCACCAAGTCAGGCCTGCCTGGCGATCACCACTTCTACATCTCGTATGATGTGAAAGCGCCGGGCGTCGCGCTGTCGAAGCGCCTTCGCGAAAAATACCCGACCGAGATGACGATCGTCCTCCAACACAGGTTCTGGGATCTTGCCGTCTCGGACGACCGGTTCGAGGTCAAGCTGACGTTCGACGGCATCCCTGAGCGGCTCGTCGTGCCGTTTTCGGCAATCAAGGTCTTCATCGATCCGAGCGCCAAATTCGTTCTTCAATTCGACGAACACAGCGCCTCTGACGGCGGCGACGCGGCTGAAGCCCGCAATGGTGTCCGGCGCCGGACAGCGCGGCCGGGTAAAACTCGCGTCGAGCGGACCGCCGCGCCAGCAAACTTGCAGATCGCGACGTCTGACCAGCGTCCTGCCCTGCCAAGGCCAAAGCCGACTCCAGCACCCGTTCCAGCACTGGCTCCACCGTCAACCTCGGTGTCTGCCACGCTACCGGCGCGCGGCGACACAGAAAAGCCATCTGATATTCCGAGTGCTCCAGTTGGGGCTGGAGCGGGTGCTCAAGTCGTAAGCCTTGATGCGTTCCGTAAGAAATAGCGCCTTAAAACATCGGCTTGTCCAATGTTATAGGTTGGACGGGCTACGGTTAGACGTTTGATCGGGTGGGTGGTGAGGTCTGGCTTCGGTCGGCCCGCAAACGATGTGGATGTCGTGAGCCGAGTGCGCTTGCCATTAGACGCTGTGCCATTGGTAGCTTCCGGGCCCAGCCTGCGGGGCCGCGCGACACGCATGGCCTCGGCGTTTGGGATGGCCTTGGCTGGAGCATTGCTGCTTGGCGGATGTGCCACGGGTTCGCCCGATCCCTCGGCGGCTGACTTGAAAACGGGCACACTCGCGCCATCGCGGCTGCTGTTGTCGGATGCTGAGCGCAACTCGACATGCGTGGGCATCGAGACGGCCATGCAGGCCCAGGCGGTCCGCATCAAGGCCCTTGAAAAAGCAGCCGACGTCGAACGCAAGGCGGCGGCGCCGACGCTGGTGCGGACATTCGCGCGGGCGTTCGGATCCCCCGATTCTGACAACAAGGCTCTAGCCGATCTCCATACCGAGCAAGCAAGGCTTGAAGCCTTCAACGAACTGCTTGCGGATAAAGGATGCGGGACGATTGATACGATCGCGCTCGTTGCCGCCCCGGCTGCGGCACCTGCTGTTCCCGCTCCGCAAGGTACCGCGCCCCTTCCGCCGCCGTCGCCGCTGGATGGTTTGGAGCAGATTGTCCTGCCGCGCGGGTATTGATATGGCCATGACCGTAACGAGCTCGGCACGCAGGTCGCCGGTCGCCAATCGTCGAACTGGAGCGGTTTGACCCGACGTGCTACCGGGCGAGACGGCGGTGTCATTTCCGCCATTGATCCCCTGCCGGAGCCCGAACCGATGACCCTGACCCGCAGCGAAACCGACACGTTCGGCCCGATCGACGTCGCGGCCGATGCATACTGGGGCGCGCAGGCGCAACGCAGTTTGGGTAATTTCAAGATCGGCTGGGAGAAGCAGCCGCTGCCCATCGTCCGGGCGCTGGGTATCGTCAAGCGCGCTGCGGCCGAGACCAACATGGCGCTCGGCAAGCTCGATCCCGCTTTGGGCGCCGTCATCATCCAAGCCGCCCAAGAGGTGATGGACGGCAAGCTCGACGGCCATTTCCCGCTTGTCGTCTGGCAAACCGGCTCGGGCACACAGTCGAACATGAATGCCAACGAGGTAATCTCGAACCGCGCGATCGAAATGCTGGGCGGTGTCATGGGCTCGAAGGTGCCAGTGCACCCCAACGACCACGTCAATATGAGCCAGTCGTCGAACGACACGTTTCCAACGGCCATGCATATCGCGTGCGCCGAGGAAGCGGTTCACCGGCTGCTGCCAGCGTTGCGCCATCTCCATGCTGCGCTCGATGCCAAGGCCAAGACGTGGGCTGACATCATCAAGATCGGGCGGACGCACACGCAGGACGCGACGCCGTTGACGCTCGGCCAGGAGTTCTCCGGCTACGCGCGTCAGATCGAGAACGGCATCGCACGCATCGAGATGACGCTGCCGATGCTGATGGAACTCGCCCAAGGCGGCACGGCGGTTGGCACTGGGCTCGCCTCGCCAGCCGGGTTCGCTGATGCGGTGGCGGCGCGGATCGCGGCGATCACCGGCTTGCCGTTCACGTCGGCGCCCAACAAGTTCGAGGCTCTGGCGGCGCACGATGCGATGGTGATGACGCATGGCGCTATCACGACCGTGGCGATGGCCTGTTTCAAGATCGCCAACGACATTCGATTTCTAGGCTCGGGCCCGCGCGCCGGTCTCGGCGAACTGTCGCTGCCGGAAAACGAGCCGGGCTCGTCGATCATGCCGGGCAAGGTCAACCCGACGCAAGTTGAGGCGCTGACGCAAGTGTGCGCGCATATCCACGGCAACAACGCCGCGATCGGGTTTGCCGGCAGCCAGGGCCATTTCGAGCTCAACGTCTACAACCCGATGATGGCCTACAACTTTTTGCAATCTGTCCGGCTGCTGGCGGACGCGGCCGTGTCGTTCACCGACAACTGCGTGGTCGGCATCGAGCCGCGGCTCGAGAACATCGCGGCGGGCCTCGCCAACTCGCTCATGCTGGTCACGCCGCTCAAGGAAAAATACGGCTACGACCGCGCCGCCAAGATCGCCAAAACCGCGCACAAGAACGGCACGACGCTGCGCGAAGAGGCCATTGCGGACGGTATCCCCGCCGACGACTTCGATGCCATCGTGCGGCCAGAAAAGATGATCGGACCGGATGCGTGAGGTGATGTCAGCGGCGGTCCGTCCTGCCGTTTAAGGCCGTCAATGCGGGCGGGCGATCACCCCACTCCCAACATCTGGATCAGCGTCGCGTTGACGGCAGCGGCGTCGAAGCGGCGTTCGGCTTTGGCGCGGCTGGCGCGGGCGAGATGCGGGATCAGGTCTGGCCGTTTTAGGAACGTTTCCATTGCGCCAGCGAGTGCGGCCGGGTCGCTCGGCGCGACCAGCCATCCGTTGACGCGTTCGTCGACCGTGTCGCGGCAGCCGGGTGTGTTGGTGGTGATCACCGGCCGGCCCATCGCGAGTGCTTCGAGCACATCCGGCGGCATGCCCTCGCCGAGCGGGGGATGTTGGGCTGGATAGACGAACACATGGCTGGAGGCGACCACTGGCCGTGGATCCTCGATCGTGCCGAGGTACTCGACCGCGTCGAGGTAGTGCGCAAGCTGCGCCGTGCCGATGGTATCTGGACGGTGCGACGGCCGGCCAGCGAGCCGGAACTGCGCCGACGGCGCTCGGGCCTTGACCTGCCGGGCGGCCTCGCAAAAATCGAGCACGCCGTGGGCACGGTCGAGCGGCGCGATCATCAGGAACGATAATCCGCCGCCAAAGGCCGGCAGCGGCGTGGCGGTAAACCGGGCCAGATCGACGCCGGACCCGGGTAGAACCGTATAGGCGAGGTCGGCTGGCAGCAGTCCGCGGGCTTTGAGGTCTTTGACATGGTCGCCGTTGTGGAACACGGCGGCGTCGGCCAATTGCAGCGCCCGCTTGAGGCTTGTTGCCGAGCCCGAGCCCGAGGCCGGGCGCAGTGCCGGGCGTATGATCGGGCTCCCAGTTGCGGGTACAGATTGGCGCGCGGCCATTGACGACGACGTGCTGGCCGATGTCTGCCCCGCCGCTATGGCAGCTGGTACCTCGTCGATAAGGACCACGGTGCGGGCGACCCGAGCGCGCTTTGCGGCCTGGAGCAGCAACGGCAACTCGGCTCCGCCGGACGCCAAGACAGCGTGTGGTGCAAAGCTCGCCAGCTGAGCCGAAAGAGCTGCGATTCGCGCGCGCAGGGGAAACAGCTGGAACCCTACGGGGCGCTCGGCGAGGTGTTGGCGGGTCGCACCGAGCGCGTCGATGGCGGTGATATCGGCCGGTTCGAAGTGGGGTGCGAGGCAAAACACACCATGAGAGCGGGCCGTCAGCGCCGCGATCAGCGTCTCATAGTGGCGGGCGAACGATGAACCGTGGGGCGCGATGATCGCGATCCGGCGGACGGAAGAACGCGCCGGTATGGCTGGTTTTTTTGCGACACTGGCGGTCAATGGAGCATCCGTGACGCCGGCGGCATCGACACGGGCGCCCGCACGCTACGATGCCCGTTGGGATCTGGCTGATAGCCCTCGACCGTGCGGCTCAACAACGCTTCGATGGCAGCGATGTCGCGCTTAGTCATGGCCTGGCGCAAGGTGTCGAACTCCTGGACGAGTTCACGGATCGACAAGAACGGCTCGCCCGACCGCATGATACGCGGATGCTCGGTTCGTTCTGTGTTGGCGCCGATCAGCAACTCCTCGTAGAGTTTCTCGCCAGGCCTCAATCCCGTGTAGACGATTGCGATGTCACCGTCGGGGTTGGTTTGCGAACGTACGTCGAGCCCGGTCAGGCGCACCATCAAGCGTGCGAGGTCGTCGATTCGCACTGGTTCACCCATTTCAAGGACAAAGACCTCGCCGCCGCGCGCCATGGCACCGGCCTGGATGACCAGACCGGCGGCTTCGGGGATCGACATGAAATAGCGCGTGATCTCGGGGTGGGTGACGGTCAATGGTCCGCCAGCTTTGATTTGCCGCCGGAATAACGCAACGACAGAGCCCGAACTGTCGAGCACGTTGCCGAAGCGGACCATGGTGAATACCGTCCGGCAGCCGGGCTCGGCGGCGAGCGCCTGGAGCACCATCTCGGCGAGGCGTTTGCTGGCCCCCATGATGTTGGTCGGGCGCACGGCCTTGTCGGTCGAGACCAGAACAAAACGCTCAACGCCAGCAGCGGCGGCGCATTTCGCAACGATCGCGGTGCCGAACGTGTTGTTTTCGAGCCCGACCACCGCGTTGCTCTCGACAATGGGGACATGCTTGTATGCGGCGGCGTGGAACACCGTATCGATCGCATGGCGCACGAGCATGTCGCGGACCAGCGGTTCGTCGAGAACCGAGCCTAGCACAACAACGATCTCTGGCCGGTCGCCCGCGCGCGGCAGGTTGGCCGCGATCTCGCGGGCTTGGAGGTCGATCTCGTAGAGCGCGTATTCGCTGACATCGTTGAGAACGATTCGGGCCGGCCGCAATCGCAGGATCTGGCGGACGAGCTCGGAGCCGATCGACCCGCCAGCCCCGGTCACGAGGATCGATTTGCCACTGATGCTGCGTTCGAGCAGCGATGCGTCGGGGGGAACTGGCTCGCGGCCGAGCAGGTCGTCGACATCGATCGGCTTCAAGTCCGAGACGGAGATGTCGCCACGCGCGAGATCCTCCAGCGCGGGCAATACTTTCACGCTGACGCGCGTGCCGCGCAATTGCTCGAGCACCTCGCGACGCTCCCGGCGACGGCTCGACGGCAGCGCGATCAGCACCTCGGCGACCTGACGGGCCTCGATCAAATTTTTGAGTTTTGGCGGCGTATAGACTTTGGTTTGTCCGACGTATTGGCCCCACAACGACCGCTCGGGGTCGACGAAGCCGACGACACGGCGGTCACCGACGGTCTTGATGGCCTGCAACAGGCGGACGCCCTCGGTTCCGGCGCCATAAATGATAACATTTTTGGGTGCGGCGGGTTCGGTCGCCTCGCGCGGCAGGCGGACCCCGGAACTCGTCAGCACCCAACTTGCCGCATAACGGCTCGCGACGATCATCACGATACCGAGAATGGCATACAGCGGGACCGTCGAACGCGGCACGCCCGGTTGCCCGCTCATGACGAGAACCATGGCCCAGATCAGCGTCGAAAGGACGACACCGGCTGCGATCTGGCCAATCCCGCGACTGCCGATGTAGCGCGTCACGAGGCGGTAGAGGCCAAGATAAGCGAATGTGGCGACGGTGATCGGTGGGGCGATCAGTGCCGCACTGAAGCTCGCCCAATTCATGTCGTCGAAGCTCATCAGGCGCAGCCACCAAGCAGCGACCATGGCCAACGTCAGGATGGCGAGGTCCGCAGCGATGAGGATGGCGCGCTTAAAGAGGCGCGGCAGCATGATCAGCCGCCGACACAATTCGGAGGTCACGCTCAACACCCTCAACACGCAAGGACTCGCTGGTCTGTCACGCCGTCCCCGAACCTGATCGCTGCGCTATCGCATTCAGCATCGCACGATTGTGACGAGCTGTTGAGCGCCCCAAAGGTCTTTGTACCCTGGAAGACCGTCTGCACAATGGTTTTGGCACGTCCGTTGCGGTCGTTTTCAACGATCGTGTTCGGCTTCACGCTGCGGCAAGCTGCCGGACGAGGCTGTGAAACACGCCCGCGCCGTCTGAACCACCAAGTGCTGGCTCATACAGCCGTTCGGGGTGTGGCATCATCGCGACGACGCGGCGCGAGGGATCACAGATGCCGGCGATGCTGGCCAGAGCGCCATTCGGGTTGGCGGCGGCGGTCACTGCGCCAGCTGCATCACAATAGCGCACTACGACCTGACCCTCGCCTTCGATACGCGCCAGCGTTTCACTATCGGTGAAATAATTGCCTTCGGCGTGTGCGATCGGCACGCGGATGACTTGGCCTTTGTCATAGGCCGTCGTGAACGGCGTATCGTTCTGCTCGACCTTCAAGTGCACGTCGCGGCAGATGAAGCGCAGCGATGCATTGCGCATCAAGACGCCCGGCAGCAAGCCGGCTTCGGTTAGGATTTGGAAGCCATTGCAAATGCCGAGCACCGCCGTCCCGGCCGCAGCCTTGGCCTTCACGTCGCGCATGATCGAACTGTGCGCGGCCATCGCCCCGCAGCGCAGATAGTCGCCATAAGAAAAGCCGCCAGGAACGATGATGACGTCCGAGGCGGGGACACTCGTCTCCTGGTGCCAGACCATGGCGACCTTGGCGCCAGCAACGCGCTCCAACGCCGTTTTGACGTCGCGGTCGCAGTTTGAGCCAGGGAAGACGATGACGGAAGCGCGCATGGTCCGTTCAGGTGTCCAAAGTTGCAACGTAGTTGGTCGAACGTGGCGGCAGGCGAGTTATCGATGCACAATATGGCGACACTGTCCCGACCTCGATTACGGCTCTACGCGCTACTCCACGATTTTGCACGCACCCTGTTCGAGAGAGGCGATCTGCTGGTCCTGGAACGTCGAGGCCTTGAGCGTCAGAGCCGCCCGATCGATCACGGCGATCGTCAACATCTCGCCCGGTGCAGCTTTGTCGATCGTGGTGCGGCGCGGCACCCACAATTCGAAGGTCTTGCCGCCGGCCCCCGCATATAATGGGCAGCCCGTCTTGCAAGCATCGCGATGGCGCTCGACCAGCGAACCGATGTGGCGGTCGTCGCGATCGACAGGCGTCCAGCTCCCCGATGCCCCGTCGGCGGCTCCAGGCATCGCTTCCAGACGAACCCGAAACGCCCCTGCCGATACTTGGGCTGACGGCGCCAATTGTGTCGCCTGGGTCTCACATCGCAGTTCCACCGGCTTGCCGGGTTCCAGTGCGATGGCGCCCGCTAGCGCAACCAGAGGCGATAAGACGAACAGCGCTGCCGTGGACGCCAAGCCGACGAGGACTGGCGTTCTGGCCTGGGTGGCGACCGCGAAACGGAACATCACGGTTGTGATCTCACGTGTGGCCTCACGCCAACTCGTAGCTGTAGTTTTCGATCACCGTATTGGCCAGCAGGTCGTGGCACATGCCCTCGACGGCGGCCTTGGCTGCGGCTGCGTCCATTCCGGCAAGATCGACCTCGATGTACTTACCCTGGCGGACGTCTTCGATGCCGGTAAAGCCGAGCGATCCGAGCGCCGTCTGAATGGCCTTACCTTGCGGGTCGAGAACGCCGTTTTTGAGCGTGATTTTTATGCGTGCTTTCATGGGGCGGTATGGGAGTAGGAAGTTGTAGGGAGTAGGGAGTAGGGAGTAGGGAGTAGGGAGTAGGGAGTAGGGAGTAGGGAGTAGGGAGTAGGGAGTAGGGAGTAGGGAGTAGGGAGTAGGGAGTAGGCTG
>Ga0163154_10010401_pt1 | contig 10352 bp, 8 predicted proteins | sample OliLakLV19MP9P1_FD_148649 | JGI IMG/M metagenome (GOLD analysis project Ga0163154, IMG submission 148649) | Freshwater microbial mat bacterial communities from Lake Vanda, McMurdo Dry Valleys, Antarctica - Oligotrophic Lake LV.19.MP9.P1 | ecosystem: Environmental > Aquatic > Freshwater > Lake >...
ACTCAAAAAACGTAGACTTTCCTTAGTCTTAGGCTGGTCAGGATAGGCTTGCGGGATTTCTCCTACAAGCCCCTAGCTTCAGCTATGGGGTTCCTGACTGGACTATCCGCTTCATCGCAGCTTGATCGGAATCAATCGCAATCTTGATTGCTGCCGATCAGCGATTGGATCTCCACCGCTCTTATCTGAGGCCGACTGGTAATTCTTGATACAGGGTAGGCAGGGAATAAACGTGCGGTTGCCAGATGGATCAGGTCTTGATTAATATCATGCTTTGTCGTAAACCTCCTGCATGCAAGGGAGGATGGGTAAGTCGATCCAGATGCTTTCAATCGTATGGAATTATGGAGAAAAAATCTTTAAACCAGACGTTGCTACTGTCAATGGAACGTTTTCGTAGGCGAGTACTACGGGGTGGTAAAGGTGCCATTAACTAGCTTGAAACGATCGCCCCGCCTGCGGTTCATGCTCTCTCCCTGCCCTAAACCTGCTCTAAACCTGCTCTAAACTAGGGGAAGGACTTGGCTGTTCCACGCTGTCGAAGCCTATTTTGAATTGTTCCAGTGCTGAGGAATTCTGTTTTGCTAGATGCGGCTGCTGGTTTTTCTAGCCTGACCTTGGCCGAGGTGCGATCGCCTTATTCGGTTTCTGTGCCCTTACCGTGGGTGGAGGTTTTGGTCGATTGCCCCGGTGCCCAAGGGTTATATACCTACCGCGTCCCTCCCGAGCTAACCGTGCAGTCGGGAGATGTGCTGAGTGTGCCGTTTGGTGGACAGCAGGTGGGTGCCGTGGCTATTCAGCGGCTAGCAGTCTTGCCGACAGCGCTTGACCCAGACGCCATTCGCGATGTCGAAGCCGTGGTGTGTTGTCACTTTTTTCCACCGAGCTACTGGGAATTGTTGCAGCGTGTGGCTACTTATTACTGCACGTCGCTCATGCAGGTGGTGCGCACGGCCTTGCCGCCCGGTTTGTTGGGGCGATCGCAGCGCCGAATTCGCCTCAATCGGGCGGACCTACCGCCGACTCCACGCTGTATGCATCCTGCTGCTCAGCAGCTGCTGACCCTGCTGCAAAACCAAAAGGCTGGAGACTATACCTGGCAATATTTGCAGCGGCAGGTCAAAGCGGCTAAAGGCGGCCTGCAAGAGCTGTTGAATCAAGGCTGGGTAGAAAGTTATCTAGAATCTCCCTCCCCAATTCGCCCCAAACAGCGGCAGGCCGTCACCCTAGCGGTCACACCGGGGCTGCTAGATCTCAGCCCGCGCCAGCAGGAAGTATTAGACATTTTGAAACGGCGGGGCGGTGAACTGTGGCTACAAGAACTGTTGCAGATTTGCCGAGTTAGCTCTTCCGTGGTCAAAAGCCTAGAGCAAAAAGGTGGGGTAGTCATCCAACGGCGCGAGGTGCTGCGGGCAGAGAGCAACCCGCCGATGGTGGCCGATCAAGCTAAGTCGCTCACCCCCGACCAACTGGCGGCTGTGCAGGCGATCGCGGCGATCCAAGGCTTCAGCCGGGTGCTGCTGCATGGTGTTACTGGGTCTGGCAAGACAGAAGTCTATGCCCAGGCGATCGCCCCACTGCTGGCGCAAGGCAAGTCGGCACTGGTGCTCGTGCCCGAAATTGGCCTGACGCCGCAGCTCACCGATCGGTTTCGGGCGCGGTTTGGCAATGCGGTGCAGGTTTACCACAGTGCCCTGTCCGATGGCGAACGCTACGATACCTGGCGGCAAATGCTCAGCGGTACGCCGCAAGTGGTGATTGGCACCCGCTCTGCTGTCTTCGCACCGCTGCCCAATCTGGGGCTGATTATCTTAGATGAAGAGCACGATGGCACCTTCAAGCAAGACCAGCCCGCCCCGTGCTACCACGCCCGCACCGTGGCTCAATGGCGCGCCGAGTTGGAGGCATGCCCGTTAATTTTGGGTTCTGCTACACCGTCATTGGAAACCTGGGTAGCGATCGCGCCCCGCCCCGGATCAGATTCCAGTGCATCTGACTTGCCACTCAGCGAGCCGGATCAGCCGACCTTGCCCGCTGCCCTACCAGAGGCTGCTCGGCTTTATCTGTCGCTGCCCATCCGCGTTCAGGCTCGCCCCATGCCACCCGTCGAAGTGGTAGACATGCGCCAAGAACTTCAGCAGGGTAACCGCTCTATTTTTAGCCGATCGCTGCAAGATGCCCTGCGAAATTTACAGGCCCGCCAGCAGCAGGGGCTACTGTTTATTCATCGGCGCGGGCACAGCACCTTTGTGTCGTGTCGCAGCTGTGGCTATGTCATGAACTGCCCCCACTGCGATATTTCTCTGACCTATCATCAAACCCATGCCGGTGGCAGCGAGTCGCTGCGCTGCCACTACTGCGGCTATGGGCAAAGCCACCCGGCGCACTGTCCGGCCTGTAGCTCGCCCTACCTGAAAAATTTTGGCAGCGGCACTCAACGCGTCATTCAAGAACTGGCGAGAGAACTGCCCGAGCTGCGCTGTCTTCGGTTCGACAGTGACACCACTCGGGCCAAAGGGGCACACCGCACCCTGCTCACCCAATTTGCTCAGGGCGAGGCCGATGTGCTGGTGGGGACTCAAATGCTCACCAAGGGGATTGACTTGCCCCAGGTGACGCTGGTGGGGGTGGTGGCAGCCGATGGCCTTCTCCACTTAGCCGATTATCGCGCCAGTGAACGAGCGTTTCAGACGCTGCTGCAAGTGGCAGGACGAGCCGGACGGGGGGATGAGCCGGGGCGGGTGCTAATGCAGACCTATTCACCTGAACACCCGGTGATTGAGGCAGTTCAGCGCCATGCCTATGAATCCTTTGTCGAGGCAGAGCTACAATATCGAGCAGAATTGGCCTACCCGCCTTATGGCCGACTAATTTTATTGCGGCTGAGCGGTTTAGATCAGCAGGCAGTGCAGCATACGGCGTTGAACCTAGCAGAGCGGCTGCGATCGCACAGCTCAGAGTACGAAATTCTCGGTCCTGCACCTGCGGCTATCGCCCGCGTGGCCAACCGCTATCGCTGGCAGATTTTGCTGAAGGGGCAGTCAGCTCAGAGCGATACCCCACCCGATTTGGCAACGATGCGATCGCAGCTTCCCGCCAGCGTTAGCCTCACAATTGATGTTGATCCCCTAAATTTGCTTTAGGGAGAGTCAACGCGATCGCCATTCAAGAGATTCCAGCTTGCCCCTGGTCGCGGGCTTTATTTCGCCGCTGACGGCGCAGGTTAGCGGCAATTTGGGAGCGATCAATTGGGAACCCTGCCGTGGGGATCACTTGATATTGGCGATCGCCCTCCAGCGTTTTCAGCTCCGTGTAATCAACCCAATGAATGCAATCAACTGGGCAGGTATCGATCGCCTCTTGGATCACCTCATCAGCATCGCCATCTTGCCGAATCACACGCGATCGCCCGTGATATTCCTCAATATAGAAAGTGTTACGCGCTACGTGGGCACAGTGCTTGCAGCCGATGCAGGTTACTTCATCGACATAGACACCTTGCTGCCGCACCACGCCGCCTAGCTCCGGTTCCAACCCGGTGCGCTCCGGGGCATCGCGCCAGTCGCCACCCAGTTCTGGCTCTAATCCAGTCGGCGTATCCCCTAATCCAGGCGCATTGGTTAGATGTATCGAAGACAATTCAAACTCGTTCATTCCACCCCTCCCGGCTAAACTAGCCAGATATACAAAAGGCCAGCCCTAGGAACGAGTGAGTTTTAAGTTCCAAATGCTAGGTGTTGAGTTAGACGATCAACTCAACACTCAACATTTACTTAATTCCGATTCCTAATGGGTTGCACTGCCCGAATCATCACGTTAGCCATGCCAACGCTGCATGACCAAGCGAATCGAGCCATCTTGCTGACACTGCTCTTCTGCCATCTGAAAGCCTTGGCGAGTCGTCTCTTTAACAACGGTGTGGTAAGCGTAACGCTGAGTCACCTGATTGACAAATCCATCCACAGATAAGGGTTGCTGCCAATATTGCAAATCTGCAACTAGCGAATACTCGTGACCATTCCAGCTAAAACCAACATCGTAGCCATTGTCTTGGGGGATCACAACTTCAGCAGCGTGGGTTTGACCACGGTAGCCTCTAACGGCTTGAGGTCCAGGCTTCCAGTTGACGTCCATATCAGTCAGGGCGGCCTCTAGCGAGGTCAGGTCGCGGATTTTGGTTTTGATTTGGCTAAAGTGTGACATAGGGGTGCTTATACAGACCAATTACGAACAGGACACGAAACTACCATTCGCTCGACGACGTCTGCGTCTGAAAAGACGTAGATTGATTCAATTGCGCCTTGAAATACTCGGAGGTTGGCTCTTGATTTAGAACCTGACCTAGCTGAGCCTCAATCGCCGCTGTCACTTCAGCACAGGATGCCCCAATGATGCCCGTGACCTTTTCCTGAACCCGACCGTCTGGATAAATAATGAACTCTAGCGTTTCCATAAGCTTGTCACGCTACTGAAAAAATCTATAGACTAGTGGCGACCTGGATAAAAAAGCAGAGTTGCTTCAGCATCTAGGTTAATTTCGAGTAGGCTTGACCGTGACTTATGAGAAAGTACCACAACTTCAATTGTGATCTGTCGCATTGGTTCGAGTCGAAAGTTAAATAAAGTTAACGAAGCCGACTAGCCCTACTCTTATATATAGTGTCGCGCAACTTACAAAAGCCGTCAACAAATCAGCTGTGGCTAAATTAGGCAACACTCCCGGTTGGAGTCTTGATAAACTAGGCTTCACAGCAAAGAATATCTGGATCCAATCGATCCAAGATTTTTCAAACTGGCTGAAATTCGCTACTGAAGACTATTTAGGAGATCACATGACTCGCGCGATCATGGAAACCGACAAGGGCACTATCCATCTCGAATTGTTCGAGCAAGATGCTCCCAACACCGTCAAGAATTTTACCGATTTGGCTAATAAAGGCTTCTACGATGGGCTAAACTTCCATCGCGTTATCCCCAATTTCATGGTTCAGGGCGGTTGTCCCAAGGGTACTGGCACAGCTGGTCCTGGCTACATGATTAAGTGTGAAATCAACTCTAACAAGCATTTGGCCGGGACTCTATCGATGGCGCATGCGGGGAAAGACACGGGTGGCAGCCAGTTTTTCATCTGCCATTCGCCTCAGCCCCATTTGGACGGGATGCACACCACGTTTGGTAAAACTGAGGATATGGATGTGGTCAACGCGATTCGCCAAGGTGACAAGATTCGCTCGGTAAAAATTGAGCCGTAGAAACAAATAGGTGAATGCTGAACGAGCTGTAGAGGTGCGGGCTTTGTCTCTTCCTCTCCAGCTCGGCTCACAAATCAGCTGAGACTGCCTGTTCCGATGGACAGAAATCTATGACTCTGAGTGAATTTGATCCTTGTTTTGAATAGTGACAAGATCCTTATTTTGATAGTGACAAAATGACGGCTAGCCTAGTTCTCAGCACAGTTATTGTTGGATTAGCTTCGATTATATTTGCGGAACTGGTTAGAGACGTTTATCACATTGGCGGCCACTATTGGCAACCTCTTCAGCGATCGCACAACCTGCATCACAAAGCCTACCGCCGTGATCTGAGCATCACTAGTCTGGCGGCGTATCAGCAGGCACAGTTGCACAACGATGTGCCTGAGTCGTTGGCGATGGTGGGAATTGGAGCCTTGGCAGCTTGGGTCTTGCAAAGTCCAGCGATGGGGATTGGCTGCATTTACTCGACTGGGTTTTTGCTGACTGCCTATGCCCGCTCTCAGGGGCTGCTGCTCCAGACAGACATAACTCACAAGCCCGGTGATTTGGTTGAAATTCCGACTCAATGGACAGTGAATCGGACGTATCACTGGCGGCACCATTTTGATCAGGGCAATGCTTATTTTTGTGGTCATTTCACCGTTGTTGACAAGCTGTTGGGCACTGCTCTATCGCTCAAGGGCAAGGTGGTTGCGGTCACGGGGGCATCGGGTTCTCTCGGTCAAGCCTTGATGGCCCAATTGGTGCAGCAGGGCGCAAAAGTGATGGCGATTACGACGTCTGAGTCGGCTCAGTTTGCTGAGGGAATTGAGGTGGTGACTTGGCGCCTAGGGGCAGAGCATGAGTTGGGCGATCGCCTCCAATCGGTGGATATTTTGGTGATTAACCATGGGATTAACGTGCATGGCGATCGCACCCCAGCAGCCATTCAGCAATCGTTTTCGGTCAATACCTTTTCTGCTTGTCACCTAGCCGAACTGTTTCTGAGCACGGTGCAAAGGTCTGAGCATAAAGCCCTCAAAGAACTTTGGATCAATACCTCTGAAGCGGAGGTGGGACCTGCGTTTAGCCCGCTTTACGAACTTTCAAAGCGCACCCTCGGTGATTTAATTACGCTGCGCCGTTTAGATGCGCCCTGCATTATTCGTAAGCTAATTTTGGGGCCCTTCAAGAGCAACCTCAACCCGATTGGGGTCATGAGTCCTACGTTTGTGGCCAGGGCGATCGTGGCATTCGCCAAGCGCGATGTGCGCAACATTGTGGTCACAATTAATCCCATCACCTATGTAGCCTTTCCCGTTAAGGAGCTGCTGGTTTCACTATATTTCCGGTTATTTTCTCGTTCAAAACATTAATGCCCAGCCATTAATGCCCAATCATACGCACTCCTCACACTTTCCCGGCTCACTGCCGGGTTTTTTATGGGATTTTTTATCGGATTGGTTTGATTGATGCTTGGCCGCACGTTCACAGCCCTGCCAGCTTTTCGTAAACCATGGCAGGTAACCGCCGACCGCCGCCATCTTGGAGCTTGTTGATCTTTAAGTTTTGTTCGCGAATCCGTCGAGACAGCAGCCGGATGACATTAACCGCAATCCCTGGCGTTTCTTCGATCGCCTCATACAATTGCTGTTGGGTCAACATCAGGCATTCGCACGGGTCGATGGTGGTGACTGAGGCAGAACGCGGTTCGGCGTCAAACACCGACATTTCCCCAAAGCAGGTACCTTGATCCAGCCGTGCTAGCTCGCGATCGCCTAAATGGACTCGAACATTCCCCGAAACAATAATGTAGAGCGATCGCCCCTCTTGCCCTTGGGTAAAAATAGTGTGCTTCGTGGGAAATGATAGCTCATCCATAATGGATGCCAACCGCACTAAAAAATCGTCCCGCAATTCTTGAAAGATGGGGACTCCTCGAACAAATAACAGGCGATCGACACTAGTTAGCATAGAGAAAATAATAAGGCTTTGGATGCATCTTGGGCAGCTTTGATCAAGTAGCAGCGGCCAATGGGGGTAGCCCTAAGCTGGTGAGCAGATGTTTGACTTGGGCCGTTACGAGGCGATCGGGATCATCTTTGAGCAGCGGCAACAAGTCTTGCAGCGTGCGGGGTGACACCACACTTAAATAAGACAGCACGGCCTCTCTGACAAATCCTGTAGGATGCTTCAAGCAGGCAAGAATTTGTTCTGGGGTGAGGCTCCAACGACACTGCCGCGCCAGGTGAAAGCAGCAGGCTAAGCCCCAATCGGATAAAAAGTAGCGAATTTCGAGCAGATGCCGCAACCGCTGACTGGGTAGCATGGCTGTGTAAATGGTGAATACAGACAGGCTTTCTAGCTTCTCCAGGTCAGAGCGCTGATCCAAAATGCTGAGTAAGGCTGACTTGCTTTGAATATCGAGGGTGTTATCCAAAATTTCTAGACCTCGTGCCATCGTCTCCCAAGAATTTGACTGGAGGTTAAAAGCGGCAGCCTGGATAGTGCCGGACGGGTAAAGTAAGCGCATCAGCAGAAAAATTCGCTGTTTGGCATCGTCTTGCAAATCGCGCAGCGCCCGACGCAGCAGGTCTGCTTCGGGTCCAGGGACAGTTTCGGGTGGTAAATCCAGCGCGCACGCATAGGTTTGGGCGATTAACAAAAGTTCTTGATTGATCAATGCTTCGACGCCGCTACGCCCCAAGCTATCGGCGACGGCATCGATGCCGATCTCGTTCGGCAGTTTGAGCAAAATCCGCAGAATGGTGCGTCGGGTTACCCCCCAAGCCGTAATGAGATGGTTGACCAGTGCATTCACCGCTTCTGGGGTGCCAATCATGCCTAAGGTTTTCCAGGCGCAGGTGCGAACCAGTTCAGGCTTATAGATGTCTTCACCCAAATTTACTAGCAGCGGAATCGCTTCATCCCCTAGGCGCACCAAGGACTGGATTGCGGCTTCGCGGGTCGATTTGTAGTACAGCCCTTTGAGCAGAGACGGGTAATATTCTTCTAGTCGGGTAGCGGCGATCGCTTCCAACAGGGCACAGCGGACTCGTAGAGAGCGATCGCTTAGCAGCTTTGTAATATGAATCCGGAGCGACTGCATATAAACCGCTTCCCCTAGGGCACGGCAGCCCATCACCCGCTCCCGCTCGTGTTTGTGGGTGAGCATCCGTCTTAGGGTGTTGGTAGCTTCTGCCTTTTGTTGGGGGTTGCCTCGCCGCAGCATCAACGAAGCGGCAGTGCCGCGCACTTCGGGATCAAGCTCGGGGCGCAGGTAGTCGTGCAACTGCTGAATATCAGGTTTGGGATCGGTGAGCCAAATGTAGCGCAGCGCCAGCGCCAGCACTTCAGGCGGTAAGGGGTGCGATAGCAGCGATCGCACTTGGGGTAAATAAAGCGGGTTGGGATGCTCGGCCATCACATCTAAACTTTGCCGCTGTAAGGCGGGCGTAAAGTCGCCTAGCAAGGGGGCTAAGACTTCACCCACGCCCTTGGGGTCAATATGCGACAGCAGCTCAATGCACGATTTTTTATCGGCTTCGCTGCCGCGCCCGAGCGCTTCTACGACAGCGCGCTTAAAGCTGCGTAGATCTACCTCCGATAGGCTCAATTCGCCTCGATCTGCACTCATCACCAGCAGTTCTAGGTAGCGCGATCGCAGCAGCCACACCGTGACGAACCAGAGGAAGCCAAACACCATAATCTGAAAAATAAAAATCAGACTTTGGCTCTGCTGCAATATGGCTGCCCCCGCGCTGCCAAACAGCCGCTGGCAAGCCCACAGAGTAATTAGCATCCCCACCCCCGTCACCCCAGTCGAGAGCGGCTCAGCAATCCCCCGTGCCATGGACTGAATCCGGCTGCGGACGTTATCGGGAATCGGCTGAAACAGCACAGGCCCTGTACTGGCAAGAATGGTGTAGCGCAGCAACTCATCGACAAACTTGAGCAAAATCACGCCCCAAAACAAGTTCAGCTGCCCTGTGAGTGCCAGCAAACTCACCAAAAAAATCAGCGCCGGTGGTGTCATCGTCACAATAAACACCCCCAACCGCTCGATCGCTCGACTCGAAATAAACCACTGTACCCCTAGCTCAAACAAGCCCAGCACGGCGCTGAATAGAGCCAGAAAGTCGGCAATTTTGTCGGCACTCATATTTTGCTCAAGCTGAGCCAGATATTGAAAATCCAACAGCAGCCACAGCACTTGCGCCATTACAAAAAAAGCAACGAGCAGCACGACATAGCGTTGCAGGGGTCCCCGCAAACGACGAGTTGTAAAGTCGGGCTGGCGTTCTTGCAGACGTCGTCGGGGCGAGTCAGGAAAAAATTGTTGATAGACTTGGCTCAGGTACAGCAGCACCCCCGCCCCCAGCAGCAGCATCAAACTCGCCAGGGTCACAACGTTGTCAATCCCGACCAGCGATCGCAGAAATGGCAGCGAAATGCCACTCAACACATCGGCGACTAGGACTCCGCTACTAATCAGCGGGTAAGTGCGCTTAATTTCGCGAATATTGAACAGCTGATTGGCCGTAATCGACGTATTCAGCTCGTTGAGAACGTAGATTGCCTCTAGCCACAGCCGCATCAAAAAGACGGTATATCCCGGCAAGATAAACAGCCCAAATCGCAGCAATAACAGCGGCAGCGCCATCACCACCGCAATTAGCACGATTACTCGGCGCAAAGGTAAGAATTTCTGTAGTCGAGAGTACGCCACCCCCAAAACAGTGCCAATCCCAGCACTAACAATGTAGATCCAGGGCAGCGTGTCCGCTCCATACTCACCCAAAAACAGCGCCGCCACGCTCACTTCCAACCACAGCACCCCCATCGAGGTAAATGTGTAGAACGCGAACATTAAAAAGGTGCGCTCACTCTCTTCTGGACGCAGATTCAGCCATTGCAAAAATCGTCGCCCCGTTACCTTCTTATCTTTACTCCCTGTCCAAGCCTTCAGTTCCATGCAAGTTTGTGTGCCTGCCTCGTAGTTGGGGCTACGTTGTTCTATGGTGTTTCATTATGTGACATACTCCCGACGCTGAGCTACGCTACAGCACGGGCTTCTCTCTTCACAGGCTCGGTATTCCGGTCGCCTCGGAGAGTTTG
>Ga0163154_10010408_pt1 | contig 10348 bp, 8 predicted proteins | sample OliLakLV19MP9P1_FD_148649 | JGI IMG/M metagenome (GOLD analysis project Ga0163154, IMG submission 148649) | Freshwater microbial mat bacterial communities from Lake Vanda, McMurdo Dry Valleys, Antarctica - Oligotrophic Lake LV.19.MP9.P1 | ecosystem: Environmental > Aquatic > Freshwater > Lake >...
GCCGTCGCCTATGACACGCTGACGGCGTTTAATCCCTATGCTGATGCTGCCCACCCCCGCCAAGCCGTCCGCCAGTTTGACGACCTGTTGGAACAACTGGAAGATCGCGGCTTGCTGCGTTGGGAGCGCGCGACCGACTTGTATGACCTGCATCCGGTGGTGCGCGGCTATGCCTATGAGCAACTGGCTCCCGACCGCCGCGAACAGACCTTCGACGCCATTCGCGGCGTGTACGAGGCGCTGCCGCAGACCGACCCCGACGCCGCGCAAACGCTGGACGACCTGCGCCCCCAACTCGGCATCTACCGCGCCTTGCTGAACGCTGGCAAACGAGACGCGGCGGTGGCGCTTTATGGGCGTTTCGACGGGGCATTGTACTACAGCCTCGGTGCGCATCAGACGATTCTGGAACTGCTGTTGCCGCTCTTCCCCGACGGCATCGACCAGCCGCCAGCACTGACGGACGCGGACGATCAAGCCTACATCGCGAACTGGTTGGGGAACGCCTTCAGCGGATTGGGACGGACGGCGGACGCCTTGCGCGTCGGGGCGGTGGAGCTGCGCTTGGACTACGAAGCGCGCAATGCGGTGAATTGCAGTGTGAGTTTGCAGAATTACGCGGTCACGCTGGGCGATTTGAAGCGACGGGGTGCTGAGGCGCGGGTCTACCGCTTGGCATTGGCGCTGGCGGCAGCGGCGGACGATGACGAGCAGGTGGCGTCGGCGCGCTTGTCCCTGTTCGAAAGCGCTGTCCGCGCGGGCAACGATGCCGACGCCGAGGCGCTATACGCGGCGGTTATCGAATCTCCCCCGTATGAACGCCGGACGATGTGGTTGGCGGAGGCTGAGGGTTTCCGCGTCCAATGGCTGATCCAGCGCGGCATGGACGCGGCGGCGGCATTGGCGAGTCTAGAAAAGCTGGCGACGGACGGGCGTCATGCGAAGTTATTGCTCGCCCTGCCGCTCTGGCGGGGGGAGGACGCCCTGCGGCGGGGCGAGGCGGCGGGGGCGCACAGGCACTTTAGCGACGCGCTGACGAGCGCGCGGCAAGCGGGGGTTGCCGAATACATCCATTGGGCGCAGGGCGGGCTGGCGCGGGTGGAAACGCGCTTGGGGCATTTTGGCGCGGCGCGCCGCTGGCTGACAGAGGAGGCGGTCAACGCTGTGAGCGCGGCGGAGGCGTATCTGGGGCTATTTCAGGGCGAAGGCGCGGCAGAGGATCGGGCGGCAGCGTTGGCACAGGCGCGGATTGCCCATGAAGAGGCAGCCGGCGATGGCGAGCCATGGGTGGATCGCTGGCGTTTGACGCGGGCGACGGCGGTCTTCACCGCAGTGGGCGAAGCGACCGATGCCCCGATCCCCTACGAAGCCGAGATTCGGGCGTGGGTGGATGAGTTGAACGCGGCGAAGGCGGCGGGGAAGGCGGCGGCGAACGATTAACGGCGCGCCCGCGCCTTATGCCAGCCGCGCCAACAACCCCACCAACGTCGTCCGTTGCTCCAACCGTTTCGCGGCATCATAAATCAATAGCGAGTCAGGGTGCGCGGGCGGGCGTCCGTCGTCGGCATAATAGGCGTCGAAGCCGTCGCGGATCAGCTTAAAATACGCCTCCGCCACATAAAAATCGGACGTGTACGGGATCGGCTTGCGCCCGATGACGATCTCGACCGGTTTGGCGTCCCCTTCGGGCGGGGGGGCGGCATCACGCGCCCAAACGCCGTACAAGGTCAGGGTTTTATAGCCATAATAGCCGGGTGCCTTCTGCCAGATCAGCACCCCCACCCAAGGCGACGGTGCCAAGCCATACAGGGGGCGCGGACCAAAACAGGTGGTGACATTAAAGCGTTTGCGCCGGATCAGCTCCAGCGCGTCATAGGCGTTGAGGGCGTCCAGCGTGCGCGCGAGTTCGTTTTGGCGCGCCAACAACGGTGCCAGCGCCTCCCGTTTTTGACGCTCAGCGATCAGTTTGAGTAAATCCGCCCGCGAGGGGGGGGTATAACGCCGCATCATGAGTCCTATAGTATCGATAGGTGGGGATCGCGAAAATTAAAGCATAACGCACCCTTGTTTAAGGGGGTATTTCACTTTGGTGCAAGCCACCTCAAGATTTGAAGCTGGCTATGAAAGACCAGCCGCATTTGCACCAACTTGAGATGCACCCCGTCAATTTGAAAGACATTCAGTGAATCACAGGTAACTACACAGCTACCCCTCATCCCCCGACCCCTTCTCCCACAATTCTATCTCATGCGTCCGCCCTTGGGGTGAGGGGTGTGTAGTTACCGCAATTCGTAACTACACACCCCTCACCCCAAGCGAAGCGGCAATCCCTCTCCATAAGCGAAGCGGCGGGGCGAGGGACTGCCGCTTCGCTTTTCTCCCCTTCTCCAAAAGCGAAGCGGCTGGGAGCAGGGGTCGGGGGATGAGGGGTAGCTGTGTAGTTACCGCAATTCACTTGTTTAAGACTCAACTTGCCACAATCCCTAAAGTTATGTTAAAATAACGCTATTCATGTGCATGACCATGCCACCCACGCACGGGCAAGTCTCCCCATTAAGCGCAGGACAGCTCACCAATGCGCAGTCATGTGACCGCCCAGAAGCGCGTGGTTTTTATCGACCCTGAGCAAGAGAGGACACGAGCGATTAGCTCACAAGAATCGTTCCGAATGAATAACCAGATCCGCGCCCGCGAAGTGCGCGTGATCACCGACACCAACGAAAATCTCGGTGTGATCACCATTGGTCACGCCCTAGAGTTGGCTGAATCACGCGGGTTAGACTTGGTAGAAGTTTCGCCCAATGCCGACCCGCCTGTTTGCCGCATCATGGATTATGGCAAATTCCAATACGAGCAAGCGCGTAAAGACCGCAAAGCCCGTAAGCAGCAAAAAACCATCGAAGTCAAAGAAATTCGGCTCAGTCCCAAAACGGACGACCATCACCTGTCCTTTAAGGTGCGCGACGCCCGCAAGTGGATTCTCGATGGCATGAAAGTGCGCGTCCGTATCCGGTTTCGCGGGCGCGAGATCACCCACTCCAACATCGGCTATGACCGTTTGCAAAAAATCGCGGCGGAATTAAACGATGTGGCGATGGTCGAACAGACCCCCAACATGGAAGGCAACACCATGTTGATGATCTTGGCACCTGCTAAACAGGCTCCGGTCGAAAAGAAAAAATAACGCCCCCACTACGCTAGGCACACGGCATCTTGCAGCCTCGGAGCGTCCGTCACTTGTCGGACGCCCCATCGGTCGTGCCTCCGCAAGGCAGGGGTAACGGAGTCTGGGCATTAATTTTAATCGTTCGTTTTTCATAAGGGCATAACTGAGCCTTTATTTTGCGCGTCAAATGCGCGATCATGAAGGGCTATATCGTCCTTGCGTCGGAGTTTTTAATATTGTGGCGAAGCAGGTCAAGACGAAGAAGTATAAGCTGAAGACGCATAAGTCGACAGCAAAACGTTTCCGCGTGACCGGAAGCGGTAAAATTGTGCGTACCAAAGGCGGCAAAACTCACTTCCGTCGTCGGCGTTCTACCCGTGCCAAGCAAGCGCTTGACAAGATGATCGTGGTGACGAAGTTGTCGTTCCAGAAGCGCATCCGTCGTTTAGCGCCTTATATCCGTTATTATAAGGCAAACCCGCCCGCCTAATCGGTGTGTCGGGTCAGGGATAGTGTAGTCGAATCCTCCCCGGAGCAAACGGCTTCGGGGCTTTGTTGTCAGGAGACATAGGCAATGGCAAGAGTCAAGACGGGGTATACACGCCGCCGACGCCATAAAAAAGTGTTGAAACTCGTGCGTGGACAGTGGGGCACGCGCGGTCGGTTGTGGAAGCGCTCCAAAGAAGCGATGATCAAGAGTCTGTTCTACGCCTACCGCGACCGGCGCGCACGGCGTGGTGATTTGCGGCGTTTGTGGATCGCCCGCATCAACGCGGCGGCACGCAGCAACGGGCTGAGCTACAGCCGTTTCATGTTTGGTTTGAAGCGTGCAGGTGTGGAAATCGACCGCAAGATTTTGGCAGATCTCGCTGTGCGTGATGCCGCCACGTTCACCAAAATCACCGCCCTCAGCTTACAAAACCAGCAGTAAACCAGGGATGAGGGATTAGGGGTTGGGAATTCGCATTGCCCGCCATCGTCCCTACAGCCCACCACTCGTAGGGACGCGCTTCTGCGCGTCCGTATTGATTCAGCCTATGGATTCATTCCCCCCACCTCTTGTGCCTATACACCTCCCGGCGGTTAACCCATGATCAGCAGTACCACCAACGAACGTGTCAAACTCGCACGCAGTCTGATTCATGACGCCAAAGCGCGCCGCAAAGAAGGCAAGGTCGCGCTCGAAGGGGTGCGCCTGATCGCAGATGCGTTAGCAGCGGGCGTCGTGCCAGAATTTGTCTTGTATGATCCCGATCAAGTGAATGCCGGCGTCTTGCGCACCGACCCGCGCATCGTGTGGGAAGCTTCGGCAGAAGTGATGCGCGCCATCACCATCACCGAACATCCCCAAGGGATCGTCGGCGTCTTTCCTACCCCTGCCCTCAATGTGCCCATGCGTCCGCGCCGCGCCGTCATCCTCGACAATGTGCGCGACCCCGGCAATGCCGGCACGATTTTGCGGACGGCAGTTGCGGCGGGCGTGCAAGTCGTCATCTTCGCCCCCGGCTCGGTCGATGCCTATAACGACAAAGTGTTGCGGGGCGCGATGGGTGCCCATTTTCGCATCGCCTTGCGCGATTGGGATTGGGAGCATATCACTACCTATTGCAAAGATACGGTGATGTACCTCGCCGATATGACCGGCGACATGACCTATGACGCCGCCGATTGGACGGATGCGTGGTCGTTGATCGTGGGGGGCGAAGCCGAAGGTGCCTCCGCCGACGCCATCAGCGCCGCTGCCAAACGCCTTTATATCCCGATGGCACAAGGTACAGAATCACTGAATGCCGGGATCGCGACGGCGGTGATGCTGTTTGAAGCCGCCCGCCAAGGGCGCGGCTAAAACGCCCCCCATCCCCACTGGTGAAGGGATAGGGGGCGTGCTTTACCGCGCGACATTCTCGCCAAAGCCAGCGGGCACGATCACCCGTTCGCCGTCATAGGCGACCTGCCCGCGGATGCGCACCTCGCGCACTTTGCCCCACACTTTCATCCCCGCAAAGGGCGACCAACCGGGGGCGGTCAACAGTTTCGCATCCTCGATGGTGTACGACTCGTTCAAATCGACCACCGTAACCGTATCACGCGGCGGGGTAAGGTCGAAGATGCGTTGAGCATTGGTCGCCAGCAACGCCACGAGGCGTTCCGGCGTGATCCGGTGGTCATGCACCGCTAATCCCATCAGCGGCAGCGTCGTCTCCAAGCCGGGCACGCCAAACGGGGGGCGATCCGACTCTTTTTCGGCGCGCGTGTGCGGGGCATGATCGCTCTCGATGACATCGACAGTACCGTCGATCACCGCGTCCCACAAGGCTTCGACGTCGGCACTCGTCTTCAGTTCCGGCTTCATCAAGCCATACGCCCCCAAACGCGGCACGTCGTCTTGCGTCAGATACAAGTGATGGGGGCATACGCCGATGCTGATGCCGCCATAGCCGCCCGCCCGTTTCGCTTCGCGCAGCATCGCGATCTCGGCACGGGTGCTGATGTGACAAAAGTGAACGCGCAATCGCCCGTGCATCATCTTCATAATATCGAGGATCTCTTCGACCGTTCTGCCCTCGGCATGGACAGCGACCGGCTTGCCCGTCGCCGCCACCCACTGGAAAGCATGATCGGTGCGCTCTTGGCGATACTCGATGAGCAGGGTGCCCGTCGTGGCGTTGCAATACATCTTCATGCCCACGACATCGGGGGCGGCGGCGCTGTATTCGTATTGATTGCCCCCCTGATCCGCGCCAAAATAAATGCCATAATCACACACTGCCGACTCCGCCATGCGCGCCAGCTTGAGATCAAGGGCGGCGCGGGTAGTGGTGTTGGGTGGGGTGTTGGGCATATCGAAGATCGCCCAATAGCCGCCCGCGAGCGCGGCGGCGGTTTCGGACGCGAAAGTCGCTTTGTGCGCCCAGTCCAAATCGCGCAGATGGACGTGGGGGTCGATCATGCCGGGGATGTTCAGGATCACAGGCGTGCCCCCAACGTTGCCGCCAAGACCGCCATGCGCACCATCATGCCGTTGTGCATTTGGTGAAAGTAGACCGAGCGCGGGTCGGCATCCAGCAGGGCGTGATCGGCAGGGGTGCCCATTTCGTGTTTGCGGGGCAGCGGGTGCATCAAGATCATGTCGGGCTTGGCGCGCTGTAATACGTCCGGCGTCATGATGAAGTGATCGGCGATGGCGTCATAGGCGGCTCGGCTGGCGAACCGTTCTTGCTGGATGCGCGTCCAATACAGCACGTCGGTATCGCCCAACACATCCTCTAGCGCGTCGGTTTCATACGTGGCGATGCCGTGCGCTTGCACGAGGTTCAAGATCGAGGCGGGCATCCGCAGCGCGGGTGGGGCAACGAAATTGAGGCGGGTGCCGGTTGCGCCGTGCAATGCCAACAACTTGGCGAGCGAATGAACGGTGCGCCCGTTGACGAGATCGCCCACGAGCGTGATGTTCAAGCCATCGGCACTGCCTTTGAAGTCGAAGATCGTGTACAGGTCGAGCAATGCCTGCGTCGGGTGTTCGCCAACACCGTCGCCACCGCTGATGACGACGGGGCGCGTCCCTAGTTTTTCGCCCAACAAATCGAGTTGATACGCCGCCTCATAAGACGAGCGCACTTCAGGGTGTCGCAAGACGAGCGCATCGGCATAACACCCCACTGCGCGGAGGGTATCCGCCAAATTTTCGCCTTTATATACCGACGAGAACTGCACACCGCCACTGGTGGCGATCACCTCGCCCCCCAAGCGCAACATCGCCGCCTGAAATGACATGTCAGTACGGGTGCTGGATTCGTAAAAGAGCGTCGCCATCACCTTGCCCGCGCACAAATCGAGCAACGACCGATCATGGGCATGGACGCGCGTCCGCAGGTCGGACACCCACGCGAACAACGTCGTCAGGTCGGCACGCGAAAATTGTTCCACGGTGACGATATGCTTGCCCACGAAATCTCCGTCAATGGCGTGGGGCTGATAGATGGTGGCAGTCAACGGTAGGGAATTGATCATCTAAAGCGACTCCTTAAAGCCAGAAAAGCAAAAAAAAGACCACTCAAGAGGGAGTGGTCTGGGATAGGAATGGTAAAATACAATGGTAAAGGCTGCACAACGCGGTTGCGTTCAGCGGGCGGATAGGGTTGGGGGAAGTGAACGAACATAGATCACCTCACGGGTCTGCTCTTGAACCAACAGTTCACCATGATAAACTATGATTGTCTTTAAGAAAAGACTAAATCACTTAACCGAACAACCCCACCTCACGCGATCCATCATCGCTACACCTGCCAATTGCCACACGAAAGGACAAGGGTGACGAATTCTCACGCGACGGTTGCGCCTTTAGGGGGCACCACGACATCACACTTCCGTATCGATGTCCGACCCCATTTGCCCGGTTCCAGCGTTCGTTTTGTCTTATTGCACGGGGCGCTCAGCGCCGACGACCTCGCCCGCCTCAGTGCCGAACTGCTCACCGACCCCGTGACCGAAAGCGCCACTTTCACCGCCATCACCGCCGAGGGGCTGCCCGTCGGCACACCCGCTGCGCCCGTCGATCACGCTGTTGACGTCGCGCGACACGCTGTTGATGTCGCGCTGTTGCCCGGCGTCACCGATACCACCGCCGAAAGCTTGTTGCGGGCGGCGCGCCAACTCGGTCTCGCAGTCGAGGGCGCGGCGACCGGGCAGCGTCACTTCTTCCCCGTGACGCTCACCCCCGCTGAACTCGAAGCAGCGGCGGCGGCAAAGTATAACCCCGTCATTCAACGGATCGCGATCAATAGCCCGATTGCGCCCGCCTTCATCATCCCGACCGCCGACCGCCTCGTCGAGCGCATCGCCGTGCGTGGTGCCGACGACGCCCGCTTGTTGGCGATCAGCGCCGAGCGGCGGTTGGCACTCGATGTCAACGAAATGCGCGCCTTGCGCGATTATTACGCCAGCGAAGACCGCGACCCGACCGATGTCGAGATCGAAATGATCGCCCAGACATGGAGCGAGCATTGTGTTCACAAAACCTTTAAGGCGTTGATCGACTATAGCGGTCCCGCGCATGGTGCCGCCGCCGATAGCGCCCCCGTGCCCCAACAGATTGACGGCTTGCTAAAGACCTATATCCGCGCCGCCACCGATACCGTGAATAAGGCTTGGGTGCGCTCGGCATTCGTGGACAACGCGGGCATCATCGCCTTTGACGACCGCTTTGATCTGGCGTTCAAAGTCGAAACGCATAATCACCCCTCGGCGCTGGAACCCTTCGGCGGGGCGAATACGGGCGTGGGCGGCGTGGTGCGCGATATCCTCGGCGTCAGCGCCCGCCCGATTGCCAACACCGACGTACTCTGCTTTGGCTTCCCCGACACGCCCGCCTCGGCGATTCCGGCGGGGGTGCTGCCGCCGTCACGCATCGCGGAGGGCGTGATTCACGGTATCGAAGATTATGGCAACAAAATGGGCATCCCCACCGTCAATGGTGCTATTCATTACCACGCGGGCTATGTCGCCAACCCCCTCGTCTTTTGCGGGTGCTTGGGCATCCTGCCGCGCGATTCGCACAAGACGGGGGTACACGCCGGCGACTTGATCGTCGTGTTGGGCGGGCGCACCGGACGCGACGGCTTGCGCGGTGCCACCTTCAGCAGTATGGAAATGGACACGACCACCAGCCAAATCGCGGGCAGTGCGGTGCAAATCGGACACCCGATCCACGAGAAGCAGGTGCAAGAGGTGATCCTACGCTTGCGCGACGCCGCCTTGTATCACGCCATCACCGATTGCGGCGCGGGCGGGTTGTCGTCAGCCGTCGGCGAAATGGCGGCTACCAGCGGAGCGACCGTCGATCTGGAAACGGTGCCGCTCAAATACCCGGGCTTGCGTCCGTGGGAAATTTGGCTGAGCGAAGCCCAAGAGCGTATGGTGATCGCCGTCGCCCCCGCCGATTGGGAAGCGGTCGCCGCCATTTGCGCCGGGCAAGATGTCGAAGCCGTCGCCATTGGCACCTTTGACGCCACCGGACGGTTGGTCTTGCGCTATGAAGGCGTGACCGTCGGCGAGATTGCGGTGGAATTTTTGCATGATGGCATCCCCCGCCGTCACCTCACAGCAGTCTGGGCACCGGCTGATCGGCGATCTGATGATGATCAACCCGTCGGGGATAGGCACGGGCATCTGCTGCGCTTGCTGTTCAGCCCGACGATCCGTAGCAAAGAAGATGTGATCCGCCGGTACGATCACGAGGTGCAGGGCGGCACGGCGGTCAAGCCCCTAACGGGCGTGGGCGCGCATGGCGTCAACGATGGCGCGGTGATCGTACCGCTGGACACCTTGCCCGACGGCAGACGGGGCGTCGCCTTGTCGGTCGGCATCTGCCCGCAATATGGCGAAGTCGATCCCTATGTGATGGCATGGGCGGCGGTTGATGAGGCGATGCGCAACTTGGTGGCGGTCGGCGCGGATCCCGATCAGGTGGCGATCCTCGACAACTTCTGTTGGGGCGACCCGCGCAAGCCAGATCGTTTGGGCGCGCTGGTACGCTGTGCGCAAGGGTGTTATGATGCCGCCCTTGCTTATAACGTGCCGTATATCAGCGGCAAGGATAGCCTCAATAACGAGTACACCGATGTCGAGGGCGCGCGCCATGCCATCCCCGGCACGTTGCTGATCTCAGCGGTCGGCATCGTGCCCGATGTCGGCAAAACCGTGACCAGCGACCTGAAGCGGGCGGGCAATCGACTGCGCTTGGTCGGGGACTTTGCTACGCCGAGGGGCGGCGTTCCCCAACCCACCCGCGACCCGATGGGGACGTTACGGTGGCTGCATGAGGCGATCCAGCGCGGGTTGATTCAGGCGTGCCATGATGTCTCAGAAGGGGGTCTCGGCGTGACGCTTGCCGAGATGGGCATCGGCGGCGGCTTAGGGGCATCGGTCGCGTTATCCACTGATGCGCTCTTCCGCGAAACCCAAACCGCCTTCCTCATTGAGGTCACACTCGAAGATGAAGCCGCGCTCGAAGCCCTAGAAGCCGAAATGGGGGTGTTGTCGCGCTCGGCACCGCTCGGCATGGTGACGGCAGCGCCCATCGTGCGGGTGAGCGAAGCGGGCGCTGAAGGCATCGAGTGGACGCTGGACGAACTGGCGCACGCATGGCGCGGTGCGGCGATGGTCCCCCCCGCGCTGACCAGC
>Ga0163154_10010410_pt1 | contig 10346 bp, 6 predicted proteins | sample OliLakLV19MP9P1_FD_148649 | JGI IMG/M metagenome (GOLD analysis project Ga0163154, IMG submission 148649) | Freshwater microbial mat bacterial communities from Lake Vanda, McMurdo Dry Valleys, Antarctica - Oligotrophic Lake LV.19.MP9.P1 | ecosystem: Environmental > Aquatic > Freshwater > Lake >...
AGGTTAGGAGTAAATCTGCAAGGGGTTTAGCTGTCGCCATAGCGGAATGAATGAGCAACGCGATCAAGATGGCGACGTGCAGCAGCGCGCCGAGTTCGGGGCGCAGATAGGTCACCAACACCTCAGCGAGGGTGAGCAAGCTCAGATAGATTGCGGCGATGAACCACGCGGAGGTCAACAACGTCTTGAAGATCAATTTTTCGGGCAGCGCCGAAATGGTTTCGGGTGCAGGTGAAATGATTGGTTTGGTTGCCATACGATTGGGTTACTTTCTCACTCGCGGAGGCATCGATTAGCCGCTGATCTGGCGATAGATAGCTAACGTTTGGGCAGTCGTGCGCGCCCATGTAAACGACCGTGCTTGAAGAATGCCGCGCGCGCGCAAATCGGCGGATAGCCCGGCATCGGTCAAGCTGCGGCGAAGTGCATCCGCCAACGCATCAACATCGTGGGGCGCGACGGACAGCGCCGCGTCACCTGCCAATTCGGGCAGCGATGTCGCGTTGGAACAAACGACTGGTGTCCCGCACGCCATCGCTTCTAAGACGGGAAAGCCGAAGCCCTCATAGAAGGATGGCTGAACAGCGACATGCACTTGATTATACAGATCGACCAATTCATCGTCGCTTAACGATTCAACGAACACAACCTGATCGCGCAGACCGAGCGCATCAATCTGCGCCAACAAGCGGGCGCGTCCAGCGGAGTCATGCGCCGCGCCGCCTTTGATCAGCCGAACGTGCGGTAGATCGCGGACGATCTGGGCGAAGGCTTGAATCAGCGCCCCGACATTTTTACGCGGCGACTCGGAGCCGACATACAGCACATATTGTTGATCGGGCTTGTCCACGCCGAGCCGCGCGGCGATGTCGGTCTTGGGTGGACGGCGCTGGAATGTTTCGTGGTCAATCCCCAGATAGATGACGCTGATGCGCTCAGCCGGAAAATGCAGATGCTCGATGACACTCTGGCGGCTGTATTCCGAGTCTGCGACCAACCAATCGGCGCGCGCTAAGGCGCGCATCGCCCACGCATCCATCCGCCGTTCCAAACCGTGTTGGTAGAGCGATAAACCGGGCAGATCGCGCAAGACATACGACAGAATGTCATGGACGGTGATCACCGACGGCGAGACGGGCTTGAAGGCAAAGATCGTCGCCAATGATTGGGTCGTCAGATGCAAAATGCCGCCGCGCGCGCCCGCGACTGCGAATGGATAGGTGCGAAAAAACGCCTCGACATCGTAGCCGATGCGCTTGGGGATCGCGCGCGTCCATGTTGGAAAGGGATAGCTTGGCGTGTGGAAGGTGACGGGAACAGCGGCAGTTTGCAGCCCACGATAGAGCGTTTGGGCATAGCGTCCGATCCCCGTTTTGCCACTTTGGTCTTTGGCGACCAGATGAATCATGGGTAGTGACGACATGAGCGCCTCACGAGGGGAGAATCCGTATCCAGTAACGCAGCGTGCGATAGGCGACAGCCTCACCACTGCGATAGAGGCGAAACACCAACAAAGTTTGTTGGCTGAAATCGACGGGGCGCACTTCGACCATGCGTTGAAAACGCTCACCGCGCGCGACTTCCAACCCATCGGCGGCATAGATCGTTTGGTCGCCGTTCTCGATATTCAAATCGTAACGCATCGGCTGGGCTTCTTGATTGTCAATCACGATTTGAAAGCGGATGGACGCGCCGGGCATGATTTCGTTGGGATAGGACGCGGCGACGCCCGTTTCGGACAGGATATAAAACTCTGTCAAAGACGCATTGGGTTCGGGGAGCAAAATCACCGCGCCGATCACGCCAAGCAGCAAGAGCGCGCCAATGGAGATGCCAATCCACAGCACGTTATCGATGGAACGCCGCGACGTGGACGGCTGTATCGGCGGCAGCCCCCAGAGAAAGCGCTGATCAAGCGGTGTCAGCCAGCGACGAAACAAACTGATTGCGCCCACGATGCCGATGAGAAGGGTCACGCTAACCAAGATGGTTTGCAGTTGGATGGGAAGGCTGATCCCGTCGAGTATAAAGATAATTATGGGCGGCATCGATAAGCTGAGGGCAAATGACAAAGCGAGGCGTTGTGGGATATTGAGGCTGGACTCGGTTGGGAAAAACGCGCTGACGAGGAGATAGCCGGGGATGAAGACGATGCACAAGATTCCAGCGATCACGCGCGGCACAGACAAACCCAGACCAAGGGACGTGCCATCAAACTGAATCGAAATGACCAACGTCAAGACGACCAGCGCGATCAGCGCATACTCCAGCTCCAGCGACAAGCGAAATGAGCGCATTCCCCGCCTCAATTTTGATAAATGGTCAAAGCAGGACGGCGATAAATCTGTGTACTGCCATTGTCGTAGATAAGATGGCGTGAACTGAGCAAGATGTTGGGCATGTACAGATTCAAGCGAATCCAGCGCACGCGCTCCAGTTCTGACCAGATGTAGTAATCGGTATTGAGACTGCTGGCAAAGTAGAGAACCATCTGTTTGCTCACATCGTCTGTTTGGAGCGCGCTGATGACGGACAAATCGGTCGAATAACGCTCATCGACGCCCGTCCAGACCGTGCCGCCCGCGCCATAGCGGTGCAACCAGATGGCGGTTGCCTGTTCGGGCTGGGTGGTGAAAATCCACTTGTTGCTGAGCATTGGCTCGTTGGATGCCTTCGAGACCGCGGCGAACTCGAAGTATAAAAATGCCAGCATCGCTACTAACACCGCGGCGATGCGCACTTGTGGTGGCAGATGAAGGCGCTTTATCAGCGTCACGATGCCAATCGCGGCTAATGGCACACCGAACAGCATCACGGGCGTAAACAAGCGCACTTGCAAATTCGCGCCGATGCTGCCGGACAAATCAATGAATGCGGATAGAACCACTTGGATGCTAAAGGCGGCAAAAGCGAGACAGAGGAACAAGAGCGTATCGTTTTGGCGCACATTCAGTCTGCGCCGCCAAAAACCCCACATCACGACCAACCATGTCAGCGCGGCAGTACCCAAGATCAGCCAGCTAAAACTGGTCAATGCCAGATAGGTGAGCGGCGATATCCACGTCGTGCTGACATAGCTGTAGGGATTGACCCCATTTGAATCGGCAACCGGATCGACATTGAAGACCAGCGCGCTCACGCTGTCGAAAATCCGATCAAAACTCAAGAGGCTGTTGCGCGCAGGGGGATACAAGTAGAAGATGGTGATATAGACCAAAAGCAGACACACAGCGGCAATGTAGATTAACCGCTGTAAATGCAGATCGATGAGGGGTTTATCAGCGTCGGTATTCTTGCGCTCCAAGTAGGCGAGGATCACGCGACCCGCCAAAAAGGTCAGCACCACCGCGACGATGAACGACGAGCTGAAAAACATATTCGTGTTGATCATGCCGAGCGCCACGAGATAAAAGACGGCGATGTAACTGAACATCGTTCGCAGTTGTCCGCGCAATCGGAAGGTGCGTGCGAACACAAAGAACAGCACGAGTACGAGCGTCCATGTGATTTTTTCGTGCGAGCCGCGCCACGTCACCCACAAGAAATCGGGCTGCAAGAACAACAAAAAGGCAGCGAACAGCCCTACGATATCACTCTGCGCAATTTCCCGATAAGTGACGAAGGCAACAATCGGCAGAAAGATGGCGAATACGAGCGGGAGGATAACCGTTTGTATCGTCTTCACAGACAGCCCGGTCAGTTCGACAAATTCCAGCAAGAACGCCGGATAATTCATGCCGTGGCTGTAGGGGCGCGGTGCGTTGAGGATGCTCTCTGCTTCTTGGGCGGAAAGCATCGCGGCGGTCAGGGCGAGGGTATCATTCTCGCTCAACGCGCCCCCTGTGCGTAAGATCAGGTAGGTGTAATTGACCAACGCCAGCGCGATGATGGCAATCAAAAACCAACGAATTGGGAACGAGATTGGTGTAGGGGCGCGTTCGATCATGACTGAGTCATCCTGCGGTAGATCAGGGCGAAAAGACAGATGACGATCAGCATACCGCCGAGCAGCAGCGTCAATTGAAGCGCGCCCGACAGCGGAAGTTGTCCCCACAAATCTAAATAATCGACCGATTGGATGGTCTCTGGGCTGATGATTACGGTTTCTGTCTGGCGCAATGTGACGGTTTCTTCGTTCCAACGGACATCAACATTGACTTCGATCTGCCATTCGCCCGTATTGGAGGGTTCCCATACCACGCCGGTGTCGGTGGTCGCTTTGCCGGGTAGATCGACAGGGCTGTCCAAGAGCGAGATCAAGGTTGACCCTTGTCGGGCGTTGACTCGAACTTGCACATTTTCAATGTCGATCAAACTCTCGTTACGCAACCGGACTTCGACGCGCTGGCGGTCGTACAGCAAACGCACTTCGGGGTCTAAGCCGACATTGATCGCGTCGATGATGATGAGCGGCGGTTCGAGGGGTTCCAATGTCAGGCGATCTCCTTGTCCCCGCAGCGTCACCAGTTCACCCAATTCGCTGGTGACCTCAATCGGGAAGGTGCCGCCGGTTTCCGAATCGGAGGTAAGCTGAAGGACGGCTTCAAAGCCATCGTCCACCAACCTCAGATTGGACAACGCCATTTCGGTGATGTCCCATGTCGGAACCTCGAACAAGTCAAAGCGCGCAGCCAAATCGTTCGGCGCAAACTCAACGCCCGTCGTCGCAACCGCTTCGTGCAGCGCCAATAATTCAGCGCCAGTGACGGGTGGCAGCATCTCGTGCAGCGAGGGCGGCAGCGGCATATAGGCAACGCGGAGCGTCGCCCCATCTTCTAACACCATATAATTCCCGGCGCGCGTGAGCTGCTGGCGCACGCGACCGCCTTGGGTATACGTCCATTGATCGATGTAATCGTCATTGTTGAGATTGCGATAGTGGAGGACTCCCAACGCATTGATACGCCACATGCCAAACTGCGTTTTTTGCAGATGCAGTTTGCCATCGAGCGAATCGATGTAGAGCCAAAGCTGCTGCTGTAGGGCGGGTGCCATGTCGGCGCGCATTCCGGCATCGATATTGGTGAAACGGCGCGCGAAAGGTGGCTCATTGATGGAGCCGGAAATATACAAGCTGCCGAGTGGATCGATCCCCTCCAAAACACTCCAGCGCGGGATCGCTTCGGAATCTGAAAACCCACCGCCTTCATTGGCGTTCAATGTAGCGAAGTCCCAAGGGCGATCAATCACCCAATTGGGCAAATCCGCATACTGCGGCATGACCAGCGTCAAGGGCCCGACGGTGACTTCATCATCGTATTCGTGGCGTCCGGCAATGCTCAAACTGTAATCCCAAATGGGCGCGCGCGTGCGATCCGCGCTGATGGGATAGTGCCAGGCATAATACATCTCTTGCAGCGCGATAGCGTTGCGCGTGTCCGGGTTGGTATCACCATCCGAGAAAAACATGCTTTCTGGCGGATTGTATGCCGCACGGATGAGCAGATCGGGGATTTCGGGGGCGATTCCGGTTAGGTTGTAGAAGGCAAACGGTGCCTCAAAATTAGGGCGCGTGACGACATCTTCTAGCAGTCGATACAACGAATAGACAAAATAATTGCCGGCATTGGCACGTGAGGCGACAAATTCGCTCACGATGGGGATGGTACTGTTCGTCCAATCGACGGCAATGGGCGGGAGGCTCTCTCCGTAAATAGCTTTGACATAGCTGTTGATATTCCCGTCGAACATCCCCAGATAATGCCAGAAGATGAAGCTCGTGACCAAGCCTTCATCATCTTGAGTATTGTAATTGATCTCCGTGCGGGGATAACCGTCTGTCTCGGACGTTTTAAGATAGAACTGTCGCCATTCATAGTCGGGGCGTCCGTCTCGATCTTCATCTCGAACATCAATCGTGAAGTCTGGATCACCGTCGTTTTTCAGCAGCGTCCAAAACGGATGATTCAAATACAAGCCGACGCCAAAATTCCCACGCATTTGACCATCAATGGTGATGGTGAGGTTGTAATTGACTCGTTCGCCGTCGTACCACCAGCCATCGGGGGCGACCATCCGCATGATCGCGGCTTCGGTAGTGCGTGGCAGTTCGCCATCGTTTAGTGGACGCAAACCGACTTGTCCATCGCCGTCGAGATCGGTGAAGAAGTCGGCAATCGCTTCGTCATTGTCACCACGACTGAATTGAATGACCAAGTTCGTCGTGCCGTCAGCGCCAATATCGAACACCCAAAAACCGTCGCGCATTTCCGGCAGTCGTTCGCGCGCTGAAGTTGGATACACCCAGGTTGGGTCGATATTTCGGCTGTAGATCGCCACTTGATCGCGCGGGGATGCGAAGCCCGGATCGCAGGTGAGGACGACGCGAATCGATGTTTGCTCGGTCACAGCGCACCGCGACGCCGAGATGGTCTCGTCGATCAAGGGGGTTTGCGCTTGGGCGCGCTGTCCGCCGATCAGTAAAGCGAGTATGAAGGCGGTGAATACTGCGGTTCGGATTATCACGATGGGCTATCACTCGAAATCATTTGGGGCGCGCGCAGCCAACGCGGAGCGAGAACAAGCATCACAATGGTCCCGACAGCGGGCGCGAGGATACGAACCATGATCGCGCCCAGACTTGCGCCCGCCGGAATCAGCCAGATGCTGAGCGCGATGGTCAGCGTGAGATTGAGCAGCACGATGAACAACAACTGCCGCGTTTTGCCAGCCGCGATCAAGAGGGTATTGCCATAAATGTTGGCATACATAACGGGCAACAGCAGGATCATGACGCGCAGATGCTCCACAACGGACGCGAATTCGTCGCCATACAGCGCATGGATGAGCAGCGGCGCGGCGAGATAGAGCGCGACACAGAATGGCAAGGCGATCAGGATGTTCAGCCCGACGGCGCGCGCGTGCGCACGCGGGTCGAGGCTGCGGCGGTGGGTCAAAATCGAGAGGCGGGGCAAGAGCGACGCTTGGAGCGCAATCGCCAACAACCCAAAGGGGCTGACCAGCGACAGCGCCGCGCCGTAAGACGCTACATCGGTGTACGAATGGGAGCGCGAGAGCAGAATGATCGGCAGTTGCTCAAAGACGATCATCAGGATCATGCTGACAATCAGCGGCAGCGACCGCCGCATGAGCCGAATGGCTTCACGCGGGTGTCCGAGCGTCGGGGTACCGACCAAACGCCGCAGCGCGAAACTCGCTGTGACCAAGCCTGTCACCGAGCCGACGAGCGTCAGCACGAAGATTAAGGCAATCGATTGGGTATTCCAGACCATCACTGCGACGACAATCAAGACGAGCGCGCACACCTTGTCCAGTCCGCGCGTGAGGGTGTCGAATGTCATGCGCTGACGGGCTTGAAAGATGCTGCGCGGCAGATCACCGAGCGTGGTCAAGCCCAACACGAGCGCTGCCAAGAAGATATAGCCGCGCTGTTCGATTTCGTAGCCCAGAACCACCGCTAACAAGGTCATGCCAATGCTGATTAAGGGCAAGGTGATCAGCCGAATCCAGAGCGCCGCGCCAAACAAGTTGCGATAACGCTCCGGTTCGCGGGCGACTTCACGCACGACCACATAATCCGCGCCCATGCTAAACAGCAAACCGACCGTACCGCTGAACGAGAACGCCAGCACATACTGTCCGTAGTCGCTTTTGCCCACGTAGCGCGCGATCAGGATGCCGATTAGCGCGCTGCACGCTTGGACGATCAACTGTCCAGTAATCAGCGTGACCGTATTCATGATCACTGGGTTGAGCCGCAGCGTCAGCGGGCGGGGCGGCGCGGCAATGAGAATATCGGTCAGAATGCCCTCGTTTCATTCAATGATGTAGATGTCATTGTGGCGCAATCTGCCAGGTATTGGTCAAGAATTGCGACCGGTTGGTTACATAAACATCGTGCCAAAGCTGAAAGATCAACAGCGCCCAGACGCGATACGCGAACCGCTGATCGCCCGCGTAGAAGGCATCCACGATTCCGCGAACGACCGCCGGATCGAATAAGCCCGTCGCGCGAACTTGGCGCTCGGACAAGCTCTCTTCGACCAAGGGGCGCAGCACGGTATGCAGCCAATTGACGGTGGGTGTCGAAAAGGGACGTTTTTTGCGCTTGAGGACATTTTCGGGCAGCACATCGGCGAACGCCTCGCGCAGCAGATATTTACTGCGCCAGCGCGGCATTTTCGCATTGATCGGGATACTGAGCGCGAAATTGACCACGTTCAAATCTTGCAGCGGCACGCGCCCCTCAATCGAGTTCATCATCGTCATGCGATCCACGCGCAGATTGAAGTGTTCGCGCACCCACAGGGATAGATCGACCAACGAAAACTTGCCCGCCAACACATCATCGGAACGCGCGAAGATGCGTTCGATGATGGCTTCGACCGGACGATTGTGCATCTGCGCGCGAAGATCGGGCATAAACAGCGATTCGCGCTGCGGCTGCGACATCAAATCAAAATTCATGCGATATTTGCTCACATCATCGCGCCCTAACTTGCTCAATAGATCGCGCGCCTTCACCGCCGGGGTGCGGTTGCCGCCCAACGCGCCCACCATCGACAGCGCCGGACGAATGAAGGGCATTTGCGCCAAGCGTTCGGCGCGGTCGATCCCGCCGTACCACGGATAGCCCGCAAATAATTCGTCACCGCCGTCCCCCGTCAAGACGACGATCACGCCGTGTTGACGCGCCAACTGGGACATCAAACGCAGCGAAATGAACGAGGTTTCCCATGCGGGTTCGTCCATATATTGCAGCGACTCCATCAGCAGATCGCGGATGCTGCCATCGCCGCGCATGACCACCGCATGATGGCGCGTGCCGATTTGGGCTGCTGCTTGGCGCGCGTGGAAATAATCGAAGTTGTTGAACGAGGTTTCGTCCACGACACCGTTTTCGTCGCCAAAACCAACCGAGAAGGTATCCATCGCCTGGCTGTGATAACGCTGCGCCAGCGCGGTGATCAACGTCGAATCGATGCCACCGCTTAGGAACACGCCGACGGGAACATCACTCATCAACTGCCGTTCGACTGCGCCTTCGATCACGCTGCGCGTGCGCTCGATCAGTTCGGGCTGCGACCACGGCTTCGCGCGCGGCGTGAAACGCGGCTCCCAATACAAATCGGTGTGAAATTGTCCGTTTTCCAAGATGGCAAACGCGCCCGGCTCCAGCTTGTGGATGCCGCTGAACATGGTATTGGGCGATGGCGGCGGATAGCCGAGCGAGAAAAACAGTTCGAGTGCGTTGGGGTCGAGGGTCGCGTTTACATCGGGATGCGCCAACAACGTCTTAAGTTCCGACGCGAAAAAGCAGGTTTGGGCGTTCCAGGTGTAATACAGCGGCTTGATGCCCATCGGATCGCGCGCTAACAGCACCCGTCCGCGCGGACGGTCGTACAGCGCCAGCGCAAACATGCCGTTGAACTGGTTGAGCGCCGCCGTACCGTATTCTTCGTAGGCGTGGATGATGGTTTCGGTGTCACTGCGCGAGCGATAGACGTGTCCGCGTTCGATGAGCGGCTGGCGTAGATCGAGATGATTGTAAAGTTCGCCGTTGTAGGTCAGCCAAATGTCGTTATTTTCGTTGGGCATCGGCATATGACCGGCAGGGCTGAGGTCGATGATGCTGAGGCGAACGGAGCCGAGTAGAACCGACAGCGCGTCGGTTTGATCGGTGTAGATACCCGAATCGTCGGGACCACGATGGCGAATTGCTTCAAAGAGACGTTGGGGATCGTCGTGAATTGGCGCGCCGAAGCGGACAATGCCGAAAATACCACACATAGGGATTGTGACTTTCTGCTACCTGTTGGCTTTATCTTGCAAGACCCTGACAATCTTACAAGACACGCTGTCTCTATTGTACACGCTTGTTTTGGCTGCGGATTAAAAGATTAGGCGTAGGAACAAAAATTTTCGTGAATTTTTTACGCGCAACAGGGATCAACAACACCAAATCACACCGTTTTTCGCAGAAACAGCTCTTTAGGGCATGGAAGCCACAGCGCTTCAGCCGTCATGGAGGAAACACTGATCGGCTTGAGCGGAATTGGTTAGAAGCCGTTTGAAAAGTGCCACCTCACCCCCCGAACCCCCTCTCCATTGCATGGAGAGGGGGTTGGGGGGGGCGGTTTCACAGTTTGCAGACAGACCCTAAATATGATCGTTGATCGAGGGGTTAAGGACGGGGAGATAATCGAACCGTTTCATGATCGCGTGGTGCGCGGAAACAATGCGTTCAACCTGTGCTTGCGTCAGGACGTTTTGCCAGTCTCCAGCTTGCCCTTTGCGAAAGAACGATTCCGCGCTTTTCGGCTTCTCGTGAAAACCATGTTTGGTTTCCTGCTGTTTGAGTTCGTCAAACGCTGAGAAGCGGATCG